>Ga0316217_10001569_pt1 | contig 29377 bp, 23 predicted proteins | sample 1anoAmetaG_FD_203633 | JGI IMG/M metagenome (GOLD analysis project Ga0316217, IMG submission 203633) | Freshwater microbial communities from Trout Bog Lake, Wisconsin, USA - 1anoA | ecosystem: Environmental > Aquatic > Freshwater > Lake > Hypolimnion/Profundal zone | place: USA: Wisconsin... | reverse complement strand
GCTGCCGGCGGGCTACCGGATCCAGGCCCTTCCCGCGCCGGTGGCGCTGCAGGACGGCGCCGCCGCCCTGGCCAGGACCTGCGTCGCGGTCCCGGAGGGACTGGTCTATACCGAGGACTTCTCGGCCGCGCAGCGCTCCTGGTCGGGCCCGGCCTACCAGGGCCTGCGCCGGATCCTGGACCGGCGCGCCCGGCTCCGGGACGGGAAGGTCATCCTGGTCCGCCCGGAGGGCCGGCCATGAAGCAGGTGCTGCTCGGCCTGGTGCTCGCCGCCGGTTCGGCGCTGGCCGCCGCGGATCCGGCCGCCATCGCAGCGGCCCTGGCGCGCCCGGTGGAAGCCCGGAGCTACCCCCAGGCCGGGGCCGTGGTCCTGCTGGACGAGAAAGTCGTGACCCTGGACGGCCAGGGCCGGACCACCACCGAGGGCCACCTGCTGATCAGGATCCTGCGGGAACGGGCCGTGGACACTCTCGGCGACCAGAAGATCCCCTTCCGGGGCGATGCCCAGAGCTGCGAAGTGCTGGCCGCCCGCACCCACCTGCCCGGCGGCCGCACCCTGGAACCCGAGCCGGCCGGCATCACCGAGGTTTCCGACCCGGAATCCGCCGACGCGCCGTTCTATTCCAGCGCCCGGTTGAAGGTCGTCTCCTTCCCGGGCCTCCAGGCGGGCGCGGTGATCGAACTGCAGTACCGGGTCAGCCCGCTGGCGAACTTGGTGGAACCCGACCCCTTCATGGGCGAGATGCTGTTCGGGGGTTCCGAGCCCCTGCTGGGAGCCTCCCTGACCCTGCGGGTGCCCAGGCAGGTGCCGCTTCGGTATGAAATGTTCAATGGATGTCCCGCTCCCGCAGTCCGGGCCGAAGGCCCCTGGCTGGACTACGCCTGGACCCTCCGGGAGCAGCCCCAGATCCAGTACGAAACCGGCATGGTGCCGTACCAGGATCTGGTGCCCAGGTTGGTGTGGACCGTGGTCCGGGACCGCGGGCAACTGGGCCGCTGGCTGTTCCGGCGGTTCCAGGACGCCGCCGGGCCCGATCCCGGCATCTCGGCCGAGGCCCGGGAGCTGACCGCCGGTCTGGCCGGTACCGAGGCCAAGGTGAAGCGCCTGGCCCGGTTCGTCACCCAGGACGTGCAGAACGTGGCCCTGGAACTGGGACGGGTGGGCTGGCGGCCCACGCCGGCCGCCACCATCCTGGCCAACCGCTACGCCGATATCCGGGACAAGTTCGTCCTGTTCCAGGCGCTGCTGCGGGCGGTGGGACTGGATGCCCGGCCCGCCCTGGTCCAGGAGCGCCGGGTGAGGCTTTCCAGTCTGGCCTGCACGGCGGAATACCAGGCCATCCTCGCCCGGGTGCAGCTGCCGTCGGGGGTGAGGTTCTTCAACCTCGCCCAGGGCATGGCGCCGCTGGGCGAGCTGATGCCCGAGGATTCGGGCCGGCCCGCGCTCCTGGCCGCCGCCGCCGGCGGCCGGGCCATCACCACCCCCGCGGCCCAGCCCCGGCGCCAGTCGGCCCGGGCCCGCTGGGACCTGGCCCTGGATGCCCGGGGCACCTTGACCGGCCGCGTCACCCTGCGCTTCGGCGGCCCCTTCGACCAGCAGATCCGCGCCCTCCTGGGCGAACTCAACGAGGATGAGCGCGGGGTGCTGTTCCAGTCCCTGGCCGACGGCATCAAGCGGGGCGCGCGCCTGACCGCCTACCAGGTGTCCGATCTGCTGGATCTCGGCGTGCCGCCGGTGGTGAGGGTGACGTTCCGCATCCCGGACTTCGCCTGCCGCCAGGGCCGGACGATGATCCTGAACCTGCCCGGAGAGCTGGTTCCGCTCGGCGAGCCCCTGGCCCGGCCGGCCCTGCCCGCAGTGCGGCATCCGTTCCTGGTGCCGGCCAGCTTCGCCATGCGCGCCACCGTGTCCCTGCGGCTGCCCGCCGGCTACGGGATCGCCTACCGGCCCCGGACGGCCATGGTGCGGGAGGGGCCCTTCGCCTTCCGGATCGCCTGCGCCCAGGGGGCCGGGCGTCTGCTGCTGACCTCCGCCGTCACCTGGCGCGGCCAGGTGGTCCACCCCGGCGCCTACCCCGCGCTGTGGCGGGCCTTCGGTGCGGCCGGCGGGCCGGGGAACGGGCTGATCCTGCTGGAGCGGAAGCGGCTATGACGCCGGCCTGTGGGTCCTGAGCCAGTCCTGCAGCGCATCGTCGATCCGGGTCTGCCAACCGGCTCCGGAGGCCCGGAACGCCTCCAGGACATTCTGGGAGAGACGGATGTTGATCTGTTCCTTGGTCGGAGCCTTCTGGGGACCGCGAACCCCCAGTTTGCCCAACAGGACAGGAGAAATAGCGGCTTTGGCAGACCGGGCTGCCGCGAAATCCTCATCAGTCCATTCGGGATTTTCAGGATCAATCATTTCAGGGAATGTATCCCCAAAAAACAAAATGTCAAGGCGTCAACGCTACCACACCCGGGCGAAGTTGGGAACTTTCCCACAATAAACTACACATTCATCATGGCTCTTGCCCCTTTGGAAATAAGGATGGTCCTCTTGTTCTCAGCCCTTCGATCTTTCTCCCCACGCACCCGCCACCTCCTCCCGGCCATCGTCCTGATGGGAACCGGCCTGGCCGTCCAGGCCGCCAAGGTGAAGGTGACCCCCCACGGCCTGGCCTTCAAGGCCGGCAGCGCCGGATTCCAGTGCCAGGCGGTGCTGGAAGGCGAGGGCGCCCAGCCCGGAGCCTGGGACTGGAGCGTCGTGGACCTGGACGGCCGGACCGTGCTGGCCGACGCCGGCAGTGTCAGCGCCGACGGCTTCTACACCCCGCCGCCGTTCTCCCTGTCCGACTACCGGATGGTGCGGATCAAGGCCACCGCCCATGGCGATGACCAGCGCTCCGGCAGCGCGCTCCTGGTGATCCGGCCGCACGCGGCCCTGGGGGTGCTGGAGACCGTGATGGGCAGGGACTGGCGCGGGGCGCGGATCGAGTTCCTGGCCGGTGGACCGCGGCATACCCTCGAAACCAAGGAGATGGACCACACCATCGGCAGCCGGGCGCAGTTCCGGAAGATCAACCGCCTGGCCTTCGCGCCGCGGATCCCCGGCTCGGCCGCCAGCCTGCGCCACCAGTGGCTGGTGGCGGACGGCCCGCGCATCTGCCGGGTTTCCCAGGACGGGGCCGTGCACACCCTGGCGGACGCCTCCTACCATCCCGAAGGGGTGGCGTTCCCCCGGGCCTTCCCGAACTTCACCCGGATGGCCGCCACACCCTGGACCGGGTCCGGGGAATGGGCCTGCTACCTCTGGGACGGGCACTTCGACTGCCTATGGAATATGGATGGCGACGGCCGGCTGGAGATCCTGCTGGGCGACCCGGCCGACGGCGACCGCGGCAAGCCGATCGCCAAGAGGGGACACGTGCCCAGGATCGGCGAGGGTTCGGACCTGGTGGCGGACGGCCAGGGCAACGTCTACCTGTCGCTGATGAAGGACGAGGGCTGGGGCATCTACCGCCTGGCCCCGGACCGCTCGCTGGCCCTGGTGGCCGGCTCCACCGAAGACGCCGACCAGCCGGTGGATGGCGCCGGGTCCGCGGCCCGGTTCATCCGGCCCGACCAGCTGACCCTGGACGAGACCGGGCAGGTGCTCTACCTGGTGGACGGCATCGTCGGCCAGCGCCACTGGCTCCGGGCCATCGCCCTCAACGACGGCAAGGCGGCGCGGGTGACCACCCTGGGTCCGAAGGACAAGCCGCTGCTGGCCAGGGGCAAGGTCACCGGTCTGGCCCTGCACCGGGGCAAACTGCTCATGACCACCGCCAGCCCCGAATTGAGCCTGCTGCAGATCAACCGCGCCACCGGGAGAGCCGCCAAGGTGTTCCATGACCCGACGCCCATCATGGCCATCTGGGAGGGCCCCTGCACCCGGTCTTCGCTCGGCCTGCCCCCCAAGACCCTCAAGGTCAAGGAGGAGACCAAGCAGATCGCCGATGTCGGTTTCGAGGCGTGCGGCAGCCTGGGCGCCATGGACTGCTTCGCGATCGGCGCGGCCGGTCAGATCTGCGTGGGCAACAGCGCCGGCGGGCAGCTGGGGCTGCTGCTCCTGGACTGGGAAGACCCGGCCACGCCCCTGGCGCCGGCGGTCGAGACCAAGCACGCCCCCGGCGACGGCAAGAGCGCCAGCTGAAAAGCAGAGCGGGGGGCGTCGCCGCCCCCCGCCTCGCTGGAAGCTCCGGGAACCTACGGGTGGATCAGCTTGGGGTCGGTGACGACGCCCTTGTAGTGGAACTCGCCGTTCTTGACCACCTGGACCTGGACGTCCTTGACCACTTCGCCGTTGTGGAAGCCGCGGATCATGCCGGTCAGACCGTTGTAGTTCTGGATGTTGGCGATGGCCTTCTGGATGGCGGCGCCGTCGAGGCTGTTGGCGCGCTTGATGCCGTCGCAGATGATCATGAAGGCGTCGTAGGAGGACGCGCCGACCATGTCCGGGCTGATCTTGAACTGGGTGGCGTAGTCCTTGAGGAAGGTCTTGACGATCGGCCGGGAATCATCGCGGTTGAGGTTGGTGGTGATGACGAAGCCTTCCGCCGCGGCCTTGCCGGCGATCTCCACGAACTCGGGGGAATCGGCCCCCTCCTCGCCGACGAACTGGGCGGTAATGCCCATCTCGCGGGCCTGCTTGACCATCGGGCCGCTCTGGAAGTAGTAGCCGCCGGAGAAGATGATGTCGGGGTTTTCACCCTTGATGCGAGACAGGTAGGGCTTGTAGTCCTTTTCGGACATGGGGTAGGTCTGGTAGGAGACGACCTTGGCGCCCGAACCGTCGGGGGTTTCCATGAAGGCCTTGAATCCGGCCGCCATCTCCTTGCCGAAATCGTTGTCACTGGTGAGCACGGCGATCTTCTTGCCCTTGAGGATCTTCACGCAGGTGAAGCCGCCGGCCTTGCCTTCCACCGCGCCCAGGAAGCCGTTGCGGAAGCAGTAGGACAGCTTGCCGCCGAGGGTGACGTCCGGGTGGACCGCGTAGGCGGCCACGAGCGGGATCTTCTCGTCGTTGAACAGCGGGGCGACGGCCCGGGACGGCATGCTGTAGGAACCGGCCACGAACGCCTTCACCTGGTCCTGCTCGATGAGCTTGCGGGCCAGGGCGGTGGCCTGCTTGGGATCGGCGGCGTCGTCGTAGATGACCGCCTCCACCTTCCGGCCCAGCACGCCGCCGTTGGCGTTGACGTAGTCCACCGCCAGCTTGATGGAGTTCTTGACGCTGGCGCCGTCCGAGGCGGCGAAGCCGGTGATCGGGGCGAGCACCCCGATCTTCACCGTCTGGGCGGAAAGGCCGGTGGCGGCCACCAGGGCCATGGGGATCAACAGGTTTTCGATGCGCTTCATATCAACGCTCCTTTGGGATGGTTCGGACCGGCTGCGAGCCGGTCCGCGAGGGTTGGACGGTGATGCGGTTCCCGGCAGGCTCTTCCCGGGAAGGATCAAGGACGCTGGACAGTGGTGGCCTAACCAAGATAAGCCTCTTTGACTTTGGGGTGTTCGATCAAATCCGCGGCCGCGCCTTCGTAGGCGCAGGTGCCGACCTCCATGACGTAGCCCCGGTCGGAGATCTTCAGCGAAGCCATGGCGTTCTGCTCCACCAGCAGGATGGTGAGCCCGAAGTCCTTGTTCAGCTGGCGCAGGAGCTCGAACACCTGGTCCACCAGCTTGGGCATGAGCCCCATGGAGACTTCGTCCACCAGCAGCAGCTTGGGCTCGGAGATCAGCGCCCGGGCGATGGCCAGCTGCTGCTGCTCGCCCCCGGACAGGGTGCTGGCCAGCTGCCCGCTCCGCTCCAGGAGCCGCGGGAAGATGCCGTAGAGCCAGTCCAGCCGGGGCTGGAGCGGGATCTTCTTGCGCAGGCCGTAGAGGCCGGTGATGATATTTTCATATACCGTCAGGCGGGGGAACACCCGCGACCGTTCCGGCACGACCCGGATGCCGCGCCGGGCCCGTTCGTGCACCGGCATGCGGGTGATGTCCTCGCCGGCGAACAGGATGCGGCCGCCGCGGATGGGCTCGATCCCCATCACCGCGTTCAGGATGGAGGTCTTGCCGGCACCGTTGGCGCCGACGATGGAGACCAGTTCGCCCTGGTCCAGGTGGAACCCCAGGTTCCGGACCGCCTCGATGTCGCCGTAGGCCACGCTCAGATTCTGGACTTCAAGAAGCATCAGCCTCTCCCTTGCGTCCCAAGTACGCCTCGATGACCCGTTCGTCCCGCTGGATGGCCTCGGGGGTCCCCTCGGCCAGCTTCTTGCCGTATTCCATCACCACGATCCGGTCGGAAAGCCCCATGGCGACCCGCATGTTGTGTTCGATCAGCAGCACCGTGAGGCCGTCCAGGCGGATGTCCCGGATCAGCGTCTCCAGCCTGGAGATCTCCTCGTGGCGCAGGCCGGAGAAGGATTCGTCCAGGAGCAGGAGCTTGTGGCCCACCGCCAGGGCCCGGGCGATCTCCAGCCGGCGCAGGTTGCCCAGAGGCAGCAGGCCGGCCTTGCGCTTGGCCAGGTCGGCCAGTCCCACCCGCTCCAGCAGCGCCATGGCGGCCTGGACTTCCTTCTTCGAGCGCCAGGAGGTCCACAGGCTGGAGACGCCGGGGTAGCGGTCCACGCCCCGGGCCACCAGGACATTGTCCAGGACCGACAGGGTGGGGAACGGCTTGACGATCTGGAAGGTGCGGCCCAGGCCGAGCGCGGCCACGGCGTGCGGCGGCAGCCCGTCGATGCGCCTGCCGTCGAACCAGATCTCGCCGCCGGTGGGCTTGTAGACCCCGGAGATGAGGTTGAACGTGACGGTCTTGCCGGCGCCGTTGGGACCGAGCAGGCCCAGGATCTCGCCGCGCTCGATGCTGAAATCGACCCCGTCCACCGCGTGCAGTCCGCCGAAGTGGATGGAGAGGTTCTTGACCTCCAGCAGCGGGCTCATTTCGAACCTCCCAGGAAGGTGGGGAGCAGGCGCTTGCGGATCAGGCTGCTTTCGCCCAGGATCCCGCCCGGCTGGAACCGGATCATGAGCAGCAGCATCAGGGCGTAGAACAGGATGCGGAAGTCGGCAAGGGGCCGGAACAGCTCCGGCAGGGCGCCGAGGATCAGCGCGCCCACCAGCGGCCCCAGCAGGGTGCCCATGCCGCCCAGCACCAGCATGGCCAGGAACGACACCGACAGCGGGAAGGAGAAGTCGTCGGCGCTGACGAAGCGCATGTAGTGGGCGTAGAGCGAGCCGCCCAGTCCGGCGATCATGGTGCCCAGCATGAAGGCCAGCAGCTTGAAGCGCACCGGGGAGATGCCCATGCTGGTGGCGGCCGATTCCTCCTCGCGCAGGGCGAAGCAGGCCAGGCCGGCGAACATCCGGGTGAACAGCCAGCAGACCGCCATCACCACCCCGAGGCAGAACATGCACAGATAGAGGAAGTGGGTGCCCCGGAGCGGTTCGCCCAGCAGGGTGATCCGGGGGATGGCGCTGATGCCCAGGGCGCCGCCGAAGAACGGGACGTAGAGGAACATCGCCTGGACGATGAAGTTGATGCCGATGGTGGTGATGGCCAGGAAGTCGTGCTTGAGCCGCAGGCTGGGCAGGCCCAGCAGCAGCCCGCACAGGGCGCAGATCAGCAGGACCAGCGGCAGGGCGGTCCAGAAGCTCATCCCGGCCTGGGTGGAGAGCAGGGCCGCGCTGTAGGCGCCGATCCCGAAGAAGGCGGCATGGCCCAGGGAGATCTGCCCGGCGTAGCCGACGATCACGTTGAGACCGTATACCACGATCGCCTGGATGGCGATCTGGGTCAGGATGGTGACGACATAACCACTCATAGTGCAACCTCAGGGGCATGGACGAAGGTCAACGTGCTGGAACCAGCCTGCATGGTGTGCCCTTTCCTACTTCGAGCCGAACAGCCCCTCGGAGCGCCAGACCAGCACGAAGATCATCGCGACGAAGGCCAGCGCGTCCCGGGGGAAGGGGACGTTCAGGTAGCCGATCAGCAGGGTTTCGGCCAGTCCCAGCAGCAGGGCGGCGACCACCGCGCCGGGCACCGAGCCCATGCCGCCCACCACGATCAGCGCCAGGGTCTTGTAGGCCGGCACCGCGCCCATGGTCGGGTAGACCTCGTTGTAGTAGATGCCCACCAGGATGCCGCCGATGGCGGCGATGGCCGAGCCGATGATGAAGGTGAGGCTGACGATGGAGTGGCTGTTGATGCCCTGGGCCCCGGCGACCGGCATGTCCTGGGACGTGGCGCGCATGGCCAGGCCCAGTTCGGTGCGGGTGGTGAGGTACCACAGGAACAGCAGGATGGCGATGGTGATGACGTAGATGGCGATCAGGGTCGAGGACAGGTGGATGCCGCCCAGGTCAAGGTCGGGGAAGGGCAGACGGGCCGAAAAGGTGATGATCTGGGGGCCGGCCAGCAGCCGGAGGACCTCCTCGATGGTCAGCATCACCGCGATGCTGGCGATCAGCGGCACGTAGGGCGGGTGCTTGAGCAGGGGGAAATAGACCAGCCGCTCGATCAGCACGCCGAGGATGGCGCAGATGAGCATGCTGCCGAGGAAGGCCAGGGCGAGGCTGCCGGTGGCGTGGAATATGAATACGCCCGCATAGGCACCCACGGTATAGATACTGGCATGGGCCACGTGGAGGATCCGCATGACGCCATAAACCAGGGCAAGACCTAGGGTTATGATGGCGTAAATGGATCCCATCGCCAGGCCGTTCAGAATTTGCTCAATAAGTAATTGCATTTTCTACCCTTCGAGGTTTCAAAGCCTGCGGCGCGGGGTTGTAGAGCATTGTATAGACAATGCCACGGCCGTGAATGATGTCAACGCCTTTGTGGGGAGGATGGAGGGCTGGGGTGCGGACGCCTGGGGCCTTCAGCCCGGGCTGCCGTCACGCTCCGGCGAACGGCCCCCCAGGTTCCAAGGACAGGAAAAGGCCTGCTCGCTGATCCGCTCCATGCGCTCGCAGGGGGCGATGACCAGCCCCGGGGCCACGTCCAGGTCCGGATAGGCCTCCCGGAAGGCCCTGATCCCGCGCGCGTCGCTCCGGGAGATCCTGGTCCTGGCTTTGATCTCGATGGGGAAGAACCGCCCATCCCGTTCCAGCAGAAGGTCCACTTCGGCGCCGCCGGCGCTGCGCCAATGGTGGAGTCGCGGGGCGGGGGACAGCAGCGCCATCTGTTTCCGTATTTCCGCGGCGACGAAGGTCTCGAACAAGTGCCCCCAGGACGGATGGCCGCCCAGGGCGGCCGGGGAGGTGATCGCCAGCGCCCAGCAGGCGAGGCCGGTGTCGGCCAGGTAGCCTTTAGCCTTGCGGGAGACTCGTTTGATCGCATTGCCCGAGAAAGGTGGTGCTTCGTGCCATTGGCAGGTGGCCACCAGGAGCGCGAGCCACCTTTTGGCCGTCTGGGGGGTCAGGCCGAGTTCCCGGCCCAGATGGCTGGCGTTGACCTACTGGCCGGTGAGCGCCGCGGCCATCCGGACGAAACGTCCGAAGGTATGCCAGTCCTCGACCTCCGTGAGCAGGCGGACGTCGCGCTCCACGTAGGTCCGGAAGTAGGCGCTCCAGAAATCCGGCAGAACCGCCGCGGCAAGCTGGACCGCATCGGGCAGGCTCCCACGCCAGACCATCTCGAAGGGCCCGGCCGGGAGGTCAAGGAGGCTTCTCCGCTGGCCGGAGAACCCCTCCGGGTCGGCAAGCCAAGCGCCCAGCCAGGCGGAATCCGGACCCGCCCGGGCGACCTCGCCCAGGCTGAAACCCTCAAGATCCAGGAACACGGCCCGCCCCGCCAGGCTCTCCGCCAGGCTGCACATGACCTGCCACTGCTGGGAGCCGGTGAGAAGGTAGCGGCCGGGCCGCCGGTCCCGGTCCACCCGGCGCTTCAAGGCCGCGACCAGCTGCGGTACATACTGGATCTCATCAAGAATCACTGGAGCCGGGTGGTTGTCCAGGAAGAGGTCCGGGTCCTGCCGGGCATTGCCGATATCCTGGACCGGATCGAAGACCACCATTTCCGCTTCCCGACCGTACAGATGCTGCAGCAAGGTCGTTTTGCCGACCTGGCGGGCGCCGGAAACCACCACCACGGGGAAGGCGTTGAACAGGGACTGAAGCCGGTCGGCCAGGAACCGAGGGTAGTACATGCTTGCAATTTAGTGATGGTATCATCAAATTGCAAGATAAATATTGTAAATTAGTTAAAACAAGGCGGTTAACTGTTCCTATTCGGTCCGCAGCCGGTAGCCTACACCGGGTTCGGTGATCAGGTGCTTGGGCCGGGCCGGGTCGGCCTCCAGCTTCTGCCGCAGCTGCGCCATGTAGACCCGGAGGTAATGGGGCTGGGCACCCTGCACGCTGCCCCAGACCTCCTTGAGCAGCTGGTGGTGGGTGAGCACCATCCCGGCGTGCTTGATGAGGGTGATCAGCAGCTTGTATTCGTTGGGGGTCAGGTGCACCGGCTGCTCGTCCACCGTCACTTCCCGCCGGGTCTGGTCCACCCGCCAGCCGCCCAGTTCGAACACCGGCGCCGGGGCCGCGGCGGGGTCGCGGTTGACGTGGCGCAGCGCCACCCGGATCCGGGCCAGCAGCTCGCCGCTGCCGAACGGCTTGGTGAGGTAGTCGTCGGCGCCTTCGTCCAGGGCCTGGATCTTGTCCTTCTCCAGCCCGCGGGCGGACACCACGATGATGGGGGTGCTGCACCACTCGCGCAGCTTGCGGGTGAGCACGAGACCGTCCTGGTCGGGCAGGCCCAGGTCCATGAGGATCAGGTCGGGGTGGTGGCTGGCGGCCATGAGCTCGCCTTCCCGGGCGTTCACCGCCTCCAGCAGCCGGTAGCCGTGGGGGACCAGGGTCACCCGCAGGTAGCGCCTGAGTTGCGGCTCGTCTTCCACCAGCAGGATGAGAGGGCCATCCTGGTTCACGGCGTCACTCCTCGGTCGGGGGGGGCGGGGGGGCCTGGCCCAGGGGCAGGCTCACCATGAACTGGGCGCCGCCGGAAGCCCGGGTATTGGCCATGATCTTGCCGTTGTGGGCCTGGATGACCCCCTTGCAGATGGCCAGGCCCAGGCCGGCGCCGGGCCGGGCCTCGCCCTGCTGGAACCGGACCAGTTTCTCGAAGATGTGTTCCTCCTGCCCTTCGGGGATGCCCGGACCGTGGTCGCTCACCGACAGGGTGACGCTCCGCTCGGTGGCCCAGGCCTTGATCTCGATGGGCTGATCGGGAGGGGAGAACTTGTGGGCGTTCTCCACCAGGTTGATGACCACCTGGCCCAGCAGCACCGGGTCCGCCTGGACCATCGGCAGGTTGGCCGGCAGCTCCACCTTCACTTCCCGCTGGCCCAGCTGCAGCACCATGCGCTCCAGGGCCGATCCCACCACTTCCTCCAGGGGCACCCAGGCCATGACCAGGTCCACCACCCCGGATTCCAGCCGGGTCACGTCCAGCAGGTTGGTGACCAGCCGCTGCAGGCGGTGGCTCTCTTCGTGGATGGTCTCCAGCAGGTCCCGGCGGGCCGCTTCGGACAGCTCGCCGCCGTCCTCCAGCAGGGTCGAGGCGGCGCCCGTGATGCCGCCCAGGGGCGTGCGCAGATCGTGCGATACCGAGGACAGCAGGGCGTTGCGCAGCTGCTCCCGGTCCACCTGGCGCTGGGATTCGCGGTTGCGCTCGGCCAGGATGGCCCGCTCCAGGGCCACCGCGGTCTGGTTGGCGAAGGCCTCCAGCAGGTGGCGCTGGTCCGGCTCCAGGTGGGCGGAGCCGTCGGTGGGCTGGATCGCCATCACCCCGATCAGTTCGTGGGCCCCCTTCAGGGGCAGGCACAGGGCCTTGGCGCCGGGCAGGGTGTCGGTGCCCATGCCGGCCGGCTCGTGGTGGTCGTAGACCCACTGGGCCACGCCCAGCTCGTCCTGGCCCACGATGTGCGGGTTCTTGGTCTGGGTGGGCACCAGCCGCCCCCCGGGGCCCGGCAGGAAGATCGAGACCTGGCTCTGGAAGTGGGTGGCCACGTTGCGCACCGCCGATTCGGCCATGGCCGCGGAGCCGCTGCTGCGGGTCAGTTCGCCGGAAAGCCGGAACAGGGCCCGGATCCGGTTCTCCCGGTTGCGCGCCAGCCGGGCCTGGGAGCGGATCCGCTCGGTGAGGTTGCCGATCACCAGCCCGGCCAGGAGCATCACCGCGAAGGTGGCCATGTGCTTGACGTCGCCCACGGCGAACGAGAACTTGGGCGGCACGAAGAAGAAGTCCAGGGCCAGCACGCTGAGCACCGAGGACGCCAGCGACGGCCAGCGCCCGAACCGGCTCGCCACCAGCAGGATGCCGAGCATGTAGATCATGGCCACGTCGGCCAGTTCGAAGTGCGGGCTGAGGAACAGGCAGATGATCGTCAGCAGGCCGACGATCATGGCCCCCCACAGGAAATGGGCCAGGACCGGCATCCGCGCCGGCAGGGTCCTGGCCACGGGCCTTGCCTGGTCCCGCTCCTCCTTGGAGGTGACCACCAGGACGTCGATGTTGCCGCTCCTGCGGACCAGGTCCTCCAGCACCGAGCCGGTGAAGATCTCCATCCAGCGGCCGTGGGCGGGCTTGCCGACGATGATCTTGGTGACGTTGTGGGCGGTGGCGAACTCGAGGATGTCGTCGGCGGTGGAGAGGTCGCCCTGCACCACCGTGGTCTCGCCGCCGAGCCGCTCGGCCAGGCGCAGGTTCTCCTCGAGCATGGTGCGCTCGTCCTCGGAGTAGCGGATGTGCTTGCCGGACTCCACGTAGGCGGCGATCCAGGGCGCGTTGAGGGATTCCGACATGCGCCGGGCGGCCCGGACCAGGCTGGCCGAGCCGGGCTTGGAATTGATGCAGACCAGCAGCCGCTCGCCGGCGGCCCAGGTCTTGCCGACGATGCCCTGGCTGGCCATGTAGCGGCGCATGTCCGCGTCCACGTGCTCGGCGGTGCGGCGCAGGGCCAGTTCGCGCAGGGCGAGCAGGTTGCCTTTGCGGAAGAAGCGCTCCACCGCGTGCTGGGCCTGCTCGGGCACGTAGACCTTGCCCTCCTTGAGCCGCTCCAGCAGCTCTTCGGGCGGGATGTCCACCAGCTCGATCTGGTCGGCCCGCTTGAGCAGGGTGTCGGGGATGTTCTCCCGGACGATCACCCCGGTGATCTGCGCCACGGTGTCCTTGAGGCTCTCCAGGTGCTGGACGTTCACCGTGGTGAACACGTCGATGCCGGCGTCGAGCAGGTCGATCACGTCCTGCCAGCGCTTCACGTGCAGGGCGCCCTGGACGTTGGTGTGGGCCAGCTCGTCCATGAGGATCAGCGCCGGCTTGCGCGCCAGCGCCGCCTCCAGGTCGAACTCCTCCATCTGCACGCCGCGGTAGGGCAGCTGCTTCTTGGGCAGGAAGTCGATCCCCTCGGTTAGCGCCTTGGTGTCCTGGCGGCCGTGGGTCTCCACCACGCCGGCCAGCACATCGACCCCTTCGTCCTTGCGGATCCGGGCCTCCTGGAGCATGGCGAAGGTCTTGCCGACCCCAGGCGCCATGCCGAAGAAGATCTTCAGCCTGGCCCGCTTCGAGCGGGCCTCCTCCTCCTGCACGTTCTTCAGGAGATCATCAGGGTTCGGGCGTTTGGGTTCCACCGGTCTAGAGTAGCTCAGTGGGGGGCGTCCAGCGCCAAGTTAAGCTTCAGGACATTCACCCGCGGTTCGCCGAAGACGCCCCACTGGCGGGGCTCGGTGCACGCGGCGACCCGCTCCAGCACCTCGGCCCGGGTCAGGCTGCGCAGCCGGGCCACCCGGCTGGCCTGGAAGGTGGCAGCCTGGGGGCTGATGTGGGGATCCAGGCCGCTGCCGGAGGCGGTGACCAGGTCGACCGGGACCGGCTCGGCGTTGCCCGGGTCGGCCGCGCGCAGGGCCCGCACCCGGGCCTCGGCCGCCGTCTTCAGGGCGGGGTTGGCCGGGGAGAGGTTGGAGCCGCCGGAGGCGCCCGGGTTGGTGGCGAAGCCCCCGGTGGCCGACAGCCGGCCCCAGAAGTAGCGGGGATCCTCGGTCTGCTGGCCGATGAGGGCGCTGCCCCGGACCTGGCCGTCCTGGACCAGGAGGCTGCCGCCGGCTTGGCGGGGGAAGCACGCGGAGGCGGCGCCGGTGACGGCCAGGGGGTAGGCGATCCCGGCGATCACGGTGAGGCCGGCGAAGGTGACGAGGGCGGGGCGGAGCATGGAAGCCATTGTTGACCTCAAACCAGATGCAGGACGGTGAGGAGCAGATCGATCGCCTTGATCCCCAGGAACGGGACGATCAGGCCGCCCACCCCGTAGATCAGCAGGTTGCGCCGGAGGATCGCCGCCGCGCCCAGGGGCCGGTAGGCGACGCCGCGCAGGGCCAGCGGGATCAGCACCACGATGATGAGGGCGTTGAAGATCACCGCCGACAGGATGGCGCTTTCCGGGCTGTGCAGGCCCATCACGTTCAGCCGGCCCAGGGCAGGGTAGGTGGTGGCGAAGGCGGCCGGGATGATGGCGAAGTACTTGGCCACGTCGTTGGCGATGCTGAAGGTGGCCAAGGAGCCGCGGGTCATCAGCATCTGCTTGCCGATCCGGACGATCTCGATCAGCTTGGTGGGGTTGGAGTCCAGGTCGACCATGTTGCCGGCTTCCTTGGCCGCCTGGGTGCCGGAGTTCATGGCCACCGCCACGTCGGCCTGGGCCAGGGCCGGGGCGTCGTTGGTGCCGTCCCCGGTCATGGCCACCAGCCGGCCGCCGGCCTGGTAGTCGCGGATCAGCTTGAGCTTGGCCTCGGGCGTGGCCTGGGCCAGGAAGTCGTCCACCCCCGCTTCCGCGGCGATGGCGGCGGCGGTGAGCGGGTTGTCGCCGGTGACCATCACGGTGCGGATGCCCATGCCGCGCAGTTCAGCGAACCGCTCCTTGATGCCGCCCTTGACGATGTCCTTCAGGTGGATGACCCCCAGGGCCCGGCCGCCTTCGGCCACCACCAGCGGGGTGCCGCCTTCGCGGGCGATGCGGTCCACTTCGATGCGCAGGGAGTCGGGGTAGGCGCCGCCCTCGTTGTGCACGTACTCCTCGATGGCCGAGATGGCGCCCTTGCGGATCTCCCGGCCGCCCAGGCTGACGCCGCTCATGCGGGTCTGGGCGGTGAACTCGATGAACTTGGCGCCCAGGGCGTGGATGTCCCGTTCGCGCAGATCGTAGCGCTCCTTGGCCAGGACCACGATGCTGCGGCCTTCGGGGGTCTCGTCGGCCAGGCTGGAGAGCTGGGCGGCGTCGGCCAGTTCCTCCTCGGTGACCCCGTCGGCGGGGATGAAGGCCACCGCCTGGCGGTTGCCCAGGGTGATGGTGCCGGTCTTGTCCAGCAGCAGCACGTCCACGTCGCCGGCGGCCTCCACCGCCCGGCCGGAGGTGGCGATGACGTTGGCCTGGACCATGCGGTCCATGCCGGCGATGCCGATGGCCGAGAGCAGCCCGCCGATGGTGGTGGGGATCAGGCAGACCAGCAGGGCCACCAGCACCGTGATGGTGACCGCGCTGCCCTGGCCCGCGGCCTTGACGCTGAACAGCGAGAACGGCAGCAGGGTGGCGGTGGCCAGCAGGAAGATGATGGTGAGCGCCGCCAGCAGGATGTCCAGGGCGATCTCGTTGGGGGTCTTCTGGCGCTTGGCGCCTTCGACCATGGCGATCATGCGGTCCAGGAAGGTGTCCCCGGGGTTGGTGCTGATCCGCACCACCAGCCAGTCGGAAAGCACCACGGTGCCGCCGGTGACCGCCGAGCGGTCGCCGCCGGATTCCCGGATGACCGGCGCGGATTCGCCGGTGATGGCGCTTTCGTTGACGCTGGCCACCCCTTCGATGACCTCGCCGTCGCCGGGCAGGGTGTCGCCCGCCTCCACCAGCACCACGTCGCCGATGCGCAGCCGCGGGGCGTCGACTTCCTCGACCGGGTCGCCGTAATGGGAGCCTTTGACCAGCTTGGCGATCACGTCCTTGCGCGACTTGCGCAGGGTGTCGGCCTGGGCCTTGCCCCGGCCTTCGGCCATGGCCTCGGCGAAGTTGGCGAAGATCAGGGTGAACCAGAGCCAGAGGGCGATGGCCAGGATGAAGTTGGGCCTGGCTTCGCCGTGCCCGGCCAGGGCCTGGAAGTAGAGCAGGGTGGTCAGGGCGCTGCAGATCCACACGGTGAACATCACCGGGTTGCGCAGCTGGTGGATGGGGTTGAGCTTGCGCAGGGCGGCCAGGACCGCCGGCTTCAGGATCGCGGGCTCGAACAGGGGACTGGGCTTGATCTCGCCCGTGGAGGTGGAGGTGCGCATCTCGGGTATCTCCTCAGAACCGCGCGAGCTGTTCTGCGATGGGCCCGAGGGCCAGGGCTGGCAGGAAGGTCAGGGCGCCCACCAGGAGCACCACGGCCACGAGCATGGCGACGAACAGCGGGGTGTGGGTGGGCAGGGTGCCCAGGCCCGGCGGGGTCCGCTTCTTGGCCGCCATGGAGCCGGCGATGGCCAGTACCGGCAGGATCACCCCGAACCGGCCCAGGAGCATGGCCAGGGCTGTGGCGTAGTTGTAGAACGGGGTGTTCACCCCGAGGCCGGCGAAGGCGCTGCCGTTGTTGTTGGCCACGCTGCTGAAGGCGTAGAGGATCTGGGTAAAGCCGTGGGCGCCGGGGTTGGACACCGCCCCGGCCGCCGAAGGCAGCATCACCGCGACGGCGGTCCCCACCAGCACCACCACGGCCGGGATCAGGATCACCAGGGAGGCCATCTTCATCTCGAACGCCTCGATCTTCTTGCCCAGGTATTCGGGGGTCCGGCCCACCATCAGGCCGGAGACGAACACCGCGATGATGGCGAAGATGAGCATGCCGTAGAGCCCGGAGCCGACCCCGCCGAACACCACTTCGCCCAGCTCCATCAGCCAGAGCGGCACCAGGCCGCCCAGCGGGGTGAAGGAATCGTGCACGCCGTTGACCGCGCCGCAGGAGGCGGAGGTCGTGGCGGTGGCGAACAGGGTGGTGCCGGTGATGCCGAAGCGCAGCTCCTTGCCCTCCATGTTGCCGCCGGAACTCTCCATGCCCGGCGCCGAGCTCATGGCCTGGGCCACGGGCAGGCCGCGGAAGGCGGTGTTGTCCTGGCTTTCGGCCCAGTGGCAGACGCCGAGCGCCAGCACGAAGATCACGGTCATGGCCGAAAGGATGGCCCAGCCCTGGCGCCGGTCCCGCATCAGCTTGCCGAAGGCGTGGCAGAAGGCGGCCGGCAGCAGCAGCATGGCCAGGATCTGGGCGAAGTTGGAAAGCGGGGTGGGGTTCTCGAACGGATGCGCGGCGTTGGCGTTGAAGAAGCCGCCGCCGTTGGTGCCGAGCATCTTGATGGCCGCCTGGGAGGCCGCGGGGCCGACGGCGAGCACCTGCTGGAACACGGTCTTGCCGTCGGCGCCGGTGATCGGCGACAGCAGCCTGGCCACGGGATTGGGGCCCAGGGTCTGGACCACGCCCTGGGACACCAGGAAGACGCTGAACACCAGGGCCAGGGGCAGCAGGACGTAGAGGGTGCCGCGGGTCACGTCCACCCAGAAGCTGCCCAGGTTGGTGGCCTTGCGCCGGCGGATGCCCCGGGCCAGCGCGGCCATCACCCCCATGCCGGTGGCGGCGGAAAGGAAGTTCTGCACGGTCAGCCCGACCATCTGGGTGAAGTGGCTGAGGGTGGACTCGCCGCCGTAGGCCTGCCAGTTGGTGTTGGTGACGAAGCTGACGGCGGTGTTCCAGGCCAGGTCGGTGGCGATCGGCGGCAGGCCCCGGTTGAGCGGCAGCGCGCCCTGGAACTTCTGCAGCAGGAACAGCGCCAGGATGCCGATGGCGTTGAACAGCAGGACCGCCAGGGCGTATTCCTTCCAGCTCATGCGGTCGGCCGCGGTGATGCCGCCCAGGCGGTAGAGGAAGCGCTCGACGGGACCGGCCAGCCGGTCCAGGGGTGTGGCGTCCCGTTCCAGCACCTTGCCCAGGTACTCCCCGAGGGGCTTGGACAGGAGGATCAGGAGCACCAGGAAGATGGCGAACTGCAGGAGGGTGTTCGGGCTCATTGGAATTTCTCCGGCATCAGCAGGGCGATGGCCAGGTAGGCCAGCAGGCCAAGCCCGAGCAGGGCGGCGACGATGTGCATGGCGTTCAAGCGGATGCCCTCCCGGAGGGACAGACTGTCCCTGTGGTAAATCTATCTATCCCGAGGTCAGGGAGCCGTATGGATCCGTCATGGGAACGTCAAGATTTCGTTAAGACGACCCGACACATGACCATCCAAGCCGCCGGCCGCCATGGCCGACCCCGAATGGCACCGCGAGGTGCTTCATGACCATGGGTATCAGCCCTGGCGGGACTGGCGGCCCGGCCGCAGGTCAGGCCTGGTGGTAGATTTCGGCGCCGGTGGCCTCGAACTCCTTGGCCTTCTCCTCCATGCCGACGGCGAGGGCGTCCTCTTCGCTGACCCCGTGGGTCCGGGCGTAGTCCCGGACATCCTGGGTGATCTTCATGGAGCAGAAGTGCGGGCCGCACATGGAGCAGAAGTGGGCGGCCTTGGCCCCTTCGGCCGGCAGCGTCTCGTCGTGGAACTCCCGGGCGGTGTCCGGGTCCATGGCCAGGTTGAACTGGTCCTCCCAGCGGAACTCGAACCTCGCCTTGGACATGGCGTCGTCCCACAGGTGCGCCCCGGGGTGGCCCTTGGCCAGGTCGGCGGCGTGGGCGGCGATCTTGTAGGTGATGACGCCGTCCTTCACGTCCTTCTTGTTGGGCAGGCCCAGGTGCTCCTTGGGGGTGACGTAGCAGAGCATGGCGGTGCCGTACCAGCCGATCATGGCGGCGCCGATGGCCGAGGTGATGTGGTCGTAGCCGGGCGCCACGTCGGTGGTGAGCGGGCCCAGGGTGTAGAACGGCGCCTCGCCGCAGACTTCCAGCTGGCGGTCCATGTTCTCCTTGATCTTGTGCATGGCCACGTGCCCGGGGCCTTCGATGATGCACTGCACGTCATGCTTCCAGGCGACCTTGGTGAGCTCGCCGAGGGTGTCCAGCTCGCCGAACTGGGCTTCGTCGTTGGCGTCGGCGGTGCAGCCCGGGCGCAGTCCGTCGCCCAGGGAGAAGGCCACGTCATAGGACTTCATGATCTCGCAGATGTCCTCGAAGTGGGTGTAGATGAAGTTCTCCTTGTGGTGCGCCAGGCACCACTTGGCCAGGATCGAACCGCCCCGGCTGACGATCCCGGTGGTGCGCCGGGCGGTGAGCGGCACGTACTTCAGCAGGACGCCGGCGTGGATGGTGAAGTAGTCCACCCCCTGCTCGGCCTGCTCGATGAGGGTGTCCCGGAACAGCTCCCAGGTGAGGTCCTCGGCCTTGCCGTTGACCTTCTCCAGGGCCTGGTAGATGGGCACGGTGCCGATCGGGACCGGGGAGTTGCGCAGGATCCACTCCCGGGTCTCGTGGATGTTGGCCCCGGTGGAGAGGTCCATGACCGTGTCGGCGCCCCAGCGGATGGCCCAGGCCATCTTCTCCACCTCTTCCTCGATGGAGGAGGCGACGGCGGAATTGCCGATATTGGCGTTGATCTTCACCAGGAAGTTGCGGCCGATGATCATCGGCTCGGTTTCCGGGTGGTTGATGTTGCAGGGGATCACCGCCCGGCCCCGGGCCACTTCGTCCCGGACGAACTGGGGCGAGATGTGGCTGCGGATGCCGGCCGCGTCGCGGCCCAGGTTCTCGCGGATGGCGATGAACTCCATTTCGGGAGTGATGACGCCCTTCCTGGCGTAGTGCATCTGGGAGACGTTCATGCCGCTCCGGGCCCGCAGGGGGAGGCGGTCGGCGTGGAAGCGGATCTTGTCCAGCTCCGGATCCCGTTCCCGCAGCTTGCGGTACAGGCTGGTGGCGCCGGCCAGTTCCTCGACGTCCTGGCGTTCCCGGATCCAGTCCCGGCGCAGCGGCGCCAGCCCGTGGGCCAGGTCGATCGTCACCTGGGGGTCGGTGTACGGCCCGGAGGTGTCATACAGCACCACCGGCTCGTTCTCCGTGAGGCTGCCGTCGAAGTCCCGGGTGGGATGGAGGTTCACCGCGCGGATCGGCACCCGGAGGTCCGGGCGGGACCCCGTGATGTAGATCTTGTCGGCCGCGGGAAAGGGTTTGAGGCATTTTTCAAAAGTGGTTTCCCCCTCGGGGCTGGGGGAGGCGGGACTGGGCATGGATACTCCGGTTGGAAATCGGGGCAGGTTGATTTCTTCACCCCGCATTTTGGCAGTTTAACGCGGAGCGATGACAGATTTCAGTGTTTCGGTTCCGGCAATGGCGGGCAGAATGGAAGCGGATCACTGATCGGTTATCCGCTATTCCACCCCATGGGGACTCCATGCCTAATCCTGAACCCGCCAAAAAGCGCGATTCATCAGCCATCCCTGATCAACTGATCCAGATCGCCCACGAGCAGGAAGGCGGCGCGGAACGGATCATTTCCCAGATGGAAGTGGTCCAGAACAGCTTCGAAGAAATCCAGTCCCTGACCCGGGAGTGCCAGGAGGTGCTGGCCCGGCTCATGCCCCCGTCCGATGACCGGCAGGCCCTCATCGACAAGATGGAAAGCATCGGCCTGCACGCCGACAACGGGATCTACAACGTCCAGGGCGCCTATGACCTGTTCCAGTACCAGGACATCGTTCGCCAGAAGCTGGAGAAGGTCGGCCACCGGCTGATCGAAGTCTCGGAATTCCTCATCGCCAACCTCAATCCGACCCAGCAGGAGACCCGCAGCTCGGCCAGCTCCGGCCGGGACATCCTCGAGCGGAAAGCCCAGGACGCGGACCTGACCAAGGACCAGACCGATGCCGTCATCGCCGAGTTCTTTGCTAAGATCCGGACAGCCAGGGCCTCCAAGTAGGCGCCGTCCCGACGGGCGGACCCTGGCGCCGGGGGTGGGCCCCAGCCTTTCATTTGGAGTTGGAAGATGAATGTGGTCAGCAAGTGGAGTCTCCTGTTCACCGTGGGATGTGTGCTGGGGGCTCAATCGCTTGACGATCCCGTCATGAAGGCCCGGGCCCAGCGTTCCCAGGCCCAGGGCATCGCGGAAGCGGATCTGCCGCCCGTCCCCCGGGCCGTCATGGAACCGCCGCCGCTGCCGCCCCCCGAGATTCACGCCAAGGATGCCCCCCACCCGAAGGTCGCCAAGGCTGCCAGGCGCCGCGGCAAGGCCCGCGTGGCCAAGGGCCGGCCGGCCGCCGCTCCCGCGGACCCGCCGGCCGCCGCCCCGAAGGCCCGGGCCGCGAGGGCCAGCAAGGCCCCCAAGACCGCCAAGCACGTCCGTCCGGCCGGCAAGACGGCCCGGCCCGTCCGCAAAAAAGCGAAGGCCTAGACCCATTGAGGAAAGCCTGAAAAATGAAGCACACGCCGAAAGAGCATCGCAAGCTTGCGATAATAATGGCCGGAGGCCGGGGCACGCGGTTCTGGCCCCGTTCCCGGGGCAAGCGGCCCAAGCAGTTCCTCACCATGGTCGGCAAGGAGTCCCTGCTCCACCAGACCGTGCACCGCCTGGACGGGGCGTTCCTGCCCGAGGACATCTTCATCCTCACCACCGAGGAGCTGGCCGCGGAGACCCGGCGGATGCTGCCGGAACTGCCGCCCGGGAACATCCTGGTCGAGCCCGAAGGGCGCAACACCGCCCCCTGCCTGGCCCTGGCCCTGGTGGTCATGGAGCAGCGGGCTCCCGATGGGGTGATGGTGGTACTGAGCGCCGACTCCTGGATCGGAGACCGGGCCAAGTTCCTGAAGGACATCGATATCGCCGTTCGGCACGCAGCCGAGCGGCGGGACCTGGTGACCTTCGGCATCCGCCCCACCTACCCGGAGACCGGCTACGGCTACATCGAGACCGAAGGCCATGGCCACGTGCTCGGCGTGACCGCCTTCCGGGAAAAGCCCAGCTACGAGAAGGCCGTGGAGTACCTGGAATCCGGCAACCACTTCTGGAACGCCGGCATGTTCGTCTGGACCCTCCAGGATTTCCGTTCGGAACTGCAGAGCCATTGCCCCGAAATGTTGGCGCCGCTGGATGAGTGGGTCGCCGCCGGCGGCAGTCCCGCCGGACTGCCCCAGGCCTACGGCCGGCTGCCCAAGCAGTCCATCGACTACGCCCTGATGGAGAAATCCGACCGGGTGGCGGTGGTGCCGGCCCGGTTCCGCTGGTCGGACGTCGGCTCCTGGCCGGCGGTGGTGGAGTTCCACGAAGCGGATGCCGCCGGCAACATGGTGGTCGGCGACGCTATCCTGCTCGAATCCACCAATTGCGCGATCTTCGGCGGGCAGCGCATGATCGCCGGCAGCGGGCTTTCCGACCTCATCGTCGTGGACGAGGCCGACGCCCTGCTCATCTGCCGCAAGGACCGCGCCCAGGACGTGAAGCTGATTGTGGATAAACTCAAGGCGTTGGGGCGGGAGGATCTGCTCTGACTTTTTGCACCAAGGACCCGCCATGACCAGCAAGCCCGCCAGCCTCCATGTCAACAAGCCATGGGGCAGTTTCGACCAGTACGTGCTGAACACCCCCTGCACGGTGAAGATCCTCACCTGCAACCCCGGGCAGAAGCTCAGCCTCCAGCGCCACCGCCAGCGCAACGAGCTGTGGGTGGCCCTGGACGCCGGGGTGGTGGTGGAGCTGGACGGCAAGATCCTCACCCCGGACAAGGGCGCGGAGATCTGGCTGCCCGTGGGCAGCACCCACCGCCTCAGCTGCGCCGGCTCCGGCAGCCACCCGGTGCGGGTCCTGGAGATCAGCCTGGGCACCTTCGACGAGAACGACATCGAGCGGCTGGAAGACGTCTACGGACGCAGCTGAAGGGCCCCCGGCTTCCGGTGTCCGAGGATCGTCCCGTAGGCCACCCCGGCGACGGTGAGCAGCACCCCCGCCAGCCCGAACCCGCTGATCGCCTCGCCCAGCACCGGCACGGCCATGAGGTAGGTGACGATCGGCAGCAGCTGCAGCCAGATGGAAGCCTCGGACACCGACAGGCTGCCGTAGGCTTCGGCCAGCAGCCACTGCCCGCCCAGCGCGGCGAAGCTCATGAGCATGGCCAGCAGCCATGGCGCCAGGGCCCGGGGCCAGGGACTCAACGCGAACGGCGCCACCACCACCAGCCCCACCAGGCAGAAGTAGAAGAAGACCGTGGCGGTGTTGGTGGTGGCCCGCAGCGAGCGCATGGCGATGGCGCTGGTGGCCGCGAACAGCGCCGCCGCCAGCGCCGACAGCTCGCCCCGGCCCAGGCCGATGGCCACCGACCCCTGGCCCAGCACCAGGATCACCCCGGCCGAGGCCAGCAGCACCGCCAGGAACAGGTGCACCGTCGGCCGTTCCCGGAAAGCGTAGAGCGACATGATGGTGGCGAACACCGGGTACAGGTTGTAGATGATTCCCGCCTCTCCGGCATGGATGTGGGCGAGGGCGTCGAAGTACAGCACCACCACCAGCCCCCCGGTGATCCCCCGGGTGATGAGCAGACGATAGTTGTGCTGGGGCGCATGGAGCCCGGGCCGGATCCGGAACGCGACCAGGCAGACCGCGATCCCCACCAGGAAGCGCAGCACCGACAGATGCCCCGGGCTGAACCCCATGTCCGGCTGACTCAGCTTGCGTCCCAGCACCGCCATGGCCCCGAAGCAGACCGCCGATCCGACCAGGGCGGCCCGGGCCAGCATGGGCCGGGAAGGCGCGGGATGGAGGGCGGAAGGCACCGGGTCATCAGACCATGAATCGATGAATTTTTCACGGAGCCATGCAAAGTCCTGGAGAAGCCCGAGAAGGTAATGGCTCCGGTGGTGAAAATCAGATAGGATGGAAGGTGAGGTGTTCCTCCTGTTCCGCCCTAGGCGCTGCAGGACCCAGGAGCTTCCCGCCACCATTAGTCCCACCACCTTGACCAGTCATCGTTCCGGTGACTCCCGCAAAAGAAACCCCACCAACCTAATCCCTCCAAAACTTCCTTCACGAAGCGCCCCCGCCTCGGGGCGTTTCACTGTACGGATTTGAGTAACATGCACTAACATGCACATTGATAACATTGGACTTAGTGTTGTTCGGTTGCATGGTTGACCACCCTGAACCAGGGTATTTTCCCCCCGCGTTTGTCATCTTTTTGGCATCCAAGAAAGGGGGAGGCGACCATGAGCAGGACCAAGCTGAGCGGATTGGGAACCAGGACAGACCGGCTGGTGCTCAAGGCCCGGAATGCCCCTTACTGGCTGGTGATGGAGAAGGGCCGGGCCCTGGGCTACCGGAAGGGAGCCAATGGGGGAACGTGGGTCGCCCGCTTTCACGACCCGTCGGCACCACGCTTGTTCAAACCGCTGGGCGCCGCGGACGACGTTTCGGATGCGGACGGGGTGATGGTCCTGACCTGCGCCCAGGCCCAGGAGAAGGCCCGGGAATGGTTCCGGACCGCCTACTTCCAGGCCACCGGGGAGCGGGTGCAGGTAGGGGTCTACACAGTCGAGCAGGCGGTGTCGGACTACCTTGAGGACCGCGAGCGCCACGGCATGGCCACCCTGGATCGGGTGCGCCAGGACTTTGCGGCCCATGTGCTGCCCTACCTGGGCAGGGAGGCTGTGGAAAGGCTGGCCCGCAAGCGGCTCGAGGCATGGATGAAGGAGGTGGCGGAATCCGGCCTGCGCCGACGCGGCAAGGCCCGCGCCGCGCCGGTCACCCCCGACCAGAAGCGGTCGCGGAAGGCCACGGCCAACCGGATCTGGAACAACCTGAAGGCCGCCCTGAACCTGGCCTACGAGGAGAAGTACGTCCAGACCAAAGCCGGCTGGGCTGACGTACGGCCGTTCAGGGGCACCCAGGTGGCCCGGCTCCACTTCCTGACCGTGACGGAGCAAGTGCGCCTGGTCAACGTCTGCCCCAAGGACTTCCGCATGCTGGTCCAGGCCGGCTTGTTCACCGGAGCCAGGGAGGCGGAGCTGACCCGGCTGGTGGCCCAGGATTTTGATCCGGAGAACGGATCGATCTTCATCGAGTTCACGAAGAACCGGAAGTCTCGGCACGTGACCTTGACCATGGAGGGCCAAACCTTCTTCCAGTCGCTCACCGCCGGGCTGGAGCCGCGCACCCCGCTGTTTCGGCGCTTGGAATACGACCGGAAGGACATACGCAACAGCGGGGAGTGGACGCGCCCGGAGATGACCCGGATGATGCGCAAGGTGTGCGATGCGGCCAAGATCCCCCGCATGGTCTTCCATGAGCTACGGCACACCTATGCGTCGATCCTCGTCAACGCCGGGGTGCCTCTGGTGTTCGTTGCTCAGCAACTCGGGCACGGTAACACCAGGCAGGTCGAAAAGCACTATGGCCACCTTTGCAAAACAGCTAAAGCAGACGCGGTGCGGCGGCTCACTCCTGACTTGGGAATCTTTAAGCCCGGGAACGTCTCATTACTTGAGCTTCAGGCGATCCAGGACGCCAAGTAATAGTAATGCAGCTTTTATAGAAGTGGGTCAATCTTGCAACGTGTTGCCGCAAGATTGACCTCGGTCCACTTCCGGATGCATCTGAATATTGTGCAAAGCCAAGCCCAGGGTCTGTTCCAGGCTGGCCATCACGTGCTGGTCTTCGGAATGGGGGGCAATCTGACCAAATCGAAGCGTAAGGGGTATCGTATTGGCTGGTGAACGATACCTGGAGCAGAACCATTGCGGTCAGGAGCAGGGGCATCTCTCACTTTCCGCCTGGGGCAGGAGGGAAGGGGAATCATGAACCAGCACCGTTCTTGCTTGACGGTTCATCAATCAAGGGACATTATGGAGAATCCGCTGAGTTCATTGGAAGCAGAATCAGAAGGCTTAGTAAATTTCAGAATGTTCTAAGGTAATTCCCAACCAGTTCCTTTGCCCGGCTCGGCTTGGGCTAGGACTCTAATTACAGGTGGGCAGAATGAAGGTAGTTCGGCTATCGATAACGAACTTTCGTAGCATTAAGACTGCTGAACTTCATTTCGATGGGCACTGCTTACTGGTTGGCCCTAATAACGTCGGGAAAAGCACGGTTTGTGAGGCACTTGATCTAGTACTGGGCCCGGATCGCATTTCCAAATTTCCACCAGTGGAGGAATTCGATTTCCACAATGCCAATTACCTGGCACCGCCAGTGGAAGAGGGCGGAGAGCCGACACCCGTTCCTATCCACATTGAGGTTGTCCTAACGGATGTGAATGCTGAAGTTGAAAATCGATGTGGACAGCATCTTGAATTCTGGCACACCGGCGAGAAGCGCCTTCTCAAAGAAGGCGAGGCTGATGCTGCCAATCCACCGCTTGTTGTCAGTTGCCTCCGTTTAGAGACCCAGGCTCTTTACAATCACGAGGAAGACGAATTTGAGGCTAGGACCTTTTTTTCGCATAGCCCAAATGCTGAAGAGGGAGTACTCGACCGGGTTAACAAGGAGATAAAACGCCTGTTCGGCTTCCTTTACCTTCGGGCTGTACGAACGGGCACGAGGGCATTGAGTTTAGAACGTGGATCGCTCCTCGATGTCATCCTACGTCTGAGGGGAACTCGAGCTGGCCTATGGGAAAAGGCGATTGAGCGATTACGAGGGCTCGATATCGAGGCAGATGCTTCCCATTTGCAACCAGTTCTGAAATCGATCGAGGAGCGGCTTGGGCAATACATTGCGACGGATGTTTCTGGGAGAACGACGAAGTTGTATGTTTCTCAACTTACTCGTGAACACCTTCGAAAGACTATGGCATTCTTCCTTGCCATGTCAGAGGACCAAGCACCCGTGCCGTTCCAGCATGTAGGTACTGGGACCCTCAATGTTCTTGTCCTGGCGTTGCTTTCGTTCATCGCTGAGCTGAAGCCCGCTTCGGTTATTTTCGCAATGGAGGAACCGGAGATCGCAGTGCCGCCGCACACCCAAAGACGAATAGCGGATTATCTTCTTCATAACACAACACAAGCCTTTGCAACGTCCCATTCTCCATTCGTCATTGAACGCTTTGAGCCGGAGCAAACGCTTCTTCTTTCGCGCGGCCCGGATTCAAGTGTCGTTGGTATGAAAGTATCCGAAGCAGGGGGATTGAAAGGGAACGACTTTAAACGTTTTGCTCGCCGAGGACTCACAGAGTGCATGCTCTGCAAAGGGGTGATTGTCGTAGAGGGCCTTACTGAGTTCCACGCGTTACCTGCTGCCGCGCGAAAAATGGAAGATGCTGATCCAACGCTACAGCCTCTAGATATCGCAGGTGTTGCCTTTTTTGATGCAGAAACTGAAGGGGCGATGCCCAAGTTCGGTACGTTCTTTAAGCGACTTGGCCTGAAGGCCATCTCCTTCTACGATTATCTCGTTCGTTCTCCTGAAAAAAAGAAACAACTCGTGGATGCCTTCGATATTGATTTCGAACATTCATATACAGGATTCGAAGCCTTAGCAGTCAGCGAAATGTCCCTGGACCGATTGTGGGCGTTCCTGGATGAACTCCGAGAATCCGGTGATAATGGGAACTTTGTGATTCCTCCCGGGCGACCTGCTGACCCTGACCTTAAAATCCTTGCCATGTCTGCACTGAAGGGCAACAAGGGTGCTGGCTGGGCAGCGAGATTGTTTGAGGGCAGCACGGTAGACGAACTGCCCGCCTCGGTGACGGGCTTTTTGAGGCAAGTCTATTCAGCATTTCCAAAACCACCTGCTGTCCCGAGTAGCCCTCCTGCAGGAGCCTCTGTCGCGGGTTCCAGCGAAGAGGCCATGGATGTTGTCGAGGCCGCAGCCTTGGGCTGAGGAGTCCCAGTGGAAACTTGCGACCTTCGCCAACAGGTAATGGAGAGCACCAGCCATGTGCTGGTTGTGGGGGGACCCGGTAGCGGTAAGACGACGATAGCCTTGGAGAAGGCAGTCGCGCGAATTCGTAGCGGACTAAACGCAGGACAATCTGTTTTGTTTCTCAGCTTTTCCAGAGCCGCTATTGCGCGTTTAGCAGAGGCGACACGACAGGGGGTACCGAAAGCTCAGCGTGGATTGCTGAGTATGCAGACTTTCCATTCCTTCTTCTGGACTATTCTGTCTGCATTTGCATACCTGCTAGGCGCATCCAAGCGTCTTCGAATCCTTCTGCCCCAGGACGAGCAGGCAATTTATGGAGGTATCAAATCAAAAGACAGAAATGTCGAAAATCCTCAATGGGTGGCATGGCTGGCGGAGCAGGAGCGTTTGTTCCGAGAAGATGGAAGAATAGCATTTGATCTCTTCGCGGGAAAGGCAGTCGACCTGCTGCATCAAAGCCAGCATATACGTCGTATCGTTGCACAACGATATCCATTGATAATTGTCGATGAGGCTCAAGATACGAATGCGCAAGCGTGGCGATTTATTGAGCTGTTGGCTCCACTGACTCAGGTCATTTGCTTAGCTGATTTGGAGCAACAGATATTCGACTACCTGCCAGGTATTGGGCCTGAGCGTATTGCTGCGATCAAATCATCGCTCAATCCACTTGAGGTTGATCTTGGCAGCCAAAACCATCGAAGCGGAGGAACCGAAATTGGTATCTTTGGGCAGGATCTCCTACTTGGAAGGGTTCGCGGACGACCATACACTGGTGTGTCATCCTTGGCATACAACCCGAAGACGAGAACACTAAGCGTGGCTCTCCGAATGGCGATCGGCATGTTACAGCGTGCGATCAGGAATTCCACCGGACACTACGGGAAGAGTGTCGCAATCCTGAGTCATTCCGGCGCTGCTGCAGCAAGAATTTCAGCAGCTCTAAATTCAGACCCAAAGCCGGTGCGGCACAAGCTCTTGTTTGACGAGGGAGAGGCGATGCTGACGGCCAGGTTTGCTGCATTTCTCCTAGAGCCGAAATCCAAAGCGAGGCGGGTTGAGAACCTTGCCACCGGACTTGAATTGCTGGCTGCATCGAAGGCAGCAGCCGGCTTGGCTGCAGCGAAACAATGGCAGCTTTGGGCAGGGAAGGTCCTAGCTGGCAAGGAGCCGAAGGCGCAATTCGTGCAGTCAGTGGCATCGTTGATTGACGCGGTTGGCCAGGCGAGCCTCACTGGCGACCCAGGAAAGGACTGGACGCTTGTAAAGCGACTGCTTCGTGAAACTCAAAATGAAGATTTGAAGAGCGTAGCGAAAAACGATAGAGTCCCAGGTAGTGGTGTAACAGCCGGATAGGCAGACAGGTGGCCACCGTTCCCGTATGTTTGTTTTTGCCGAACAACATAGAACTTGGACGCTCTCCAGTTTTGGCCCACCGGCGTGCCCTAAAAGTGGACCAGGCTGAAAACGGGATTTGCTTCAGATAATGGGACGCACTTCTCTCCCCCCAGGGGGGGAGTGTGGGAAT
>Ga0316217_10001568_pt1 | contig 29403 bp, 31 predicted proteins | sample 1anoAmetaG_FD_203633 | JGI IMG/M metagenome (GOLD analysis project Ga0316217, IMG submission 203633) | Freshwater microbial communities from Trout Bog Lake, Wisconsin, USA - 1anoA | ecosystem: Environmental > Aquatic > Freshwater > Lake > Hypolimnion/Profundal zone | place: USA: Wisconsin... | reverse complement strand
TATATGAACAACGGAATGTTGCAACGCGTTTTAACCGGCTGGACCTTTATACGCGCACTTTACCTGGTAATAGGTGGTTTTGTTTTAGCCCAGGCCGTTATTGAAGGGCAGTGGCCCGGCCTTTTGCTGGGCGGCTATTTTACCTCTATGGCTGTGTTTAATTATGGCTGCGCGGCGGGCGCTTGTGCCGTGCCTTACAACCAACCCAAAATGCAACCAAAACCAGTGGAAGTTGAGGATGCGGAATACGAAGAGATAGGGAAGCGATCTTAAAAGTATCTGATCAAACAGAATTTAAAATACAGGATGATGGAAAAGCATAAAACATTTTCAGAACTGATAAACGGCGATACACCTGTGCTGGTAGATTTTTCAGCTGCATGGTGCGGCCCTTGCAAAGCCATGGCGCCTATACTTGAACAACTGAAAGGCGAAATTGGCGATAAAGCCGTGGTCATTAAAATTGATGTAGATAATAACCCTGCAGCCGCACAGGCCTACCAGATACAGGGGGTACCTACTTTAATACTTTTTAAAAACGGCCAGGTAAAATGGAGGCAAAGCGGGGTAGTGCCTGCTCATTTCTTAAAACAGGTGATTGAAAAAAATGCATAGTTGGTTTGCTCTTTAAATCATTAACATGAAAAAACATCTAGGTATATACGTCGTTTTTGCAGCCATGGTATTGGTGGGTTGTACTAACGGACAATCGCAGTCGGCCGGCGGTAATAACCTGCAGGCCACCGACTTTGCACAAAAAATAAAAGAGCTACCCGGCGCAACCGTGCTTGATGTGCGCACACCTGAGGAATTTGCCAAAGGCCACTTACCCAATGCTGAAAATGCAGATTGGAACGGTGGTGATTTTAACGCACAAATAACGAAACTGGATAAATCGAAACCGGTATTTGTTTATTGTTTAAGCGGAGGCCGAAGCAGCGCCGCCGCAAAACAAATGCGCGAAAACGGTTTTACACAGGTATATGAACTGGCAGGCGGTATCATGAAATGGCGCGCCGCCAACCTGCCCGAAACAAACACAAACGCAGCAACCGGCCTCAACAAACAGCAATTTGATGATTTGCTGAATACCGGTAAAACTGTATTAATAGATTTTTACGCCGACTGGTGCGGCCCATGCAAAAAAATGAAACCCTACCTGGAAGAAATAGGCAACCAAATGAAAGATAAAGTAGTGGTAGTGCGCATTAACGCCGACGATAACCAGAGCCTTTGCAAGGAACTTAAAATAGACGCGCTGCCGGTGCTGCAGATTTACAAAAACAAAAATTTGAGCTGGAACCACAGTGGCTATATAGAAAAAGATTCAGTTGTTCAGCAATTACAGTAACAATTCCGGAATTAACCTCTGGCAAAACAGATATTATGAAATACATTATTGTAGGGGCGGTAGCCGGGGGAGCAAGCACAGCAGCAAGGCTGCGCCGCCTGGACGAACAGGCCGAAATAATCATTTTTGAAAAAGGCGAATACATTTCGTACGCAAACTGCGGCCTGCCCTATTATATTGGCGAAGTGATCAAAGACCGCAATAAATTATTTGTGCAAACCGCGGCCTCGTTCAACCAGCGTTTTAATATTGATGTGCGGGTAAAAACAGAAGTAACAGCTATAAACACCGAAGCAAAAACCATTACCGCTGTTAACCTGATTACCGGAGCACAATACCTGGAGAGTTACGATAAACTGGTGTTATCGCCGGGGGCAGAACCTATCCGTCCGCCGCTTACGGGTATAAACCTGCCGGGTATTTTTACCCTGCGCAACGTTACTGACACCGACCACATTAAGGCATACGTTGATGCACATAAATCCGGAAAGGCCGTAATTGTGGGCGGAGGCTTTATTGGCCTGGAGATGGCTGAAAACCTGCACGCACTGGGCATGCAGGTTACCATCATTGAAATGGGCAACCAGGTTATGGCCCCGCTTGATTATGCCATGGCCGCGCTGGTTCAAAACCATATCCGCACAAAGGGTGTAGCGTTGCAACTCAACTCAACTGTTGCCGGTTTTGAAACCGCAGGCAAGGGCCTGAAGGTTTTATTAAAAGATGCAGCGGCTATTGACGCCGATGTTGTGATATTATCTATAGGCGTAAGGCCCGATACCAAACTGGCCGTGGCTGCGGGTTTAAAGCTCGGCCCGGCCAAAGGCATTTTTGTAAACGAATATCTGCAAACCAGCAACCCCGGTATTTATGCGGTGGGCGATGCCATAGAGTTTGCAAATCCCATAACCGGTAGCTCTATGAGCACTTACTTGGCAGGGCCTGCCAACAAGCAGGGCCGTATTTGTGCCAACAACCTGGTACTGGGCAATACCGAAACATATAATGGCGCCATCAGCACCGCCATTGTAAAAGTGTTTGATATGACCGTAGGCGTAGCCGGTGTGGCAGCAAAACATTTAAAAGCAGCTGATATTCCTTACCTGGTTTCTACCACACACAGCGGTTCGCATGCAGGGTATTATCCGGGCGGCGGGCAAATGAGTATTCAGATAACGTTTTCGCCTGATAACGGAACATTGCTGGGGGCACAGGTGGTGGGTTATGATGGTGCAGATAAACGGCTTGATGTGATGGCCTCCATCATTAAAAACAAAGGCACCATTTACCACCTCGCCCAATTTGAACATGCTTATGCCCCACCGTTCTCATCGGCCAAAGACCCTGTTAACATGGCCGGTTTTGTGGCAGATAATATGCTGCACAAAAGGCTGCGCGTTATTTACTGGAATGAAGTGACCGGCCGGGACCCCGATTCACTTCTAATAGATGTGCGCTCGCCTGAAGAATTTGCCAAAGGCACTATACCAGGTGCCGTAAACCTACCAATAGATGACCTGCGCAATAGCATGCAAAAATTACCGGCAGATAAAAAGATCTACATTTTCTGCCAGATAGGTTTAAGAGGATACCTGGCCCAAAGAATATTGGTGCAAAACGGATATCAACACGTAAGTAATATATCGGGCGGATATGCACTTTGGAGTATCTGCGATCGTGAACAATCATTGGCCATTAACAAAGCGCCGGTGCTGCATTAATACCTTGCATGCCTCCTTATTGCGATAACGGAAAAAATTGCCGTTTGGGAACATTTGTTCCACAAGTCCACATTCTTTTTGCTTCACAGAAATCGGTAAATTAATAGTCTGCATAAACTGACTAAAGCCTTGCCAGTACTTGATTTGCGTCATCACCAACCATTTATTTTACCGTCAACTTTGCTATCGAAATAAACGAACAGTTATATGAAACGATTATTGATATCAGGAGCAGGTACCGGCGGCACCATGATGGCTAACCACATGAGGCAACATCTGGATAAAAACGAATGGGTCATTGATATCATAGATGAACGAACCGAACATTATTACCAACCCGGTTATCTTTTCCTGCCATTTGATATTTACAAACCCGGAGACATTGTAAAACCCATTAAAGACTTTATTCCGCACGGTGTAAATTTAGTTACTGGAAAAATAAGCAGTATTAAACCTGAAGCCGATTTGGTAACTCTTGCCGACGGACGGGAATTTCAGTACGATGTTATGATCATTGCCACCGGTGCTAAAATAGCACCTGAAGAAGTAGAGGGGATGAAAGGAAGTGAGTGGCAAAAATCAGTTTTTGATTTTTATACCTTCGAGGGTTCATTGGCACTGAGAGATAAACTGCGCACCTGGGAAGGCGGTAAACTGGTAGTACACATTACCGAAATGCCTATTAAATGCCCGGTAGCGCCGCTGGAGTTTTCTTTTCTGGCAGATTCTTTTTTCAAGCATAAAAAAATGCGCGATAAAGTAGATATCACCTATGTTACGCCTTTAAGTGGTGCATTTACCAAGCCTAAGGCAACCGAAGCGTTAACCCACCTGTTGGATGAAAAACATATTCATATTGAAAGCGATTTTGCTATTGAAAAAGTGGATAATGAAAACAAAACCATAGTTGATTACGGAGGCCGCACAATTCCGTTCGACCTCCTGGTTACAGTGCCTACCAACAAAGGCGATGAAGTAATAGCCGGTTCTGGCTTGGGTGATGAATTGAATTATATACCTACCAACAAAGGCACGCTTCAATCAAAAGCCTATCAAAACATCTTTGTGCTGGGCGACGCTTCAAACATCCCTGCATCTAAAGCAGGTTCGGTTGCACACTTTGAGGCGGAGATACTGACCGAAAACATAATGCACTTTATACAAGGCGAAGAATTGACAGAAACCTTTGACGGGCATGCCAATTGCTTTGTTGAAACCGGTGGTGGTAAAGCCCTGCTGATTGATTTCAACTATACCCATGAACCGGTTGAAGGCACCTTCCCGTTTCCCGGCGTAGGGCCTCTGCGCCTGCTGAAAGAGAACCGGATGAACCACATGGGCAAATTGGCATTCAGGTGGATTTACTGGAACATGTTACTGAAAGGCACACACATACCATTTGTAAGCGCCGAAATGCAGGAGGCAGGTAAACATTTTGATTAACTATAAATAATAAAACCATGGAAAAGATAATTGCCGGTAAAACGGTTACTGTTAACGAAGAAGGATTTATGACCGATTTTAAACAATGGAACAGGGAAGTAGCCACAGCGCTGGCCAAAGAATCAAATCTTGAATTACAGCCCCGCCACTGGGATGTTATCAACTATCTGCAGGATGAGTTTAAAAAAGATTCGCCCCTAAGCATACGCAAAGTCGGTAAAAGCGGAGTAGTAGATATAAAAGAACTGTATCAGCTATTTCCAGTGGCGCCGCTTAAAACAGCGGCTAGAATTTCGGGCATACCTAAACCTGCCAGCTGTATTTAATTCCATAATCAATTTAAAAAACAAAATATTATGAACGAGTTTAACGGAGACATAAAAAAGATGATGATCATTCTTTCAAAGGCTACTTTAGAGAATGTATATGCCGCCTTTGTGCTGGCCAACGGTGCCCGCATGGAAGGTATTGAAGCCGAAATGTTCTTTACATTTTTCGGGCTGGAAGCCATCCACAAAAAGAAACTTGAACATCTGCATGTGGCTACTGTAGGCAACCCCGCTATGCACATGCCAACCATGCTGGGCGGTTTGCCGGGTATGGAATCGCTGGCAACATCAATGATGAAAAAAGAGATGGAAAAAATTGACATGCCTGATGTACACGAATTTCTGGAGATACTGAAAGCATCAGGTGTAAAACTCTGGGCCTGTAAACTTGCAATGGACATGTTCCACTACAAAAAAGAAGATATGATAGATGACCTGGACGGCGTGCTTACTGTGGGCGATTTCTACAAGCAGGGCTCAGGCCTTGGCACGCACATGTTGTTTATTTAATTTTTTTTGTTTAGCCCCGGCTGTATTTTGCTGCACCCATGCACAACTATTAGCCGGGGTTTTTATTGGCAGCAACTCAATCCATCATTTTCCGCATGGCCCACGATTGTATGCCGCTGCTTTTAACCACCATTTCATGCATCAAGGTAAAACCAAGCTTTTGGTAGATGGTAACATTTTTAGCGTCTTCGGTTTTTAACCAGCATTCAGTTATACCCAATTGCCGCATCTGCTGCATGCTTTGGTCAATCAGCAGGCGGCTGTAGCCTTTGCCACGTGCCTGCGGCGATACACCTATGCACCAGATATAACCCATATTGGGCCCTGCGTTCTTTTTAATCCATCCTTCGCTCTCAGCGTCGTGATTCATTAACCGCAGGGTTGATTTAGGCCCCAGCAAAAATGGTATTGCCGCCATACCGCTGCGTATTTCTTTTGCCAGTGTTAGTGTAAAGTTTTTACCAGGCAGCCATATCACCGCCCCTTGCTCATCGGGCGTAACCAGCACCGCGCCGTAAATAGCTGCCGCTGCAACGCATTTGCTGTAAAGCCGGTCTAGCATCTTTGCCCGCTCTTGTTCGCTGCGGCCTTCAAAGGCGTAAAGCATTAAGGGGTAATGAAGAAAAGCGTTGGCAATGATACGGGCGGCGGTTTTATTCATTTTCAGTTTTCAGTTTATGGTCAGCAATTTTCAACTGGTGTTAGTCTGAACACCAAAATAGTTTTTATTATTGAAAGGGTTTATTCAGTAACAGCTTTCTCCCCTTCCGCCCCAGCTGCGGCGGGGAAACCAGAGCCACACTGTTAGCTATCTGTAATTGCATTTTATCATTCTTCCATCATAAAAATCATAATAAATCGGCGTTGCATGGTATTTTGCAATTAACTGCAAACTATTTCCGTAATTTCGGCAATCAAAAATTTGAACCCCTTACTTAATCAGCATGGAAAACAAAATCAGCGCCTTTACCAACGATGCACTGGGAAACATGGATGCTACAGGCATTGCCGAAGCAATAGCCAAAGGCAGCATTTCGGCAGTTGAAGCTACCGAGGCGGCTATAGCGCGGGCCGAAAAAGTAAACGGTGCACTGAACGCCATTGTGGTAAAAGCCTATGACCATGCCCGCCGGCAGGCACATGTAAAACACACAGGTGTATTTGCCGGTGTGCCCACATTTATAAAAGATAACGATAATTTAAAAGGACTGCCCACGCAGTTTGGCACCGGCGCGTTTAAAGCTAAGCCGGCTAAGAAAACCAGCAAATTTGCCAACCAGTTTTTATCTACCGGGGTCAATTACCTGGGCAAAACAACCCTGCCCGAATTTGGTTTAATATGCAGCACCGAAAACCCGGCATGGGGTATTACCCGCAACCCGTGGAATACAGATTTTACCACCGGTGGTTCATCGTCAGGCTCGGCAGCCATGGTTGCCAGCGGGGTAGTGCCTATTGCCACAGCTAACGATGGTGCAGGCTCAACCCGCATACCCGCCAGCTGCTGCGGATTGATAGGACTTAAACCCAGCCGCGACCGGTTAATTAATGTTGAAGGCTCAGAACTGATGCCAATGCGCATTGTTTACCAGGGTGTGCTTACCCGCAGCGTGCGCGATACCGCAGCGTTTTTTGCCGCAGCCGAAAAGTATTACCACAACCCTAAACTACCTGCTATTGGCCATGTTACCGAACCTGGCAAACAGCGTTTACGCATTGTGTGTTTCGATAATATACCCGAGGGCAAAACCGGCCATGCCGATGCAGATACTTACAACACCACCATTGAAACTGCAAAACTGCTCACCGACATGGGGCACTATGTAGACCGCGTGCCTTTTCCCATTGACATTGATGATATGACCGAACACTTTTTGAATTACTACGGTTTCTTTGCATATCTGCTTTCAGATATGGGCCGGGTGGTGTTAGGTGCCAAGGTTGATATCAGCAAAATAGAACCTTTTAGCCTGGGGCTGAGCAAGCAATTTAAAAAGAACGTTTTCAAACTGCCGCAAAGCATCCGGATACTGCGCCAAACCGGTGCCAAAGCCGAAAGCCTGCTGAACGATTACGACCTGATAATGACACCGGTAGTATCGCATAAAGTGCCGCGCATTGGCCACTTTTCGGTAAACCTGCCTTATCAGCAAATTATGCGCCGCGCTGTAGAGTTTTCATCATTCACCGGTGCACAGAACATTACCGGCTCTCCGGCCATTTCAATCCCTTCAGGCACTTCATCTGATGGCCTGCCTATAGGCATGCATTTTATTGCCCCCTCAGGCAACGAAAAGCGCTTGCTTGAACTGGCTTATGAAATGGAATTGGCGAAACCCTGGAAGTTTTTGTATAATAGTTAGATTGATACCGTTCAGTTAAAGGCCACGTAAAATAATAAGCCCTTACCTTACGTATCTGCCCGGTTTGTTACGCAGATCATAGATTCCGTCTTTTTGGTAAACAGCAATAAACTCCGGTATTTCAGAATAGCAGGCATCCACCTTTTCTGCCCAAACCTCTACGTCCTTGTCGCGTGTTGATCTTTGGCAGTGGCCATAAGCATCTTCAAACTTTTTCAACAAATTCCGGTCATGCGATTTAAAATAAGTGATTTCATCAATCACCGGCGAGCACAGGTCATCCGATATCCATTGGCGCGGACGAAGATCTGCATTGCGGTTCATAAAGGTCACCTTATAGCTGATGTAGTTAGTGGTTACATAGTCTACATCAAAAGAGATTGACTCGCCTTCCATAAAATATGAATGAGCGCCCATGCGGCAAAGTGTTACCACATTGTCCTTAAATCCCCAGCAAGTAGCCCAATCAACAACCACGGCCTTTCCCTTTTCATCGGTAAAATTCAAAGCATACTTTTCCAATTTCCCTTTTGCCGAAATCTTAAAGTCAATGTTTACAAACTTCCGGTTCAAAGGCTTGTTATCCAAAAAATCCTGGTAAGTCAGGCCTAACCCACCAAATTATGCACCACCACTTTACGGTAAGTGATATACGAAACCACCAATACTAAAAGAACCACCAGTGGCGCTGCCAGGTTAAATACCGGATCGCCCACCATGTAATGGGCAACAAACGCTGAAGAGAAATTTATAAAAAAACCAAAGTAGGCCCACTCCTTAACCCGTGCCGGAACGAACGGAATGCCAAGGGCCAGTAAACCTAACAGCTTGGCAATGCCAAGCTCTACCCTGAACCAATCCGGGAAACCGATATGTGCGTAAGCAGTCTTCAAGGCAGGATTAAAGAAATAACTATACACAGATAACAACATCATCAGTACAACAAGACCGGTAGAGATCCAATAGGTAATTTTCATCGCTTTCATGATTTTCATTTATTTTTAAACAATAGTTTTAACGGGGTACAAAGCTAGGCGCCCCTGTTGTACATACTGCACTACTTCCCCGCAGGGAAGCACTATACTTTAATATAGTGCGCTAACCAAAAAAGGCTGATAGATTTAAAAAATGAAACAAAAGATACCTACTGAAAATACATCGGTCGAATGCAGGCACCACCAGATGGCTATTGCTGATACGCTGGATTTACTAAGCGGAAAATGGAAGGTGAGGATCATTGGCGGCCTTGCTTTTGGCAAAAAGCGATATATGGAACTGCAACGCTTAATTGAAGGCATAGGCCCCAAGATGCTCTCGAAAGAATTGCAGGAACTTGAACTGAACGGGTTGATAAGCCGGACGGTATTAAAAACAAAACCCATTACCGTTGAATACGAACTAACCGACTACGGAAAAACCCTGCAACCACTTATCGCCGAAATGGCACAATGGGGCAGCCTGCACCGTAAAAGGATTATAAAAAAGGGTGGGGCGTAACGGCATCTGCTGGTGGGCAATTCAGGTAAAAACGAAAATACTGGCAGGTTCAGTCGTCTCCTTCAAACAAAAGGTGCCCTGCCATACAATCAGCGCTGCATTGCATTTAAAAATACGTGTACGATTCTATCCCGCTAAAAAACATTTACTCAACCTGTATCCCTTTATACATTCTGACACTCTAGGCCCCTGAGTGGTGAATTTCTCTCACCATAAAACTATATTCAAACACTTGTTTGAATTTCCCCACCAACCCATTATGTTTGTCTACGCATGAAGCACGACTTCAAAAAAGCTGAAATTCTTAAAGCCGCCGCCAAGGTATTCCGCACCAAGGGCTACCACGCCACGCGTATACAGGATATAGCCGATGCACTGGGCATGCAAAAAGGCAGTTTATACTATTACATAAGCACTAAAGAAGACCTGCTGCAGGGCCTGGTAGAAGAGATATTAGAGCAGAGTGTTGAGCTGATGGATAACATACACAACACCCAGCACAAACCCCGCGAAAAGATACGCCTGTGCGTTGAAAGCCACCTGCAGCTTTACCACAACAATATTGATGCCTTCGGGGTGTTTTTAAATGAAGACCTGCACCTCATTAACAAGAACAGTAACAACGACGTTTTCAGCTTACTAAAGGATTACGAAAATGGCTGGTTGCAGATATTTAACGAAGGCGTTAAATCGGGCGAGTTCAGCGATAAAAAGAATTACAAGGTAATAGTAAAAGGTATATTCGGTATGCTTAACTGGAGCTACCGCTGGTACCATGCTAAAACAGGCTACAGCATAAAACAAGTATCTGAAATATTTTCAGATTTTATATTGAACGGAACTAATGCCGAATTATGATTGCTGAATTAATGAACCATCTCTTAAAACCTGTATTCAATTCATAAATCAGCATGCATAATTCACAATTCATAAATCACAAATCAGCATTCCTAAATCATAATTCATAACTCCTATGCCAGACGCCTACATCTTCGATTCTATCCGCACCCCGCGCGGGCGCGGTAAAAAGTCAGGTTCGCTTTACGAAGTGAAACCTATCGACTTGCTTGCCACTCTTTTTAAAGCCATGCGCCAGCGCAACGGCAACTTCGATACCACGCAGGTTGATGATGTGGTGCTGGGCTGCGTTACCCCCATTGGCGAACAGGGCGGCGACATTGCCAAATTTGGCCACGTTTACGGCGGCTGGGACCAACAGGTGCCCGGTATGCAAATAAACCGTTTCTGCTCATCGGGGCTTGAAGCCATTAACCTGGCAGCCATGAAAGTGCGCAGCGGTTGGGAACACCTGGTAGTAGCCGGTGGTGTTGAAAGCATGAGCCGCAACCCTATGGGTAGCGACGGCGGTGCATGGTACCTGGACCCTGCTGTTAACTCAAAACTGGGCTTCATTCCGCAAGGCATCTCTGCCGATTTAATTGCCACCCTCGAAGGCTTCAGCCGCGATACGGTTGATAACTACGCATTACAAAGCCACAAACGCGCAGCCGAAGCACGCCGCAACGGATACTTCAAAAACTCTATTATTCCGGTAAAAGATCAGAACGATATTCTGATACTCGACCACGATGAAACCATTCGCGAGGATGCCAGCAAAGAAGCCATGGCAAAGCTTGAACCATCATTTGCCATGCCGGGCGAGTTTGGCTTTGATGCCGTAGCCATGCTAAAATACACCACCGTTGAGGCTATCAACCATGTGCATACACCGGGCAACTCATCAGGTATTGTTGATGGTGCTGCTATTACCTTAATAGGCACTAAAGAAATGGGCGAGCAACTGGGCCTTAAACCACGCGCACGTATAGTAGCAGGTGCCGTTACATCCAGCGAGCCTACCATTATGCTAACCGGCCCTGCATTCTCGGCCCGCAAAGCATTAAAGGTTGCAGGCATGAACGCTAAAGACATTGATATTTACGAAATGAACGAAGCCTTCGCCTCAGCCGTATTAAAATTTCAGCGCGAACTGGATATTGATAACGACAAACTGAATGTAAACGGCGGTGCCATTGCTATGGGCCACCCGCTGGGCGCAACCGGCTCAATACTATTAGGCACTGTATTAGACGAATTAGAACGCACCAACAAAGCCACCGGTTTAATTACCCTGTGCGTAGGCGGCGGCATGGGCGTTGCAACAATTATTGAACGGGTATAAATTGTAATACATAAAATTACAGGCAATCAATCTTTAAAAATTAAAGCTGTAAGCCATCAGTTATAAGCAAAACCACTTATAGCTCAAAGCTCAAAGCATAAATCCAAAAATATGGCCATCAATTATAATAAAGACGAACAAGGTATAGTTACCCTTACCATGGACCTCCCCGGCAAAAGCGCCAACGTGGTTAACAAAGCATTCGGCGAGGCCTTCAAAGCCACCATTGCTAAACTGCAGCAGGATAAAGACAGCATCAAAGGTATCATCGTAACCTCAGCCAAAGAAACATTCCTGGCCGGTGCCGATATAGATGAGATGTTTAAAGAAACCGATGCAAAATTTTTCTTCGACCGCGCACAGGAATTTAAAGCCGGGCTGCGTTATTTAGAAACACAGGGCAAACCCGTAGTAGCCGCCATTAACGGCACCGCACTGGGTGCAGGTTTCGAAATTGCACTGGCCTGTCACCGCCGCATAGTTATCGATAATCCTAAAATTCAATTAGGCTTACCCGAAGTAACATTAGGCCTGCTGCCCGGTGGCGGTGGCGTTACCAAAGTGGTACGCCTGTTAGGCTTACAACCTGCATTAGCCTACTTGGGCGAAGGCAAAAAAGTAGCCCCGTCACAAGCGCTTGCCGATGGCCTGATACACGAATTAGCTGCCGATAAAACGCAATTAATTGAAAAAGCAAAAGCCTGGATAGCCGCCAACCCTGCCGCCACACAACCTTGGGATAGCCGCGATTACAAAATGCCCGGCGGCGCACCTAACACACCCAAAGTAGCATCTGTGCTGCCGGTGGCCCCTGCCATGCTGGCTAAAAAAACGCACAACAATTACCCCGCCCCTTTGGCCATTATGTGTGCAGCCGTTGAAGGCGCACTGGTAGATTTCGACACTGCAACACGTATCGAAAGCCGCTACTTCGCAAACCTTGCCAGCGGTAAAGTGGCCAAAAACATGATCAAAGTTTTCTGGACCCAACTTAACGCACTCAACGCCGGCGGCAGTCGCCCTAAGGTAGAGGCCAAAGGCGAGTTTAAGAAAGTAGGTATCATCGGCGCCGGTATGATGGGCAGTGCTATTGCCTACTGCTGCGCTATCAGCGGCATGGAAACTGTATTAAAAGATGTATCGCTGGAAGGTGCACAAAAAGGCAAAGGCTACTCTGAAAACCTGATTAAGAAAAGAGTCAGCAAAGGCAAAATGACCAAAGAGAAAGCCGAAGAAGTTTTAAACCGCCTCAAAGCCACCGATAATAACAACGACCTCAAAGGTTGCGATCTTATCATTGAAGCCGTGTTCGAAAACCGCGAGCTGAAAGCAAAAGTTACACAAGAGGCCGAAGCACAAATTGCCGAAACTGCCATTTACGCCAGCAACACATCAACCCTGCCTATCACCGGCCTGGCCGCTGCATCATCACGCCCAAAAAACTTTATAGGCTTGCACTTCTTCTCTCCTGCCGATAAAATGCCATTGGTAGAAATTATAGTAGGTAAAGAAACCAGCGATGAAACACTGGCCAAAGCATTCGACTTTGTAAAGGCCATCAAAAAAACACCTATTGTAGTAAACGATAGCCGCGGCTTTTACACCAGCCGCGTATTTGCAACCTACGTAACCGAAGGCATTGCTATGCTGGGCGAAGGCAACAACGCACGCGCTATCGAAATGGCAGGCATACAGGCAGGCATGCCCGTTGGCCCCCTGGCATTAACTGATGAAGTAAGCCTTTCACTCATGGCACACATACGCAAACAAACCATCGAAGACTTTAAAGCCGAAGGCAAACAAATACCCGAACACCCCGCTTATGCCGTTACCGAAAAAATGGTAAACGAACTGCACCGCGCAGGCAAAGCCGCAGGCGCAGGCTTTTACGATTACCCTAAAGACGGCGGCAAAAAACACCTCTGGCCCGGCCTTAAAGAAACCTTCGCCAGCCGCAGCACCGATACCGATTTACCCCAACAGGATATGATAGACCGCATGATGTTCATCCAGGCCCTCGAAACCGTTCGCTGCCTCGATGAAGGCGTGCTGCGCAACATACCCGATGCCAACATCGGCTCCATCTTCGGTTGGGGCTTTGCACCTTTCAAAGGCGGCACCCTGCAATTCATTAACGACTACGGTTTAAAACAATTTGTAACCCGTGCCAAAGAACTGCACGCCAAATACGGCGCCCGCTTTGCCGTGCCCGCCAGCCTCGAAAAAATGGCTGCCGAAGGAAAAGAGTATTAAACATAAACAACACCCCAAGCCCGGCAGCACTCAAAATGTGCGTCATTGCGAGGAGGCTCCGCGACGAAGCAATCCCGAATGATGAATGGCAAACTAAACCGGCAGCACCTTAAAAGGCCGCCGGTTTTTTTATGCCCATAAAGCGCCCAAAGTTCCACAAGGAACAAATATAAGTCACTTTATATGCATTAATGGGCGTGACCCTGCGGGTCGGGCTATCCACTTCAAGTCCTCGGCTACGCAAAGCCTTCGCCTGCGGGCTTTCCGTTCCTATCCCTCACGCTACCGCCCCATGCCAAGCGCAGCCGAACCACAAACCACAACACCACCATGCAAACTACTGTAAAACCTACCTGTCACCATCCCGCACGGTGTCACTTTTTTCACACTACATCCATCATTATCAGCCACTTTAACGGTTTCAACACGGTGACATTGTATACCATTTTTTTTCTATTTTAAAATAGGTTAAAGGCCGTTTCTGCTCAAGGCAGGTTAGCATCTGTCAATATACACGGCGCATAAAAATGCGGGTCCAATTGCTTATCAACGCATTAGAAATGCGGAGGCCATGTAATTGCCCTTAAAATAACCTAGAACCACTTGGGGTAATTGCAAAAGTTGTTTCTACCCTCCAAATTGAGGCCATCAACAACGACAGTTGCGACTCACTGACGTGCGAAAGAGTTTCCCCCCCGGTTGGCGTCCCCGCCAACCGGCCTCTGCCAGGCACAGGTTCCCTCCGCGTGGTTTTCGTGCGTCCACAATTGATACTTTTCATTACGTGTGTGTTTTCCTGCGTAATATTTAAACTGATGCAACATCCATTCTTTGCGGCTTTCGTTTCCGGTTTCAATCATCTTTAGCATTTCCCGGCATGTAAATCCTTTCATCTCACCAACAGTATCAGATAACTTTCCAGCGGCGCTGGATAAAATGCAATGGACATGGTTGCTCATAATTACCCATGCATGTATTTTCAGCTGCTTTTCCTTCCGGCAAAAATTAAACGAATCAGCTACCACATCCCAATAGCGTTGACGTCAAAATATATCAATCCATCCAACCACCTGGAAGGTTAAAAAATGCAAGGCATATTGGTCTTTCATTTGATAAGCATCTCCCATTTTTTTGTTTATGTTTATGTAAAAATAATACTGTAGCGGGACGCTACAAACATAGCAGGTCGAAGCGAGACGCTTCGACCAAACGCAGGCAAAGCAGGATGCTTCGCTCAAACGTAAGTTCACGCTACGCCGATTGGGGTTAGAATCGCTACCCAAGACGGAGTAAAGAAATACCCAGCTCAAAAATAAACTATGGCGAGAATAAAATGTAAATGTGGTGAAGAGTTAAGCAACTCTGCTAATCCCGAAATTCAGTTTAAAGTATTCAGCGAAGAAGAATGGAGTGGGTTAATGGATAAAAAAATTAACGACCCAATAATAGATATTGACCATCCAAAACTTGAATATTGGAAGTGTACAAACTGTTCCAGATTAATCATGTTTGAAGATGGCAAGGATGCGCCAATAGCTTGGTATAAAAAAGAGGAGTGATGTCTGTTACATTACCTAAAAAATAACACTATGTATAATAATGACTTTATAAAAAAGAAATTAGCTTATAGAACTGAGGTGATATTGGACTCGGTAAAGGACGTTGTTGCTGCCAAAGTTGAATGTACAGGAACCATAACTAGTAGTTTAGACCCAAATGGGATAAGCCTCGGAAATGAGTTAACAGTAGTTTTGGAACTTTTTACTGATAAAAAAAACGAAGACCCCGATAACTATGGTCTTGATGCACATATCTCTTATGAATGGGTCCTTATGAAAGGAGATGAGTTCGTTAAAATATTGTTTTACATAGTAAGAACAGATGGCTCATGGTTGTCTGAGCCTAAGCAAATTCTGTTTCCTGTTCCGGCAAATAATTTTGACTACACATTAGACGTTCTTAAAATAGTTGAAAAAGAAGTTAAGGAGATTGAGACCGCATGCATTGACTTGCTTATCAAACATTACACATAATAGAACCCCCATTCGGCATAGCGTGCACTTACGTTTGAGCGAAGTATCCTGCTTTGCTCTGCTATTTTTGTAGCGTCACGCTAGTGTATTTTTGTATTCCATTATGGCCCTGATGGTAATAGGATAGCAAAAGAAGTTTTTGTAGATTCGTTACACAGGTGGACGAATACATATTACGTACACGATGCGCAGGGCAATATCATGGCAACTTACCAGTGGGTTAACCGCGATACGTTTAGCCTTGATGAATTGGTGATGTATGGTAGCCGCCGCCTTGGCACATTGAGTGCCAATATCGTTCTTTCAGATACTGCTTTAAGAGATAGTGCTTACTTTGCTGAACACGATACCTCAACTAATCCGTTTACCGATAGTGTAACTTATTTTACAGCCGGTTTAAAGCAATATGAGTTTACTAATCATTTGGGTAATGTATTATTAACCTTAACCGACAGGCATATACCGTTTTATTTTGGCGGCGTATCTTACATTGCCGAAGTGGCGAGTGCGCAGGATTATTACACATTTGGGATGGAAATGGTGGGACGTGCTTATAACCCGGCGCTGTATAGGTTTGGGTTTAATTCCCAAGAAAAGGATAATGAAGTATCTGGTGTGGGAAATTCAATGGCTGCTACTTTTTGGGAGTATGATAGCAGGTTTCGCCCCCGGTTGGCGTCCCCGCCAACCGGCCTCTGCCAGGCGCAGGTTCCCTCCGCGTGGTTTTCGTGCGTCCACAATTGATATTTTTCATTACGTGTGTGTTTTCTTGCATAATATTTAAACTGATGCAACATCCATTCTTTGCGGCTTTCGTTTCCGGTTTCAATCATCTTTAGCATTTCCCGGCATGTAAATCCTTTCATCTCACCAACAGTATCAGATAACTTTCCAGCGTCGCTGGATAAAATGCAATGGACATGGTTGCTCATAATTACCCATGCATGTATTTTCAGCTGCTTTTCCTTCCGGCAAAAATTAAACGAATCAGCTACCACATCCCAATAGCGTTGACGCGAAAATATATCAATCCATCCAACCAGCTGGAAGGTTAGAAATTCAAGGCATATTGGTCTTTCATTTGATAAGCATCTCCCATTTTTTTGTTTATGTTTATGTAAAAAAATAATACTGTAGCGGGACGCTACAAACATAGCAGGATGCTTCGCTCAAACGTAAGTTCACGCTACGCCGATTGGGTTGGACATTCAAAAGATAGACCTGAACAAGTGGTGCTTATTAAGTAATATAATCGTATGAAGAACATACTATTTTCTGTTATCTTACTTTTTTTCAGGCTTTATTTATTTGCAAGTCCGGAAAGGGATAGTCTCACTGTCGATTCAGGCTATTTTCAAGGTTATTTAATATGTGTTGCATCAACAAAAGATGTTTTTAATAACGGACGTATTATAGATAGGCCTACTGGGTATTACATATTAAATGGAACACATCCTGTATCTAAAAAGGCGGTATTTAACGAAGATAGTTTACTTAAAATGGCAAGAGCTTGCGATACTATTTTTTTGCTCTGTCAAGGACAAGAATATATAGACTTGAATAATCTATATTTTGAAGGGTTATTGCCTTATGTTAAATACCCACTTAAGCTTAGCCCTTCCCGAAGAAAGTTTTCAAAAACAACTAAAAAAGACACCTATCTGGTTTATTACATTCAGGCACAAACGTTTAATATAATGTTAAAAAAGTCTATGCTATTTCATATCATTGATGTCCCAAAGTATCATTTTTCCAATGATAATATTACTTTGATCACAATTCGTAAAATTGATAAGTATCAATTTATTCAAGAATTTTGAAACTTTTGTAGAAAAATGGTTTTTTTATTACCTGCGCTAATTTGCCGGATTCAGATCTGATGGAGGTGCACGCTATGAGGAAAAAAATCAAATAGGTCTTTTTGCATTTTTATTAATTTTTATCTTAATATTTAAATTATACGTTGTATCTACTTTAAGAGTTACCAATAACTTCAAAAAGTAATTTCGATAATAATTTCATCATCTATAAAGGTTTTCCTTCCAGTTGAATCTAAGTCATATGCCGGTATCCAGTCGGGCATAATATCAATCAATCTTTTTGCCTCAGAAATGCAGCCCCCACAAAGAGGCCTATATGCTCCGCCAATTGATATATTATTTGTATCAATTTTCCCTTCCTTATTAATTAATATCCCAACGTTCATAATTAGAGGATTATTAGCTTCTGCGCTGAGTTCTTGAGGTCTTTCACTCGTTTTAATGAATTTTTCTAATTCGCTATCCCCACCAGGAAATTCCGCATGGAACCTCGTCTTGGGGCTAGCTCTAAGAATATGCTCCCCTTCACAACTTGCAACAACTTGTTTATTATTATCATTCGCTTGTTTGCCAATAGGAATTGGGTGGCAAGAAGTAAAGAAAAATATAATTATAAAATAAATATATATTCTCATGGTTTTGATGTGCTTTTTTTCTCTGTGTCCCCGCAGGGTCTCCGCCTCGGGACCCTGCGGCTGTGCTGCTAGGACAAACCTATCAAAATACCCACACCTCTATATAATCACATGGTTTAAATTTTAATCCCTAACCCGAAAGGTACCCTAAACAGCATTTAAAGCCTACTGCTTCACCACTTCCCTAACACTCACCTCCCCATCAACCACTACCTCAACCAAATAAACGCCATTGGGCAGGTTGCTTAAATCAAGCATTTTGGTGTAAGTGGGGCTAAGGTTAGTTTCCTGCTGGGTGTATACGGTTTGGCCAAGCAGGTTACAAATGCTGAAATCAGCTTGTTTAAGGTTTTGTTGGGCTAAGGTAATGTCTAACTGGTTCCCCCCCCGGTTGGCCTCCCCGCCAACCGGCCTCTGCCAGGCGCAGGTTCGCCCGCCCGTCCCCGGTTGCAACCGGGGACACTACAAACATAGCAGGGGCTAGCGTTCCGTTACCACATTCTGCAATGGCGGCATCTCCCTTTGCCCCAACTCCTTGCCAAGAGTGGATATAATTTGATATTCTTCAAATGTTGTGGAAGGCACTTTTATTTGATTTCTAATGGGATAAGGGAATCCGTGATTTGTATCATAATTAAGACCCGCAGCCACCCATTCATCGCTTGTGACTTTTATGTGTGTTTTAAAAGGGCCAATAGAATCAAGTTCAATGCTGAATTCAGCATAAAGATCTAAGCTTCCCCAAAAATTATAATACACCTGAGATTTCCCGCACTTTTCGAAATTCATAAAACCAAGTCTAAAAATATTATTATTTGTGTCTTGTCGTTCAAAAAATAATCCATGATATTTTTTACAACAAAACTTTTCAGCAATAACGTTTTCTACTTGGCTTAACTTAAAATCATAGATGTATTCTGTGGGGTTCGATGGGATTGAAGGACGTGAAAATATAACATAGAAGGACATAATAAAAATAATTAAAAGCAAAGCAATACATAATCCCATGTATGATAATCTTCTTTTAATCATCATTCTTGAATTTAAATATTATTTACCCAATGTAGCGGGAGGTTTCCCCCCGGTTGGCGTCCCCGCCAACCGGCCCCTGCCAGGCGCAGGTTCGCCCGCCTCCGGTAATCATTATTTTTACTCCCACCCGCACCCGGATTTGCATATAAAATAAAAAAAATGTCATGGCCGGGCCTTTTCCAATAAAACTATAAAAACTGCATATACAGGCCCCTGCTAAAGGCAGCTTCGGCTTTTAATTTTATCCCATTTTTTATAACTAATTTTATTTCTATTTCGGCAAAGTATTTATTTCTTTACACTTGTTATAAAATACGTTAAAAATAAACAGACATAAATCTCCTCGCATGAAAAAAAATCTACTATTTATTGCCTTGGTATTCCTGGTTTCATTTTCAGCCCTTGCACAGGATACTATTCCAAACGGAGGGTTTGAAAACTGGATACACGATGGGGGTAGTTTTTCTGATGCTTATAACTGGGCCTCCACCAACTTTCAGGACAGCGCTGCCTGTCCTTCTGCCGGTGTTGCACCTGAAACTGCTGATGTCCATTCCGGCAGATATGCAGCCAGACTTACAACCCTTTCATGCACCGGCGTTAACACAATTGCGTTTATGGAAGCTGTTAATCAAAGTGCGGGCACCTATTATTTTCCTGTAAGTACCAAGCCGCTTTCTCTGCAGGGGTGGTATAAATACGCCCCGGCAGGTAGCGATACGGCAGAGGTAATGATTCAATTTTCTAATAATTCCAGTCAGGTGGGTCTGGGTGGTATACCGCTCTATGCTACTAATACCTGGACAAAGTTTGAAGTTCCTGTAACTTACACCGGGGGCGTTACACCAAATAACTGCGAAATTTATTTATCCTCCAGTCTGTTAAATAATAACACGTTTACCGGAGGTTCAGCCGGCTCCGTTTTTCTGGTTGACGACCTCAGTTTCTCTTATTTTCAGTCGGGCATTTCTCCCGTATATACTACCGACCCGGCCAGCAATGTGCAATTAACCAGTGCGCAGCTAAACGGTACCGTCAACGCCAATTCATCGTCTCTTACTGTTTTATTTGAGTATGGCCCCACAAGCAGTTATGGTGGTGCCGTAGCTGCTACCCCGGGCACTGTTAGCGGAAACACCAACACCAGTGTAAACGCCAGCATATCCGGTCTTACCCCAAACACCACCTATTATTACCGGGTGGGCATTTCGGCTTCCGGAAATACATTTTACGGCAACCAGCAAACGTTTTATACCAGTATCAGCGATACGCCCGTAGTTACCACCAGCCCTGCCAGCAATGTACAATCAACAAGCGTACAGTTAAATGGTGTGGTTAATGCAAACAATAGCCTTGATACTGCCATTTCATTTGAATGGGGCCCCTCTGCCAGCTACGGTAATAGCAATGCAGCAACGCCCGATGTGGTTAATGGCGCTACGCCTACAAACGTCAGCACTTCGCTTTACGGCCTTCTTACACATACAACATACTATTATCGCACTGTTGTTACAGCTTATGGCTTAAAATATTACGGCGCGCAGCAGCAATTTACTACCGGCGTAACAGGTTTATCTCAGTTAAATACCGAAAACATTTCCATTTACCCCAACCCCGCCAAACACCAGTTCACCGTCAATACCCACTGCAACGAAACCTATACTTTAGAGTTGTATAACATGCTTGGCCAGAAAACCTTGAGCCAGATAATTTCTCAACCGGTTAGTACAATGGATGTTTCCACTCTGGCAGGCGGTATTTATACAGTTACTTTAAAGAAGGATGAAGCCGTAAAATCGTACCGCCTGGTAATTGTAAATGAATAATACCTTAAAGCTGTTTCGCTTTTAAATCATAAAAACTATGAAAGCAAATTTCGCAGCCGTGTTTTTTTTGTTGACGGCAATTGCTGTAAAAGCCCAGTTTAACAATACAGCTACAACCTGGGGCACCCCGCAGGGCGGAACCATTACCAGTAATAACCTGTTAGGTTACAACGCTACCGGCGGCGCTGCGTATAGCGGCCAAACCAACAGCAGCCAAAGCTGGGACCTTGTAGACATGAATGGTGATGGAAAACCCGATTTGGTTGTTACGGCTGCGCTTGGTGCAAATGGCGCAACGCAGTTTAATGCCACTACCAGCCCCAACTGGCAGGTATATTTAAATAACGGCAGTGGTTTTTCATCAACTGCCACAACCTGGAGCACCCCTCAGGGCGGTACCATTACCAGCAATAATTTATTGGGATATAACAGCACATACGGGCAGGCTACCGCACAACAAACCAATGGAAGCCAAAGCTGGTCCCTGGTTGATATGGATGGCGATGGAAAGCCTGATTTAGTAGTTACCGCCGCACTCGCCGCCAATGGCGCCACCGAAAATAATGCCACAACCAGCCCCAACTGGCAGGTGTATTTAAACACCGGCAGCGGTTTTTCGGGCACCGCCACCACCTGGAGCACCCCTCAGGGCGGCACCATTACCAGCAATAATTTATTAGGATACAATGCCACCGGCGGTGCGGCCTATACAGGCCAAACAACCGGCAGCCAAAGCTGGGACCTTATAGATATAAACGGCGATGGCAAACCCGATCTGGTAGTTACTGCTGCGCTTGGTGTAAATGGCGCAACTGAATTCGACGCCACAACCAGCCCCAACTGGCAGGTGTATTTAAACACCGGCAGCGGTTTTTCGGCTACCGCCACCACCTGGAGCACACCTCAGGGCGGCAACATAACCAGTAATAATTTATTAGGATATAACGGCACAGCTGGTCAGGCTTCTGCTCAACAAACCAATGGAAGCCAAACCTGGGCGCTTACTGATATGAATGGCGATGGCAAGCCCGATTTGGTAATTACCGCCGCACAGGCTGCCAACGGGCCAACCGAAAATAATGCCACCACCAGCCCCAACTGGCAGGTATATTTAAACACAGGCAGCGGTTTTTCGGGCACTGCCACCACCTGGAGCACACCACAGGGCGGCACCATCACCAGCAATAATTTATTGGGGTACAATGGCACCGGTGGAGCGGCCTCCACGGGGCAAACAACCGGTAGCCAAAGCTGGGATTTGGTAGATATAAACGGCGACCAAAAACCCGACCTGGTAATTACTGCCGCCCTTGCTGCTAATGGTGCTACTGAAAATAATGCCACCACCAGCCCCACATGGCAGGTTTATTTTAATACCGGTACCGGATTTTCGGCAAATGCCACCACCTGGAGCACACCCCAGGGTGGCACCATTACCAGCAATAATTTATTAGGATATAACAGCACAGCTGGTCAGGCTACCGCTCAACAAACCAATGGAAGCCAAACCTGGGCGCTTACCGATATGAACGGCGACGGAAAACCTGATTTGGTAGTCACCGCTGCGCTTGCGGCCAATGGCGCAACTGAATTTGACGCCACCACCAGCCCTAACTGGCAGGTATACTTAAATGGCAACACCACCGGCATTCCTGAAATTAGCAACATCAGCCCTCAATGTATCCTCTACCCCAACCCCAACAACGGCAGCTTTACCTTACAATTTACCGATGCTGCCGAGCGCAGCGTTGAGGTATATGATATGATGGGCCGGTTAATAACACCACCGGTAACCATGCAAAACCAGCAACAGTTTAATATCGGTGCTGTAAACGCCGGTATTTATTTGCTGCGCATTATGCAGAATAATGAGGTGAGCAATGTAAGGTTTGTGGTGGAGTGATGATTTCCCCCCCGGTTGGCGTCCCCGCCAACCGGCCTCTGCCAGACGCAGGCTCGCCCGCCACGGGTTGCAACCGGGTTTGCTGTCAAAACAGGCATGCCATAAATTTAAGGAAATCCTGACCCCGGAGGGGTCACAGCTTTGTAGAAAATACACAGCAACAGGGTACCCGACCCCAGCGTGGGTCGAACTTTGGCAACGCTTAACTTGGTAAGCTTCCCGCTATTCAGCCAGGCCCCCCTTTATTTCGCGCAGCTATCCATCCTGCTTACATTACATTTTTCTTCATCTGCATAAGCCCTGCAACCAGCGCGCTACTCAAAAGCCGTCATCACAGCAAGCGAATCCATGTAATCGCGCCAATGAACTATTTTCCGGTCTTCAATCGTAATTACCGAACAAAACCGGTTATCGTAAGCCTTGCCTGTATGTGGCATTTTACCATGCACAGCATATTCAAGTATAACAACATGCGGCTGCGCCGATTTGTAAACACGTAAACCATCGGCCGCATGCAGCACAATAGAATACCCGCCAAACCAATCCATATAAGCAGCTCTACCTGCTATGCGGTTGGTAAATCCGGGTATGTTATACAAAAATTCAAACACCGCATTTTCGGCCACCGCATCCCAGAAATGTGCTCCGTCCACTTCGCCCTTTAATCCTTCCATAATGATCTTAAAAAACGGTGCGGCACGCTTATTAAATCCCGGATGTTTTCTGCTCAGTTTTTCTGCTTTAATTGCTTTGCTCTTCATAGTTCAATTTTCCTTTTTTAAAATGACGCTCATCTGTTGCCTGCATAGCAGCTAAGGTTAACCACACACAATATTTACCATGCCCGCCTCCCAAAACACGCAGTCAGTAATCATTTTGCCCATTGCCCAACAACGCCTCCGGTGCCTACGCTTCAAAGATACACACCCGGGATTAAATCAGGTAAGATATCGCCGTCAGCGGAATAGTATTTACCTGCCATCACTTTACGCAGAGCCGGTATGCTGTTATCGCGTTTCAATCTTTGCTTTCCCGGCATTTTAATAACTCATCTTAAATATTAATTACCTCACATAAATCACCTTACAAAAAAGCTGTGGACCAACATCCAGGCAAAAAATGACTTTCAAACCAACTTCTGCTCCATTATGCCTCTGTTATGTTTATAAATCAGCGCATTGTGTAAATTTATAAATATGAAAACTAAGGATATCGTCTATATTTCGCACTTCATAAAATCATATAATGACTGAGCAGAAAAACCGGATCTACGATTTTGTAGCACACGCCAACGAAAAAAGCCTTAACAGAATATTACAGGTAATTGAAAATATCGAAAGCCCCGTACTAGCATACACCCACACCGGCGAACCCATCTTACACGAAGACCTTGCCACCCTGAGCGCCGCTAAACCGGGCGTCATCGCACAGCAAGACCTCAACAAACGCATGGCCGTACTAAACGGATTGAATGCGGTTGCAGAGGTATTAGCTTAATTGCTTTTGCCTTATCTCCGCACCGGCGCAAATAAAAACCGGCAACGGCAAACAACAACTTTGCTGGTAACATCCCGCTGCAACAAATAGCCGCTTCGGCAAAAAAAACGTGCACCTCAGTACACTTGGTTACAGCCGTTTTTAAGGCAGTGCTATTTTCGGTATACAAAATCTATATCATGCAAGCCAAAGCACATAAAACAGGTTTACTAACTGCTTTCCTTTTACTGGCAGGCATTACCAGCACTTTCAGCCAGAAATTAAACTTCGATATAACGCTGTTCGGCGATAAGATCGGAGCCATGCAGGTTGAGCAGAAAGACTCAGCCGGCTTTAAGTTGTATGATGTGCAAAGTAAATTCGAAGCCAAGGTATTGTTCAGCAAAAAGAGTTCAGCATCTGTTATGCATGTGGTGTTTAACAGCAACGGCAATATGATCTGCTCGTACTACAAAAACATAAAAACCGATGGTGTGATTACAACCACCGCCAACCTGCAAAACGGAAAACTGCATGTGGAACACAACGGGCAAAAGTCGGTTTTAGATACACCGTTCAATGCCTCCTCTGTCGTCCTTTATTTTGCCGAACCTCAAAAACTGCAAAAGATATTTTCTGAACGCGCCGGTAAATTCTTTGATATGGTAAAGCAGGATAACGGCACCTACCTGGCCAACCTCGATGATGGCTCGGCCAAATTTACATACAGCGGTAATAAACTTGCGCAAATCGAAGTCAGCAAGGGCATGCTGGGCACTATAGTTATTAAAGCCGTGCCATAATAAATGCCTTATCCTTAAAACGCCCGAAAGCCCAAAAGGGTAGCCCGTCGCTATTTCGCCGTTATCTTAACCAGCACATGCGCACCGTTCTCGGTTACAAATATCTCCAGGTTGTTGGTTGTTTCATTTACCCGGCTGCGCCATTGGGTGGTGCCGCTTACTACCAGGTTATAACCTGTCGGAAATAACGATACCGGTATAGCAATTTCAGTAGGGCCTTTAATGGCAGCGTTACTCACAAATTCCATATCAAACACCTTGCTTATCGGGTCGTATGTGTAATGCAGCAAATGGCCTGCGGTGGCCTGCGGAAAAACACGCAGTAGTTCATGTAAAATAGGCGTAGTGCCTCCGTCAGCTTTCAGCGGACTCCATCCCCCGTGGTCATTGCTCCAGTAAGTCCATGACGCATGGCGCTCATCAGCCAGCCTGAAAAGGTCGTGCAGGTATGCATCAAAATCCTTCTTTTGCGGAGAAAGCCCGAACTCACCTATCAGCATAGGGCATTGCTGCTTTTTCAATTCCCGGTCGCGCGTGGCAAACCAGTGAGGCATTTCTTTAACGTGTTTCGGTTTGTAATCGCCGCCTATGTCAACAAACTTCAAATAACAGTGCGGCGAGTAAACCAGTTTCGGGTTGGCAGCTGGCGTATCAAACACCTTGGGTAAATGCGATGGCATGCCAAAATTTACGCCAAACGACCGCGGCTCAAAAAACAGATAGTGCGTGGTATCTATGCTTCTTATAGCCGGTATCAGCCTTTTATACATGGCCGAAAGCTGGCGGCGTTCAAAACCACCGGCCAGTGTTTTTATAACCTTACCACCGTGGGGCTCGTTCATCAGGTCGTAACCAATAACCCAGGGGTTATCTTTAAACATACCCACCACCTTTTGCCAGGCTGCAATGTAATGCTGCTGGCGGTCCTTATGTTTTTTAAACGTAAAAAACTGCACATACGACTTTATCACCTTAGGCTCTAAATTCTTCATCCACCACGGCCACTTATTGGTCACCAGGTGCTTAATAATGGCCGTGGCACCCGCCCAGGCCGGTGCGCCGTTATCGCCAACACCATAACCAAACACATCCTGGTGCATATCAAATATTACATACATGTGTCGGCTGGTGTACCAGTCCACGCGCTTCCGCAATTCGGCTAAATAATGTTCGTTGTAAACTCCCTTCTCAGGTTCAATTGCACCCCAGAAAATAAGTAACCGCACGGTGTTAAAACCAAACTGTATATGCTCGCGCTCCACATCGCTTTCCTTGATCCAGGGCATGTGCGTTGTATCGCCTTTGGCGCTGCCGCTGGTATTAAGCCCGTGCAATATCAGCTCGCGCCCCTGCACATCTTTAATGGCATCCGTAGCCTGCGCCCATGCATTTACAAAAGCCGCCAGAAGAATAAAACAAAGTAAAATCTGCTTCATAAAAATATTTCTATCACTATTGTATCTGCTCAATAACAGCAAGTGCTTCAACACAAAAGCATCTCCGTCACCTTAACACCTGCGCACATCATTTAATCAGCTTACTGATAGCCTTAAACTCATCCGTTCCGGCATAATCCAGCAATTGAAACAGTATCATTTCAACCGAAGTGATATAAGCACCCGCATGGCGCATGCGTTTAATGGCCAGTTGTTTATTTTCATCGGTGCGCGATGAAACAGCATCAGCAACTACATGCACTTCATAACCTGCCTTCAGGGCATCAAGCGTGGTTTTTAAAACACAGATATGTGCCTCAACACCGCAAATTATCAACGTCTTTACGTTGGTCAGCTTCAACTGGTCGTTCACCTCATGGCTCAGCATACTGCTGAAACAGCTCTTCTCTATGATCTTCGGTGTTTCAGGTAACTGTATCTCTTTGCAGGTATTGCCCAGGCCCTTCGGATATTGTTCTGTAATAATGGTTTCAAGCCTCAGTATCCCGGCGCCGCGCAGTAATTTGTTTACGTTGGCAAAAATTTTATCGCTTTCAAAAATTACAGGCATCAGTCGCTCCTGAACGTCAATAACAAGCAGAGCGGTATGTTCTCTTACAGGTAGTCCTAAATTCATTGGGCAGGTGTTTAGTGGTTGTTACAAAACAATTAAATACCTGCCAAAGCAACAGATTTTTTTCGATAGTTGTTACAGGTAATTTAAGCCCGTTTTTGCTTTAAACGCCACCTAGGGTGCAACGCTTACCGCCAGCGTAGTATATACCCTTTTGCCTTGCTGCATGTCTGTTTCAGTAAGGTCAACATTGCCGGGTTTACTGCCCCATATCAACGTAAGCTTATTGTCACTGTTGCTTACAACCTTACATGCTTTCGGAAACTTCCAGCCGTAAGAAGAACCCGCATGGGCTGGTGCGGTGTAAGTTACCTGCTCGTTTTTAGCAACCGTAGTTTTGCCGCTTATCTGCGGTGCGGTTATCAGGCCAAAGTCGAGGGCTGTCCAGTAGGTAGAAAATATTTTTCTGTTGGCAGAAAAGGGTGTCATGTGGCCGCCCCGCTGTTCGCCATGCCCGGGGTAAATGGGCAGGGCATGGCCCATGTGGCGCATCTTGTAATAAATAACAGCAGGCATACCATCGGCACCATTGTATATCATTTTATCAAGGCATTTAACCTGAGCAAAATGTTTGATAGTTACACTGGGTGTGGGCAGAATATTATGCAGGCTGGTCCATTGTTTAACCAGTTGCTTTGCATTGCGCGGATTTACCACCACATCAGCCGTGCCATGAAAGATGATCATTGCAGGATACGGGCCTTTGTAACCCGGATTTTGCGCATGCACCAGGTCGGCCCAGTGTTGCGGGCTGCGGCTTATAAAACCCTCCATCGAAGCCCAGGCGGCAAAAACACCGGTGCCCGACTTGTAAGGCCCACCGGCAAAAACAGCACCGGCCTTAAACAAGTACGGATAGTCTGCCATTTCAACCACACTCATAGCCGCCCCTGCCGATAGGCCCGTAATATAAATATTGGTTGAATCGGCATGATAAGTGCTTATCATATACTCAACCATCTGCTCTATCGAATAATCCTCACCGCTGTTTTTATCTATGTCTTTGGCCCGGTAAAAATTAAAACACTGGCACGGATTATTAATAACCCTTTGCTGCGGATAAATCACCCTGAAACCATATTTATCTGCCAGCTTGTTCCAATCCGTTTGTTTTGAAACCACCTTGGCATTCTGAAAACAACCGTGCAACACAACCACCAACGGAGCTTTTGCATTTGCCGCCAGCGAAGCCGGGTTATACATATACATCCTCAACCTGCCCGGGTTATTACCGAATTTCTTTACCGGTTGAAGCTTTTGACAGAACAGGTTACCCGCTAAAAGAAGGAAGAGAATTGTTAAGCGGGTTTGTTGCATGATTACATTTTACAAATAAAAAGCGGCATCATGATTTAATACTGAAATTCGAAAAAATAATGCCCCCTCCTATCATATCGTCGCCTTCGTAAAACACAGCACTCTGTCCGGGTGCAATGGCCGATACTTCAGTCATAAACTCCACCTTTACACGCTCATCAACCTGCGTTAAAATGCTTGATTCGCCATCGTGCTTGTAACGCACCTTGGTTAGCGCCTGTGTACCGGGTGCAATGCTTGCATACTTCTGTAAATTTAGTTTGCCAACCCACATACCGTTGCGGTTCAGATCTTCTTCTTCACCCAAAACAACGGTATTGGTCTCGGGTATTATTTCCGTTACAAACACAGGCTTTCCAAAAGCCATGCCCAGCCCTTTGCGCTGGCCAATGGTATAAAAAGGATATCCCTGGTGCTTACCCAATACTTTACCGGTAGTATCAACAAAATTACCACCCGCCACTTTAGCTTCCAGGCCCGGTTCGCGCCGCTTTAAAAAGCCGCGGTAGTCGTTATCAGGCACAAAACATATTTCGTAGCTCTCGCTTTTATTAGCTAATTCAACATAGCCCATATCGCGCGCCATTTGCTTAATGGCAGGCTTATGAAACTTACTTACCGGAAACACCGTGCGGCTTAAACACTGCTGGCTGACCCCCCAAAGCACATAGCTCTGGTCTTTATTCGTATCCAATCCTTTCGATATCACATAGCGCTCATTTTCCTTGCGCAATTGCGCATAATGGCCGGTTGCTATAAACTCGCAATCCATCATATCGGCGCGTTTTAGCAGCGCCTCCCATTTTATATGCGTATTGCACAACACACATGGGTTCGGC
>Ga0316217_10001565_pt1 | contig 29420 bp, 29 predicted proteins | sample 1anoAmetaG_FD_203633 | JGI IMG/M metagenome (GOLD analysis project Ga0316217, IMG submission 203633) | Freshwater microbial communities from Trout Bog Lake, Wisconsin, USA - 1anoA | ecosystem: Environmental > Aquatic > Freshwater > Lake > Hypolimnion/Profundal zone | place: USA: Wisconsin... | reverse complement strand
GGCCAGCGGCGTTAAACTTGAGAGAGGCGATTTGCGGGATGGTTTCATAGCTTCAAGCGAGTTAAAATTTGCGTTTCATCGCGGTGCCGTTGATTCCCGCCAGCGAGTTCTTGGCACTAACGGCGGCCGAACCGCCGAGGCTCGCCGGACCGGCGATTCGACTGCGAAGAGCGCCCGCCAACGGTGCGGCGGTCCCGCAGCCAACCGGCGGCTTGCCAGGCACGACTGGGAGGTTTTCTGTTTGGTTGGCTGCCAACGCATTCTTAACCGCCAACTTGGCGGCCGAGGCCGCCTGGTTCAACCCGGGTTGAGCTGGTGGAAGATCATTTTCCGGGGGGTGTCCGGTCGGGAAGCTGGTGCCGCGCTTCCCCGCGGAATCTTTATGTTCACTCACAACTTGCTTGGGGCGGACTTGAACTTGGCCGGACTTGGGCATCGTCTTTTCCATTGGACCAACATGACCCTCTTTTTCGGAAACCTGACTATCATGTTTAGGGACGGAATGTTCTTCGTCTATTTGATCTTTTTTACCGGTGGCTTGGTTGCCCGGTATGGAAGCGGAAGGACGAACCTCAGTGGTCTGATGCTCCGGGGGCGGTTGGGTGGCGGGTTGGCGGGGCGGCTCGCCGGCAAGGCCGGCCGCCAGCGTCAAAGCGCCAAAGCCAACGATGGTCAACATACTGAGCGGACGGCGGGATAAACGACCGAGCCGGAGCGCGGCTGTCCTCGGCCGCAGCAACGTCCGCATATCGAAGACCAATGGATAGGCAAAGCGTCCTTCACGGTCCACTTGGCTGCGCCCGAGGACGGGCGCGCTCCGGTGGGTAGTCCAGGTAACGCACTTGGCAGTGAGTTGCGACGTTTTCATCAATGTCCTGAGGTTGAAGGCACCGTTGGAGTGGCGGGCGCATCCAGGCCGGACTTGTCCGCAGCCCGGTCCAGAAAAAACATGGACAGGGTCGGCACCACGAGGAGGAGCATGACGGGGCCGATCAACATGCCGCCAACAATCACCGTTGCCAGCGGTCGTTGCACCTGGCTGCCAATGCCGTGCGAAATGGCGGCCGGCAACAAGCCGATACAGGCGGAAAGGCTGGTCATCAGCAGTGGCCGCATCCGGGTTGAGGCCGCCCGAAACATCGCTTCCAGCGGCGGCAAACCGCGCAGCATGGCCTGTTTATAATAGGTAAGCAGCAGAATGCCGTTCATGACCGACACGCCGAACAGCGAGACGAAGCCAATCGCGGCGGAGATGCTGAATGGCTGCCCGGTGACATACAACGCGAGCACGCCGCCGACAATCGCGAAGGGAATGCCGAAAAGCGTCAAGAGCACCTCCGCAATGGAATTGTACAGGAAGTAGAGCAACCCGAGGATGAGCACAAAACTGATGGGCACGATGAACTCCAAGCGTTCCTTGGCCAACTGAAGGTCCTCGAACTCGCCTGCCCAGAGCAAACGATAACCGGGCGGGAGTTTCACATTGTTCTGGATGCGCGCCTGGGCCTCAGACACAGCCCCCGCCAGGTCTCGCCCCCGCACGCTGAACTTGACCGGGATGTAGCGCGTCATCGTTTCGTGGTAGATCCAGGATCCCCCGTTGGACAGATTGACGTCCGCCAATTCTTTCAACGGAATGTAAGCGGTGACTCCGCTGGCGGTGGTATAGCCCACCTTTAGGTTGCGGATCTTCTCCTCGCTGTCACGATATTCGGGCGCATAACGGACGACCAGGTTCCATTCGCGGTCCCCTTCCAGCACCTGCGTGGCCGGCGCCCCGCCCAGTGCCGCCTGGATGACCGTGTTCACATCGCCCGAATTGAGGCCGTAGCGCGCCGCTTTGGTGCGATCTATTTTGATGTTCAGATTCGGCTGCCCAAAGACCGGGAAAATGCCCAGATCGCAAATCCCCTTGACGTGGCTCATCTGGTCCTGGACTTGCCCGGCCAGGGCCGTCAAGGTCTCCAGATTAGGCCCGAGAATTTTGCACGAATTGGCCGATTTGACCCCCGAGATCGCCTCCTCGATGTTGTCTTGGATGTACTGGGAAAAGTTGAAGATGACGCCGGGCAATTCCCGGGTGAACTCCTCTTGGAGCTCGGCCGTGAGCTTTTCCTTGGTCATCCCTTTCTCCCATTGATCCAGCGGCTTGAGGGGCGCGAAGAGTTCGACGTTCGAGAAAGGCGAAGCGTCCGTCCCGTTGTCAGGCCGGCCGTGCTGGGACGTCACGGAGGTGGCGATGACTTCCGGATGCCGCAAGAGAATCAGGCGCATTTTGTGCGTGGCGGCCTCGCCGTCCTGGAGCGAAAGGGTGGTGGGCATCAAGGCCCGAATCCAGTAATTATTCTCTTCCAACGCGGGGAGAAACTCGCTGCCCAGTCGCTGCGAGAGAAAGGCCGTCAGGGCCAGCACGGCCAGGGAAACAGCGACCATGATGCCCCGGTGAGACAGAGCAAAACGCAGCGTGGGGTTATAGACCCAGTGCAACAGCCGGACGACCTTGGTTTCGGATTCCTTAACTTGCCGGGGCAGCAGGAAAGAGGCAATGACGGGCGTGACCGTGAACGTGGCTAGCAAAGCGCCGGCCAGAGCGTAGCCATAGGTGCGCGCCATGGGACCGAAAATCTGGCCCTCGACCCCCTGCATGGTGAACAGCGGCACGAAGCCGGCCACGGTGATGAGGGCCGCAAAGAAGACGGCTTTGTCCACTTGCAGTACGCTGATGAGAATCAGCCGCAAACGCTCCGTCCAAGTGCCGACGGGCAGAGTTTGCGAGGGGATGGCCGTCGGGTCCGGCCCGTAAAAACCATCCGCCAGCCGGCGCAACAGACCCTGCCGTTCTTCCGGGAGCCGCTGAAAATTCCGGAAGATATTTTCCACGAGGATCACCGCCGAATCCACGATGATGCCGAAATCAACGGCCCCGATAGACAGCAGGTTGGCGCTTTCCCCGCGGATCACCAGCAGGATCAAGGCAAAGAACAAGGCAAACGGGATATTGATTCCCACGATGATCGCGCTGCGGAGGTCCCCGAGGAAAATCCACTGGATGAGGAACACCAGCAGGATGCCAAAAATGAGATTGTGCAGCACGGTGTGGGTCGTCAGTTTGATGAGGTAGCCGCGATCATAATACGGCACCACCTTGACGCTGGGCGGCAGGCTGCCGTCGGTGTTGATTTTGGCCACCAAGTCCTTGACCTTGGGCAGCATCTCCGAGGTCTGTTTCGTGCGGGTCATCACCACGATGGCCCCGACCACGTCATCATTGGTGCCCAAGCCGAAAATACCAAGCCGCGGCACATAGCCCACGGCCACTTGGGCCACGTCTTTCACCAGTACCGGCACACCGTTCGATTGGCCCAAGACAATGTTCTCGATGTCGTCCACCTTGTTGCCCTTGGTCAAATCATCGTTGCCGCCGTCGTCAATCAAGCCGACCCCCCGGATATTGATGGACTGCTGGCCGAGCACGATTTCCCGCCCGCCCACGTTGACGTTTGCGTTGCCCACAGCGGTCAGGATTTGCGGCAGCGTGACACTGTAGGCTTCCAGTTTGGCCGGGTTCACCTGAATCTCGAATTCCTTGGTGGTGCCGCCCCAACTGTTGATATTAATGATGCCGTTGATGGTCGAGAGCCGGCGCAAGATGATCCAGTCCTGGATGGTTCGCAGATCGGTCAGGGAATAATGCTGCGAACCCTGCACCGTGTAGCGATAAATCTCGCCGCTCCCGCTGTTCTGGTTGACGGACGGTATCTGGCCGCCCGGCAGGGTGCAATTTTGTTGCAGCGCCAGCGTGGTTTGGGCATAAGCAAAGTCATAATCCACCCCCCACTTGAATACGACCCGGACAAAAGCCAGCCCATAGAAGGAAGTCGAGCGGATGACCTCCACCCCCGGCGTCGAATAGAGCGCGATTTCCATGGGGATGGTGTAGTAGCGCTCAATTTCTTCGGCCGAGAGGCCTGGCCCCTCGGCGGTGATTTCCAAAATCACCGGCGTGGGATTGGGGTAGGACTCGATATTGATCTTGTGGAAGGCATAGAGGCCCGCCCCGACAAACCCCAGCAAGGCAAACACAACAATCGCGCGTCGGCTAAGACAGGCGGCGATAATAGACTTTAGCATGATCGGTCTTGGGTTGCGGCATTTAATGGCCGGGCAGGCGCGGGTTTAGTCACTCGGCGGGGCGAACAGGATGTTGCTAAGGAAAACCGCCCCATCCGTCACGGCCAGTTCTCCGCGTTGCAAACCGTTGCAAATCTCAACCCAGCCGGCTGCCCGCATTCCCGGCTCGACGATTCTTCGCACAAAGTGCTTGCGGTCGGTGGTTACCCAGACCGAAAACGTGCCATCCCCTTCGCGAACCACGCCATTGGCCGGCACGGCGGTCGCTTCAACCGGGTCTTGGATGCGAATGACGAAGCTGGCGAGCATCCCGGGAGTTAGTTCATTTTTGGGGTCGGGAATCTCACCGCGCACCATGACCCGGCGGGTGTTTGGATCCACGGTTGCTCCCATTCGGGTAATCCGGCCATCAAAGACGCGGCCCGGCAGGGCCATCACCGTGGCGGTGAGGGATTGTCCCACGTGCAAGACCGGACTGTCGCTTTCGGAAACATAAGCCAGCAACCATTTGACGGTGATGTCGGCCACCGAGCAGGGGGCCGGAGGCGTGCCCGGCTGCACCAAACAGCCCGGCGGCGCGGACATGGCGGTGATTCGTCCGGTAAATGGGCTGGCCACGACCAGCACGGGGTCAATCTTGCTGGTGGCAATGATTTGATCCATCTCAGTGTCGGTCTTGCCGAAAATCCGAACCGCATCCCGGGCCGCCTTTACCGCGCCTTCAGCGGTGGCCTTCGCCGCAATATCCTGTTCCAGTTCCGCTTTGGAAACCCCGTTGGTTCCGTAAAGCTCCCGGGCCCGCGCCAGCACGTTGCTGGCCACCCCGATGGCTGCCGCCGTTCCGATCAGGGTGGATTCGGCTTGGACAAGATCCGGACTGTCAATGGTGTAAAGCCTTTGCCCCTTTTGCACATCATCACCAAGTCCCACGAACGCCTGGAGCAGTTTCCCTTGATAGGAGGGGAAAACCTGGACCGACAGATCATCGTCAAAATCAATGTTCCCAACCGCCGGTTTTTCAATGGGAAAAAGGTGCGTCCCCACCGGTTCCATTTTGATCGCATTCAACTGGTTCGAGGACAACTCCACGACCGCGTCGGGCGGAGCCGCATTTGAAGTGGTGCGAGAACCTGGCGGCGGATTCGCGCCGGCTGGTTGACCGCGGGATTCCAGCAGGCAGGTGGCCATGACGGTTGCCACCGCCAATACAACCACCGTGTGCCGCTGGCCGATACCGATCGGATAGTTCAGACCATTCATCTTGCCCGCAAGATAGCAGTGCGGATTTTCCAGTCTATCGGGCGGGGTATAATCCTGAGGCTAGGCGCGGCCTGATGTTCCCATAGGCGATGGCCTGCTGCCGCACCCCCCGGCGGTGGGCAAACGGGGGGGGACCGGTCAGCCCGTAGGATAATTTTCCTGCCAGCGGACGGCTTCGCGCAACAGTTCGGCGGCGTTGGTCAGCTTGAGTTTTTCTTTGATGTGGGCGCAATGTGCCTGGACGGTTTTCATACTCACTTTCATCATTTCGGCGACCTGGCGCGTTTCGTAACCCTTGCCCAGGAGTTGAAAGGTCTCCAGTTCACGGTCGCTCAACCGGTCCACCAGCGAACCGCTGGCCGGCAGCCGGCCATCCACAAACTTCTCCACAAACAGCGCCGCCAGGCTCTCGCTCATGTAAATTTTGCCGGCCAGCACCTGCCGGATGGCCGTGATCACTTTCTTGGCGGTCTCGGATTTCATGATGTAACCGCGCGCTCCGGCCCGCAAAGCGCGTTCCGCATAGAGGCGCTCGTCGTGCATGGAAAGCACGATGACGGAGACGTCTGGCTGCAAGGCTTTGAGATTCTTGATCAATTCAATTCCCGATCCCGTTTTAAGCGAAATGTCCACGATGGCCACGTCGGGTTTGGTCGCGGTGATTGCCTGCAATGCCTGCGGGGCGTCGGCGGATTCGCCGCAAACCACCAGGTCGGACTGCTGTTGAATGAGATTGGTCAACCATTCGCGCACCAGCGGATGGTCGTCCACGAGAAAAATGTTTGTTTTCGATCTATTCATGATCAGATTTTTCGGAATTGGGGTGGGCGCTGAGCGTGCATGTTACCAGCGTGCCGCCGGGTTCGTCGCGCCGCGCGGTGAATTGGCCGCCAATCATGGCCGCGCGGTGGGCCATGATTCGCAAACCCATGCCGCGCTCTTTGGGGAGCGGGTCGGGCAGCCCGCTGCCGTCGTCTTTGATGCACAACTCGGTGTTTTCTTCGCTGGCATCCAGGCGAATCAAAATGTTCCTGGCCTTGCCGTGCTTGATGGCATTGCCCACCGCCTCCTGCGCTATCCGGTAGAGATGCCCGGCGGCGGCGAGATCATGGATGAGCACGGGCGAGTCACAATCAAAGCGGCACGAGACTTTGAACAGCGCGCTGCTGGTGGCGGCAAACTCCTCCAGCGCCAGCATGAGACCGTCCGCCTCCATTTCCGGCGGGGCGATGCCGTGTGCCAGATTCCGGGTCAAGGTGATGCCGTTTTCGACGAGTCGTACGACTTCGCGGGCATCGGCCGCTTCCGGGAGCGATTTGGCGGCGAGCTTTTCGCCCAGCACCTGTCCGGCGATCGCCGTGGCCGCCCAATGCTGGCAGATGCCGTCATGCAAATCGTGGCCGATGCGCCGCTGCTCGCGCTCGCTGACTTCCAGGATTTCCTTTTCGAGCCGGGCCCGTTCGAGCATTTCGCTGGTCAGCGCGGTGGTGCGCTGGCGCACCCGCGCTTCCAGCTCGCCATGCAATTTGCGCAGGCTGGTGAGGATTTTCACCACCACGAAATAAATGGTCAGGGAAATCAGCCCGTTCCAAATGGGAACCAGCACATTGGGATACGCGGCGCCGGCGGCATAGTCGCCCACAAGGGAAACCGCGACGCTCGAAATTGAAATGACCGCGCCAAACGCCTTGCCGACGTACCAAGACGCCAGCGCCACCGGCAGCAAATAAAAAGCGGAAAAGAAAATCGCATAACCAGCCAGATAATCTATCAAGCCGATGACCGCCACCAGCAACACGCTGGCGGCTGCGGAAAAAGCCTTCGGACGCCGTTCAAATTGACGGGTCAGAGCGCTCATGGCGGCGGGTGGGGCAAAGCTGCATCATCATCCCGGTCATCATGCGTGGTGGCCGGGTTGGCGGCAAGCGGCAAAAAAAGACTTTGAAAAACACAAGACTGTCAAAACTCAAGCTGGACAGCCTGTGTCACCCCGGATAAAGTCAAACCATGAAACCTGTCACGTTTGGCACAGAGTGAATAGCCAGCGTTTCCAAGATGCTTAAGCCTGTGCCACAGAATGTGGTCCGCGACATTTCCCGCAAGCGCGAGCAGATTGCCACACTGCGCGAGGAACTGGAGGACTTGAACGATTATCTGGACCTGACCGAAGCCCGCGTGCGCGACGAAGGCAAACCGCGCCTCACTCATGCCGAAGTCAAGAAACGCTACGGCCTTAAATGAGTATCGTTCAACAGATCAGAAAAGCCTTGGAGAAAAAGGGGGAATATGTAATCCGAGCCAATTTGGATTCCGGCTGGTTTGCTGTTTTTCCCAAAAAGGTTGAAACCTGTCGTATCACCGCTAGAACAAGCGGTAGAAGTGAGTTCAACCTAGTCGTTTACCGTACAAAAACGAAGACTGAAAGGGATCACTACGTCATACCATTCTCGCACGTCGCGGACCTTTTCGTGGAAGCGAGTCTGACGTATTCCGAGGTGAATAAATCAATCAGATGGAACTGCACATTGAAAGAAGGCATGCTGCATGTATCGCACACGGGGAAAAACTCTGACGTTTCGCGTTTTTACCAAAGACCATTGATTTCGGAAGTGGCTTCATTGAATTCAGCATTCCCTGAGGAAATTTCGGAAGACGAGTCATTCACTGAAGGCAGTGTGGTTCGCGTTACCGTTAATCGCTATGAGCGCGATTCTGAAGCTCGTCGGCGTTGCATTGAATTATTTGGGTCTGTTTGCTCGATCTGCGGCTTCGATTTCGCCACAACTTATGGAAGTAGCATGGTAGGATTTATACATGTTCACCACCTAACACCGCTTCATCAAGTCGGCAAGGACTACATTGTAAATCCACAAACGGATCTAGCTCCAGTTTGTCCAAATTGCCATGCAGTCATCCATTCAAAAAAACCGCCGCTTACAATGAATCAGGTGCGACAACTGATGCAAAACAACAATATGTGATTTTCCATGCCCACTCCCTCCCCATCCGCCCAGCGCCAGCGCACTTGCTGCGTCTGCGGCAAGGAACTCGATTGTCCGTGAACGGCAGCACCGCCATGCGCCACCCGTGCGGCGAGAGAACGCGGCGGAAAGCCGGTTGAATTCTTCCGCGTTTCTGGTATTTTGTCGCGGTGAGTCCGACGATCTGTCGAAAAGCTGAATTGTTGAACGTGTCCCCGCACGGCTTCTGGCTGTTCGTCGCCGGCCGGGAATACTTTTTGAGCTTCGACGCTTTTCCCTGGTTTCGCAAGGCGTCAGTGGAGCAATTGTTCAACGTTGAGCTTTCCCTTGGCCATCATCTTTACTGGCCGGATTTGGACGTGGATTTGGACTTGGAACACGTCGAGCATCCGGAAAAATTTCCGCTGGTCTCGCACGGGTGAGCGTGCAAACATCCAAGCAGTCGCCAAATGTTGACTGTCGCCCGGTGTTGACTTGCTGCCGCACAAGTAATACTTTGGTGGCATGGAAACCGTCACCTTGAAAATGGAGCAAAAACAGATCGCGCTCTTGAAGGAGCGGGCGAAGGCGCTGGGCCGTTCGCAGGCGGCGATCGTGCGCGATTTGATTGACGAGCATCTGGCCCAGAAGAAGCGACCATCGTTGTATGAACGAGCCAAAGACCTTTGCGGCAGTGTGCGCGGCTCCAAGGATTTGTCCACGCGGCCTTTGACCGGCTATGGCCGCGACTAAAATCCTGCTGGATTCAGGTCCACTGGTCGGTTTCGTGAGCGCGACGGACCAATATCATCGCTGGTCGGTGGACACTTGGAATAGATTATATGAACCACTGTTGACCTGCGAAGCGGTTTTGTCGGAGTCAATTTTCCTTTTGCAATCAGACGGGGTGGCCATTGATTCCTTGATGGAGCTATTTGAGCGCGAACTGGTGAAGCTGGATTTTGGTGTTTCCGCTCATCAGTCTGACCTATGGGAACTGCTCCGCAAATATGCCGACCAACCGATGAGCCTTGCTGATGCGTGTCTGGTGCGGATGGCGGAATTGAACGACCATTGCCAAATTTTCACAACCGACAAGGATTTTTTGGTTTACCGGCGCAAGGGCCGGAGCATTATTCCTTTGCTCGCTCCGTTTTGAAACAACCATTTTGCCATGCCTACCACCCCTCCCACCGCCCAGCGCCAGCGCACCTGCCGCGCCTGCGGCAAGAAATTCGATTATCCCGTCAAAGGCAGCGCCGCCACGCGCCACCATTGCGAGGACTGCGTCGTCGTGCCGCCCGAGACGCGCAAAATCCTGGAGCGCCTCAACCAGCGCGTGACCCAGCTCGAACGGCAGCTTGCCAGCCAGTCGCGCCGTCAGCAGGCCGATACCACTCCACCGCTGGGGTAGCCGGGACGGCCCGCGGTCCGTAGTCTTCGGGCCGCGACCGGTCCCCGGTCGCAGCGGCTCCAGTTCGCCCATACGCCCTGTTAGAAACCAACGCCACCGCCGCAATCCACGGGTTCACGGTGCGTCGTTTGTGCTCCCACGCGCTGCGGGCCGGGACGACCCGCGGTCCGCAGTCTTCGGGCCGCGACCGGTCCCCGGTCGCAGCGGCTCCAGTCCATCCCGACGCCCCGCCTGAAACCAACGCCACTGCCGCAATCCACAGGTTCACGGTGCATCGTTTGTGCTCCCACGCGCTGCGGGCCGCAGTCTTCGGCCCGATCGGCCCCGCACCTACGGCTTGGTGGTCTTGATCACTCTGTCGCCCCGATCACTTTTGCCAGCGTTTCGGCTACCGATTCGTCCGGTTGCAATTCGAGCCACCGGTAATTTCCGTGGCGGCGAAACCAGGTCAGTTGCCGCTTGGCGAACCGGCGCGTGCGGCGTTTCACCAGCTCAATCGTTTCCACCAGGCCGCGCTGGCCTTGCAAGTGTTCCACCACCTGCCGGTAACCAATGGCCTGCATCGCGGTTCCATTTTCTGCGAGGCCGTGAGCCAGCAGCCGGCGGGTTTCCTCCACCAGGCCGTGCGCGAACATCTGGTCCACGCGCGCGTTGATGCGCTGGCGCAAATCGTCCGTCTGGCGCGTGAGGCAGAAGGTGCGTGGCGTAGCGCAGACATTCCTGTCTGCGGGTTCTGGCGACTTTCCAGTCGCCAGTTTTTGGCCAGGCTTATTCCTTCCCGAGCCCGGACTCAGACTATCTCCGCTCCCGGCTGTGGCGGGTGCCGCCTCCCATGCCGCGCGTTGCTCGGCAAACGGTTTGCCCGTGAGGCGGATCACCGCGATGGCCCGCCTCACCCGGCGCGGGTTTTTCCGGTCAATCGTTTCAAACGTCGCGGGATCGCGCTCCCGGAGTTCGGCCAGGAGATCGGCGAGCGGGGTGGCAACCAGTTCGGCGTGCAGTTTGTCATCGGCGGGCGGCGCGGCGCTCAAGCCCTCGCGGAGCGCTGTGAAATAAAACCCCGTGCCACCGCAAAACACGGGGGTGCGCCCGCGCGCCTGGATTTCGGCCACGGCTTGTTGCGCCCGCCCGACGAACTGCGACGCGTCAAATTCTTCGCCCAAGTCGCAAATATCAATCAGGTGATGCGGCACGCGGGCGCGCTCTTCCGCCGTGGGCTTGGCGGTCCCGAGATCGAGGCCGCGATACACCTGCATCGAGTCCACGGAAATGATTTCGCCGCCCAGGGCTTCCGCCAAGGCCAGGGCCACGGCGGATTTCCCCACCGCCGTTGGCCCCGCCAGAAAAACGGGAGGAGGGAGGATGGAGGGTGGAGGATGGATTTCAGGCGTGTTTGCCATCTGCTATCTTTGGCTTAAGCGGACCGCTGGGACAATTAAACCCAGCCGCCTCATTTCCAATCTGTGTTCATCTGTGTCCATCTGTGGCAAAAATGAATCGTTACGGCTTGGTCCCCGCCGCGGCGCGGCGCGCGAACCAGATCCAAGCCAGCATGCCGGTGGCAAGCATCGGCAGGCTCAAGAGCTGGGCCGGAGTGAAATAACCCGCGTGAATGTGGTCCGGCGGGTAGTCGCCGCGAAAGCATTCCACGAGGGAGCGGCAAACCGCATAGCCGATGAGATACAGCGAAATGATCTGGCCCTCGAATCGCTTGCGGCGGAACCACCAAGCCAGGCCGAGATATAGCGCGAGGTTCAGCAACGCATCATATATTTCCGTCGGGTGCAGCGGCAGGTCGAGGGGCGTTCCAGAAAGCTCACGCGCCTGCGGGTTGGTGAAGGTGATGGCCCACGGCAGATGACAGACGCGCCCGTAACAGCAGCCGTTGAGCAGGCACCCGATGCGCCCAAACATGCTGCCCAGCGCGATGCTCGGCGCAAGGATATCGGCGATTTTCCACACCGGCAGCTTCTTCCACCACAAATAACCGATGCCGGCGGCAGATGCCCCGATCAGCCCGCCATAAAAAACCAGCCCGCCATGCTGAACCATGAAGACCTCCGAGAAGGGCTGGCCGGCGAATTCCTGTTTCCAGTAGGTTGTCACATACGCGATGCGCGCGCCGGCGATGCTGCCGACCATGAGCCACAGCGTTGTGTCGGCGATGGTATCGCCGGAGACGTTCACCAGCCGGGCGCGACGGGTGGCCGTCCACAGCCCGGCGAAGAACGCCGCCGCCATCATGAGCCCGTACCACCGGATGGGCAGGCTGCCAAGATAAAACGCAATCGGATGCACGGCGGAACCTTAGAACGGCGGCGGGAAAATTGAAATTGGAAACTGCGCGGTAAATCCGAAACTTGAATCGGCGATGAAATCTGTGCTGCGGATTTCGGGTTTCGGGATGCGGCCTTAATTCGTGGCCATGCTTGGCTTCACCCGGATGGGGGGGAGGCGCGGCGGCGGCGGCGGGTGAATCGGCGGCAGCGTCGGCCACATCGGCACCATGGCCACCAGTTCGCGCCACGTCTGCCGTTCCTGCGGCGACATTTTGGACCAACTGTCGGCGCTCTTCAAAAACTGCGCCCGCTCCTCGCCGCTCATGCCGGCAAACTTCGCGTAATTGCGGATGCAAAGCGCGCGTTTTTGCCCGGGCAATTGCTCGAAGATCTTCAAGGTTTTTTCCATCTGGGCGCGTTCCGGCTCCGACAGCGTGCCCAGCAAACGCTGTTGCTCGCCCGCCGTGAGCACAAAAAACTGGCTGAACTGCCCGGCGATTTTCTCCGGTTCCGCGTTGGTGGCGGCCGGCGCGGGCGGTTGCGCGAAAAAATGCAGCGTCTGGTCATTGGCCAAAAACTCCGCCTGCGTGGGCGGCGGCAGCTCATCCCATTGGGTCAGCCGCGAATTGACGAGGTCCAGCAGTTCCGGCGGCACCTGGGCCAGCCGCCCCGCGCGATCGGCTGGCGCCATGTGCATCAAGGGCGCGAGATACCAGCGCAACTCGGTTGCTCGCAGCCGCAGCTCGCGTTCATCCGGCGCCAAGGCCCGATATTCGCGCAACTTGGCCAGAATGATGGCGCGCGCTTCGGGCGTGCGGTTGGTGAGCGAGTTGTTGCGTTCGGCCGGCGACATCATGAGCAGTTGCCGAAAATAACTCACGGGCGACCCCATGTGGGGCATCGGGGGCAGGAGGTTGGTCAGCGTAGGGGGGAGCTTTGCGGAGACAGGAACCGGCTGGAGCGTTTGTGCCGACACCGCCCAAGCGACGGCGACAACCGCCAAACAAAGACCAAGAACTGACTGCCGTTTATGGCTCATTGGAGGGCGGCCAGCAATTCGGTGTCCGCCTGCGCCGGTTGGCTCATGCGCTGAATGACCTCGAGGTTTTCCAAGGCATCCACGCTCGGCACCGTGCTGGCACCGGCCACCAGGGACAGGCTCCTGGCCAGCTCCGCGCGATTCCGGGCCAGCTCATGCTGCTGAATTCCCAACCCGGCAAAAAGCAGCACCGCCGTGGCCACCGCCACGCGTGGCAGCATCCAGTGCCAGTCCCAGCGCCAGCCCTTGGACCGGGCCGACTGCGCTTCCTCGAGTTCAATGGCCGCCAGCACGCGGGCGGTAAAATTGGAAGGCACGGGCGCGTTGGGCAATTGCGTCAGGGCCTCGGTAAGCCGGACTTCCATTTCCAGCCCGGGCTGGCCGCGCAATGCCGCGCGTTCCGGCCCGGAAAGCTTCCGCCGCCACAGCGATTCCCGCGGTTCTGGAGATTCTTGTTCCATCGTTTTAATTGAAAACCGCGGCGCAAACAAAGTTGCAAAGATTTTTGAGTGGCACGGGCGTCTCGCCCGTGCGTTCCTGCTGTGCGAAAAACCAGCAGATCTGAAACTCACGGGCGAGACGCCCGTGCCACTACAAACTTGCCCCGCCAAATGCCGATTTTTCAAATGTCGCTGTCCATCGGCGGCAGGATGTGCTATTAGTCTCGCCTCATTCGATGAATTTGACCGCCGAATATGCCGTTTCCGCCCGCGAACGCTTCCACCGCGCCGCGCGCTGCCTGCCGGTGGACCGCCCGCCGGTGTGGCTGATGCGCCAGGCCGGACGCGCCCTGCCGGAGTATCGCAAACTCAAGGAAACCCACACCTTTGTCCAGCTCGTCCAAAATCCTGAACTCGCCGCCGAGGTCACCTTGCAGCCGGTTCGCCGGTTCGGTTTCGACGCCGCGATTTTGTTCAGCGACATCCTGGTCATCCCCGAGGCTTTGGGCCAGACCTACCGCTTCAGGGAAACCGGCGGCGTGGTCATGGACTTTGCCGTGACCAGCAAGGCGGACATTGACCGGCTGTCCGTCGAACGCGTGGTTGAAAAATTGAGTTACGTGGACCAGGCGCTGCGGATTTTGCGGCAGGAACTTGGCGGCCAAATCGCCTTGCTCGGCTTTAGCGGGTCGCCGTGGACCCTCGCCACGTTCATGCTGGAGGGCGCCAGCGTGCCCAAATACAGCCGCGCCTTGCAGCTTTTTCGCGCGGACAAGCCGACCTATTACGCGCTCGCCGAAAAACTCACCGCGGCGGTGACCGAGTATTTGCGGATGCAAATCGCCGCCGGCGTTGATGCCCTGCAAATCTTCGACAGCCACGGCGGCCATCTGGCCCCGAGTGAATTTCAAGAGGCCAGCGGCCGCTGGATCCACGACATCATCGCCGCCCTCGGAGCGCCGAGCACCCGCTCGGCCAGTTCCTCTGGAGCGCCGGTCTCCGACCCGGCTCGTTTGGCTGGAACGCCGGTCTCCGACCCGGCTCGTTGCTCTGGAACTGAAGCTGGCGTTCGAGCTTCAACTTGTCCGGCTGGCGCTCAAACAGGCGAACTCCATCGAGCCGGGCCGGAGGCCGGCGTTCCGCCCATCATCGTGTTCTCGCTCGGCACCCACGGCAACTGGCCCGACCTCATCGCCACCGGGGCGGACGTGATCGGGATTGACTGGCAGACCTCGCTGACCGAAGCGCGGAAAATCGTTCCGGCGCACCTTGCGCTACAGGGAAACCTGTCCCCGGCCCTGCTGGCGGAAGCCACGCCGGAAGGGGTCGCAACGGAAACCACCAAGGTGCTGGAAACCCTGCGCGGACGTCCCGGGCACATTTTCAACCTCGGCCACGGCCTGACCCCGGCGGCAAAACTGGAAAACATCGCCGCGCTGGTGCATACTGTCAAAGGTTTCCGATGAATACGCTGAACGTAGATCTCGATTTGGTCCGCAAATACAACGTGGCTGGCCCGCGTTACACCAGCTATCCGCCGGCCACCAAGTTCACCGACACCATCTCGTGGGAACAGCTTTCCGCCCGGATTGAAGCCAACAACCGCGCGCCGCGCGACCTCTCGGTTTACTTCCATATTCCCTTTTGCGAGACCCTCTGCTGGTTCTGCGGCTGCACCACGGTCATCACGCTCAATCACGCCCAAGGCATGGCCTACGTCGAGGCGCTCGGCCGCGAGGTGGCCCGCATGGCGCCGCTGCTCAACCCGGCGCGCAAAGCCGTGCAACTACATTTCGGCGGCGGCTCCCCCACGTTTCTGCAGCCGGATGAAATCCGCCGCCTCGGCGAAATCATCCACCAACACTTCACCTTTTCGCCAGATATTGAAGCAAGCGTGGAGGTGGACCCGCGCCGGCTCACGCGCGAGCATCTGGTAGCGTTGCGCGAGATTGGCTTCAACCGTGCTTCCATGGGTGTGCAGGACTTCAATCCCAAAGTCCAGGAAGCCGTTCACCGCATCCAGCCGCGCGAGATGACGCAACAGGCCATGGACTGGATGCGCGAGCTGGGCTACAACTCCATCAACCTGGATTTGATCTACGGCCTGCCCTTCCAAACCCCGGACTCGTTCAACGAGACGCTCGACATCGTGCTCACCATGCAGCCCGACCGGCTCGCCGTCTTCAGCTACGCGCATGTGCCCTGGATCAAGCCGTCGCAGAAAATCCTCGAACGCGAAGTCCTGCCCACGCCGGAAACCAAGCTGGAAGTGCTCAAGCTCGTCATCGAAAAACTCACCGCCAACGGGCAATACGTTTATATTGGCATGGATCATTTCGCCCGGCCGAACGACGAGTTGGCGGTGGCGCAGCGCGAGAAAAAGCTCCAGCGCAATTTCCAAGGCTACAGCACGCGGGCTGGCTCGGATATTTACGCCTTCGGCATGTCCGGCGTTTCCCAAGTGCCGGACGCCTACTGGCAAAACGAGAAGGAATTGCCGAAATGGCAGGCCGCCGTGGACGCCGGCCGGGTGCCGCTGCACAAAGCCTATTTCGTGACCGACGAGGACAAAATCCGCCGCGAGACCATCATGCGGGCGATGTGCGACCTTTCGCTGGATTTCCCCGCCATGTCGCAAAGACTCGGCATCAACTTCGCGCAGCATTTTGAAAAGGAACTCGCCGCCCTCGCGCCTTTCGCCGCCGACGGGCTGGTGAAATTCCATGCCCGTGGCCTCGAAATCACCGACGCCGGCCGCCTGTTCATCCGCAACATCGCCATGTGTTTCGACAACACCCTGGCGCCGGCGGGTGAACGGAGACATTCGAAGACGATTTGAATTGTGAGCACGCTCATTTACGTCGAGACGACCATTCCAAGTTTCTATTCCGAAAGGCGCCCCGGGATTGACATCGAAACCCGGCGGATTTGGACACGTGAATGGTGGGACAAGCCCAAGCCGGACCAAAGGCTGGTCACTTCCGCCGTTGTGTTTGAAGAGTTGGAAAGAATTCCCGATGCGGTGCGACGGAGAGAATCCATTGAGATTGTCCGCAATTTGGATGCATTGGACTATACCGCCACAGTGGCCGAAATCGCCGCCGTTTATCTGCGGCACAAGCTCATGCCCGGCGAGGCCATAGGCGACGCCGACCACCTCGCGCTGGCCTCTTTTTACAATTGTGATATGCTGGTGACGTGGAACTGCAAGCACTTGGCAAATGCCAACAAGGCCGGACATATCCAGCGCGTCAACGCGCTGCTTGGCTTGCGCACGCCGCTGCTGGTGACTCCGCTACAACTACTGGATCAAGGTGATGAAATCGAAACCTGACGAGACGCTGGAGGAAATCTGGGCCATTCGCCGCCAGATCGCCCAAAGATTTGGCTTTGACCCCCGAAAACAGGTCGCCTATTACCAGCGTTTGCAAAAGCAGCTTGGCGCGAGGATTTACAGGCCCGAAGTGCCGGCCGGGGTGGATGTCCAGACCCATGCCGTTCTACATGATCATGTGCAGGCAGAAATTGCGGCGAGCAAATGCGCGGAGCCAACCTCCTATCGCGCCGAACACAAGGCCAAGGGCAAGCGAAACAAGTGAGCGCGATGTGCTTCGACATCACGCTCGCATCGGCGGGCGAGCGCAGGCATTCCAAGACGATTTTACCGGCCGTTAAGAATTGGCCAAATACAGCGTGTGGCCAGCGGAGCGAAGTGCGCGGGAGATGTCGGCAGGCTTGATTTATTCCGATGCACGGGAACTGGCGCGCAAAGCCGCGCCGTTGCTGGACATTACGGTGTCGGAATTCATGCGACTGCGCAAAAATGAGTAGTTTAAACCTGTTCCAGCCGGGCCAACAGCCGGTCGCTGTAGCCCTCCTTGCGAAGCTTGTCGGCGTCCACACGACCCTCCTCCTTCAGCATGTCTTGCTTGAGCGCGCGCAACAAATTGTTCGTCGCATGGTCGAGTAGTTCGGCCTCGGTTTTGGTCTGTCGTTTGCTGGTCGCTTTCACGCGCTTAATATGCCTCAAGTGGCACCGTGGTTCAATTGCCAAATTTTCTTCCACGGACAGCAAGCATTCGCAGGATGGCGCTATTCCATGACGATTTGAGGAGATGCCAGTCAAGCCTGGGTATTGGCCTGCTTTCGCTGCGGATTGGGGATTGATTGCGCCAAATCGGCGCTTTACTTTCGGCCATTTCCGCCCAAGTCTTCCCGCGTGCTCAATGAGCAATCAGATCAACCTGCGTTGCCGACGGCTCCGCCGCCAGTGGTCATCCCGCCGCCCCCCGTTCTTTCCCAAGCGCCGTCCAAGCCGCCCCGTGGACCGTCGCCCGTGCGAAAATGCCTGTCTTTTCTATTGAGTTTGGTACTCGTTCTGTTTCTGGCCAGCGCGCTGGTTTCCCTGCTGGACGACACCGGCGCGCTGCTTTTCGGGAGCCATCTTCTGACGGTCGTCAGCGGAATAATATCCAGTCTTGCCTTTCTGCTGTTGCTCCTGAGTTACGCGCTCATGGGGCTGACTCCGCTCGTTCCCAAGCGACTGGTCCTGCCGCTGGTGTTTTTCGCCGCACTTCAGTGCCTGGCATTGCTGCCGGTGGCCGTCTATAATTACCATTGGATTCTGCCGTTTGACTTGATCGCTTCCGCCCTCGCGCTGGTCCTCGGACTGGTCATCCTGCGCCAGCTGTGCCCCGGTTGGAAATTACGCTGGCCGCTGGTCGCGGACAGTCATCTGGGATCGCGAATGTTCAGTTGGTGGAATTTGCTGGCATTCGTGTTGTTAAATCTCTTCGTAGCGCTGCCGGCCACTCTGGGTTGTCTGTGGGGAGGTGCCAGCCTGGCCGTGAGCCATTTGACGGATGGATTTGTGGCCTTGCGCCCGAGCGGCGTGGTGCTGCAGGCTCGAAAGTATGTCCGCAACGACGGCCGCACGATCGTACTGTTTCCCATGTCCCACATCGCCGAATCGGAATTTTACCGGAGCGTGGCCCAGTCGGTCACGAGCAATTCGGTGGTCCTGCTGGAAGGCGTTACGGACAACCGGAGTCTGTTAACGAACCAGATCACCTATAAACGGATGGCCAAGACCTTGCATTTGTCGGAGCAACATGAGGATTTCGACCTCCAACAGGGCCGGCTGGTGCAGGCAGATGTGGATGTCCAGGAGTTCACTTCCAATACGGTTGCCGTGCTCAACCTGGTCACGCAGATGCATTCGCAGGGCGTGAATCCGCACACGCTTTCACTGTTGCTGCAATTTTCGCCATCCCCGGACGTCGAGCAGCAGTTGCTGGAGGATCTGCTGTTGAAACGCAACCGGCATGTGCTGCACGAGTTGTTCGCGCGGCTGCCCGATGCGGACAGTTTCATAATTCCTTGGGGTGCCGCGCACATGTCGGGCCTAGCCAAGGAAATTCAGAAATCCGGTTTCCATCTGGTAGCCACGCGCGATTATGTATCCATCCGGTTCGGCGGCAAGGCCGGCGCTGATCGTGGCGGGGGATGGGTCCCGCACTAGCATTCGTCATTCGTCATTGCCCGCCGCTGCTCGTACTTTCTGGACATCTCCGGCCAATTCCGGCTTACTATGGCGAATTTGAATCTGTCTGATGCCGCCACTCAACGCTGATAAACTCGCCCACGCCAAGTCGCTCGGATTTTCCGACCGGCAAATCGCCCATTTGACCGGGTCCACCGAAGACGAAATCCGTGCCCGCCGGAAGCAATTGGGCCTCCTGCCCAGCTACCGGCTGGTGGACACCTGCGCCGCTGAATTCGAGGCCTACACGCCCTATTATTATTCCACCTACGACCGCGGCGACGATGAGGTCAAGCCGGAGTCGCCCAAGAAAAAGGTGATGATTTTGGGCGGCGGCCCCAACCGCATCGGCCAGGGCATTGAATTCGACTACTGCTGCGTCCACGCCGCGTTCGCGCTCAAGGAGGACGGCTATGAGACGATCATGGTCAATTCCAATCCCGAAACGGTTTCGACGGATTACGACACCAGCGACAAGTTATTTTTCGAGCCGCTGACGCTCGAGGACGTGCTGCATATTTACGAGCGGGAAAAGTGCTGGGGCGCCATCGCGCAGTTCGGCGGCCAGACGCCGCTGAACCTCGCGCTCGGCCTCCAGAAAAACGGCGTCAACATCATCGGCACCTCGCCCCAGAGCATTGAGGTCGCCGAGGACCGCAAGCTGTTCGCCGCGATGCTGCGCAAGCTGGACATCCCGCAGCCGCCCAATGGCCTGGCCACCAACGAAGCCGAGGCCCTCGAAGCCTCCAAGAAGCTCGGTTATCCGGTGCTGGTGCGGCCCAGTTTCGTGCTCGGCGGCCGCGCGATGCAGATTGTTTATTCCGACAGTGAACTGTCGCACTACATGAAATTCGCGGTCGAGGCTTCGCCGGAGCGGCCCGTGCTGGTGGACAAATTTCTGGAGGACGCCACCGAAGTGGACGTGGATTGCCTCGCCGATGTGGGGCTGTTTGCAAAAGGCGAACATCCAACATCCAATGCAGGAGCCAATGAAGGAACCATTGTCATCGGCGCCATGTTGGAGCATATCGAATTTGCCGGCGTGCATTCCGGCGATGCCGCCATGGTGCTGCCGCCGCACACGCTGTCCAAGAAAGTCATTGCCACCATCCGCGAATACACGCACGCCATGGCGCGCGAATTGCAAGTCGTGGGGCTGATGAACGTGCAATACGCCGTGAAGGGCGACACCGTTTATGTCCTCGAAGTGAATCCGCGCGCCTCGCGCACCGTGCCCTTCGTGAGCAAGGCCATCGGCGTGCCGCTGGCCAAACTGGCGGCCAAAGTCATGGCGGGCAAGACGCTGCGGGAATTGAATTTTACGGAGGAAATCTGGCCCAAATACTGGGCGGTCAAGGAGTCTGTTTTCCCGTTCAACCGGTTTCATGGCCAGGATATATTGTTGTCGCCGGAAATGCGGTCCACGGGCGAGGTCATGGGCCTGGACGCCGACCTCGGGATTGCCTATGCCAAGTCGCAGATGGCCGCCGGTTCGCCGCTGCCGCTGGGCGGCAAGGTGTTTATCAGCGTCAGCGACCTGCACAAGAAGAAGATCGCCGAGGTGGCCCGGCGATTTGTCGAACTCGGTTTTGCCCTCGTCGCCACCGGCGGCACCGCCGCCGCCTTGGAAAAGGCCGGGCTGAAGGTGGAGCGGATTCACAAGTTGCAGGAAGGCCGGCCTAATGCGGTGGATCTCCTTAAGAACAAGGAATTGCAGCTCGTCATCAATACGCCCAGCGGCGCCACGCCGCGGGCCGATGAAATCAAAATCCGCACCACCGCCGTCTATACCGGCACGCCGATCATGACCACCATTTCCAGCGCCCAGGCCGCCCTGCGCGGCATCGCCGCCATCAAAGCCTCCGGCTACACCGTGAAAACCGTGCAGGAATATCATTGATCGGAGCGCGGACGGGCTCGTCCGCGAGTTTTTAAAAAATGATTTCGCGCGGCGGGTGCGGGAATTAACCCTTGCTCGAATCGAATTTCAGGCGATAATTCTCTTATGACTGCCACCGCTGTCATTGAAGAAATCAAGCAACTGCCACGCACGGAACAATCGCGCGTGATTCAATTCGCCTTTGAATTGGCCCGCGAAAGTCAACTGTCTGGCAACAGCCGTCCGCTTGCCCCGGAGGAATTGGGCGAATTGGCCCGCCGCATGGTGGAAACGAATGATCCTGCGGAAGCTGATCGGCTGCAAGAAGAGATTATGCGTGGATTCTACGGCGGCGAGACTCATGCCTAAGATTTTCCGCGCCAAATTACCCGGTCCTCTTCTCGCGCACCTTTTGATGAGGATGCGCCAGCGTAATGTGTCTTACGAACACGTTGTTCTGCTTTCACGCTGGCTGGACACCCAACCTGAAGTGCCCAACGGCAAATGGTTCAAGAAATTTCCCGGTGTCACCGTTTGCGGTGAAGGTGAATTCATCAAGACCTTTTTGCTGCCCGGCCAGGCGGCTGCCGGCGAAGATCTGGAATGAAGATGCCGGTAACAGAGGAAATCCGCAGGCCGTCCAAATCTCTATGAAATCCCCAATCCCTTCCACCGCCGCAATCCTCTGCGCGATCCAGCTCGCCTCGGCCCAGCCCACCCCCGCCTTCCCCGGCGCGGAGGGCTTTGGCCAGTCCGCCACCGGCGGCAGCGGCGGCGAAACCGTGCATGTCACCACCTTGGAAGACTCGGGTGCCGGTTCCTTCCGCGACGCGGTGAGCCAGCCGCACCGCACCGTCGTTTTTGATGTCAGCGGCGTGGTCCGGCTCAAATCCAATGTGGCCGCCAGCAGCGACCGGACCCTTCAGGGACAGACCGCCCCCGGCGAAGGCGTCACGCTTTATGGCCGCTCTGTTTCTTTCAGCGGCCAGCACAACGTCATCGTCCGCTACCTGCGTTTCCGGGAAGGCATCGCTGGCGACAAAGGCAAGTGCTCGGTCAATCTTTCCGGCGGCCAGAACATGATTTTCGATCATTGCAGCATCGAATGGGGCCGGTGGGACTGCCTCGGCCTCACCCAGGGCAGTCATGACATTACCTTCCAGTACTGCCTCATTGGCGAGGGCGTGGATCCGCAGCGGTTCGGCTCCTTGTCCGACTCCGTCACCAACATCACCTATTCGCACAATCTTTGGATCAACAACCAGAGCCGCAACCCCAAGGCCAAAGGCCGGATTCAATACGTTAACAATGTGGTTTACAACTGGGGCGTCTGCGGCCTCGTGGGCGGGCATTCCGGAGCGGACCATTTTCTTGATGCCATCGGGAATTATTTCATCGCCGGCCCGAATTCAGGCACGCACGCCGTCGGCGAATTTGCGGCCACCGACCACGTATTTCAACAGGGGAATCTCGCGGATTTGGACAAGGACGGCAAATTGAACGGCCGCGAATTGACCCCCGCCGATTTTGGCGGTGAAAACGCGCCTACCTTCGCCAGCGCCCCCACCGTTGCGCCGCTGACGAACGTGACCGTGGAATCCGCCCCCGACGCACTAACCAATGTGCTGACCCAAGCCGGCTGCTCGCGGCACCGCGATGCCGTGGATGCGCGTTTGATTGACGCCGTGCAATCCTTCGGCACCCGCGGGAAGATCATCCACAGCGAAGCGGAAGTGGGCGGCCTCTGACGGAGCGCGGACGGCTCGTCCGCGAGTTTCACTCAACAAGAGGATTCATCTCTGCGGCCGCCAAATTCACCTTGGGGTGACGAGCGCCAAGGTGGCTGAGCTCATTTGCTTCCTGGTTTGCTGGCGGGAATGTTGGCGAGATCGGGCGGGAGTTGGTTCGGGTCAAAGGTTTCGACGTGCAGCGCGATGAGGTTGAATTGCGGCACACCGAGCTGAGTCTGGCCGTTGGAGCGGTCCACCACCATCGCCACGCCAGCCACCTGGCCACCTTGCGCGCGCACAATGTCCATCGTTTCCTGGACTCGTCCACCTTTGGTCACCACGTCTTCCACCACGAGAATTTTTTCCTCCGGCGCAATTTTGAACCCCCGCCGCAGCACTAATTTGCCGTCCTCTTTTTCCACAAAAATGAACCGCACCCCAAGTTGCCGCGCGACCTCCTGACCAATCACCAACCCGCCCATCGCGGGCGCGACCACCGTGACCGCGCCAAGCGGCCGGGCTTTGGCGGCCAGCGCCGCGCCGAGTTTTTCGACAACGGGCATTTGTTGCAGCGCCAGCGCGCACTGGAAAAACTGGCGGCTGTGCAGACCGCTGCGCAGGATGAAATGGCCTTCGAGCAGCGCACCCGAGTCGCGGAAAACCTGGAGAACTTCGTTTTGAGTCATCGCGCAAAGTCTAAGGCCAGATCATGCGGTCGAACAAGAAATTAACCGCAGATCAATTCATCAATCCCCAGTCTCATATGCGTCCATCTGTGCCTGAGCTGAATCCTGACGATTTAGTCTGGCTTCCGCACCCTGGATTTTGAATGCTTTCGGCGTGCCGAAGTGGGTCAAATTGATCATCGCCATCGGGCTCCTGCCGGTTTGTGCCGGTGCTGCCAGGGCTTTGTGGTTGGTGATCCAGCGTTGCGGTGGCGCGGATACCACTTGGGTGCCGCTGCTGGCGGGCGCCACCTGCTGGATGGTGATCTTCCTGCTGTTGCCCAAACCAATGTGGTTGTATGTCCTTGGCCACGAACTCACCCACGCGCTTTGGACCTGGTTGTTTGGCGGGCAGGTCAAGAAAATGAAAATCACCTCCTCGGGCGGCCACGTGGTCGTTTCCAAGACGAATTTTGTGATCACCCTGGCGCCGTATTTCTTTCCGCTGTACGCCGTGCTGATCATCGCGGTGTTTGCCATTGGCCACTGGTTTTGGAACTGGCATCTGGTTTATTTCCACTTGCTGGTCGGGGCGGCGTACGCGTTTCACGTCACCCTTACCTGCCATGTCTTGCAGACCCAGCAGTCGGACATCACCAGCCAAGGCTGGCTTTTCTCCGCCGTGGTGGTTTTTCTGGGCAACGTCTGTGTCCTGCTGTTCGGCTTGCCGCTCCTCACGGCGAAGGTCGGAATGCTGGATGTGCTCGGCTGGTGGTTCAAATACACAGGCGCGGTTTTCCTTTGGCTGCATCAGGTGATCTAGCGCCTTGAAAATAATTAGCAATTCAGTCTTGAATTGTGACCGCCTTTGGCTTCATCCTGACTCAAGTTATGGATTTAGCCGACATCTTGGGACGCGAACAAATTGTCCCTGACCTCAAAGCGTCCAACCGCTGGGAGGCCATTGACGAACTCATTGGCAATTTGGTGGCTACCGGCAAGATTCAGCCGGGCGACCGCGACGCGGTAACCGCCGCCGTCAAAAAGCGCGAAACCTCGATGTCCACGGGCATTGGCTTCGGCATCGGCATCCCGCACGCCTCAACGGATTTGATTTACGAGGTCGTCGGCGCGCTGGGCCGCTCCGGCAAAGGCGTCAACTTCGACGCGCTCGACAACCAACCGGTCAAGCTCGTCATGCTCTTCCTCGTCCCGCAGGGCCAGTTCCAAAAACACCTTCACACCCTCGCCAACATCGCCAAGCTGCTGCACAAAGCCGATTTCCGCGAGGCCCTGGAAAAATCCCCCGACGCCGACGCCATGCTCGCCGTCATCCGCGAACACGGGAAAAAATGAAGTGGCACAGGCGTCCCGCCTGTGAGTTTCTGGCGGGGTTTGCTCGCTTTGGGAAATTTGGAGTCCAGCAGTGGTAAGACAACAGATTTTTATCTGGCGAGTCTGGCTGCAAAGCATGGGATGGAATGGGCTACGTGGGATGGCGGAATCAAACAGCCGGCTTCTTTTCTTATCCCGGAATAATTTTCACCCGCGCTTCTTCGTGTTCACGTGTTCCGCCGGCGGCTCCTGGAAAAAATCCATGTTCATCCGTGTCCATCCGTGGTTAAATAATCCCCGTGCTGCCCCACAAAACAATTGAATCTGCCTTGCAAGGCGCCGTTCGCGCCGTGCTGCCGGACGCCGATGTCTCCGTTGTGCTCGTGCGTCCCTGTCCCGACCCCAAATTCGGCGACTACCAGAGCAACGCGCTGATGTCGCTGGCCAAGGCGCGCAAAATGAATCCACGCCTGTTGGCGGCCAATGTCCTGGCGAAGCTCGATGTATCCGAAATCTGCGACCCGGTGGAAATTGCCGGCGCGGGCTTTCTGAATTTTCGGCTGAAGCCGGTCGTGCTGGCGGAGGCGCTCGCCGGAGCCGCGCGCGGCGAGCATTTGTTTTTTGACCGGGCCGGCCAGCCGCGCACCGTGGTGCTGGACTTCAGTTCGCCGAACGTGGCCAAGCCCATGCACGTCGGCCACATTCGCTCCACGGGCATCGGCGACGCGCTCCAGCGCACGCTGCGGCTGCTCGGCCATGACGTCAAGAGCGACAATCACATCGGGGATTGGGGCACGCAGTTTGGCAAACTGCTGCTGGGCTGGAAGGAGATTTTGGACCCTGCCGCGCTCGAACGCGACGCCATTGCGGAATTGGAACGGCTGTACCAGGTCATCAACACCGAGTGCGACGCCCATCCCGCCCGCCTCGAAGCGGCCAAAGCGGAACTGGTAAAACTCCAGGCTGGTGACGCCGCCAACACGGCGATCTGGAAGGAAATGATTGCGTTGTCGGAGAAACAGTTCGGCGAGATTTACGGGCGGCTCGGCGTGACATTTGATTTCACGCTGGGCGAAAGTTTTTACAATCCGTGGCTGGGGGACGTGGTGCAGGATTTACTCCAGCGCGGCATTGCGCGAGAAAGCGATGGCGCGATCGGCGTGTTTAGCGACGGTTCGCTGCCGCCCAAGGATGACATGTTTCTGGTCAACCGGGACGGTGAATGGGTCCCCGATCCGGCCCTCGTCCGCAAGAGCGACGGCGGTTTTAATTACACGACCACCGACTTGGCGACCATTGATTACCGTCTCAAAACCTGGTCGCCGGATGAAATCGTCTATGTGGTAGATGACCGGCAGTCATCGCATTTCAAGAAATTATTCGCCACGTTTGCCCGCTGGCGACCCGACGTGGCCAAGAAAGTAAAATTAGTCCACGTCGGTTTCGGAAAAATTCTAGGCGAAGACGGCAAACCGTTCAAAACCCGCAGCGGCGGCACCGTGAAATTGGGCGACTTGCTGGAGGAAGCCGAAAAGCGCGCGTTTGAAATCGTAAAAACAAAGCAGTTGGAAAGGCCGGCGGAGGAGCGCGTGCCGGAAAATATGTGGCCCGAAATCGCCCGCGTGGTCGGCTTGGGGGCGGTGAAATATGCCGACCTGCTGCCGAACCGCCAGAGTGATTATGTTTTTAGCTGGGATAAAATGCTCGCCTTGCAGGGCAATACCGCGCCGTATCTGCAATATGCCTACGCGCGCATTCGGAGCATTTTCCGCAAGGCGGAGGCCGGCGATTTCAAATTCGGGATTTCGAATTTCAAATTGGAGGCGCGTGAGGAGCTCGCGCTGGCGAAGCAGTTACTAAGTTTTGGCCTCACCTTGGAAGCCGTCGCGGAGGAATTGCGGCCGAATTATCTCTGCAACTACCTGCACGAACTCGCCGGCAAGTTCACCAGCTTCTATGAGAACTGCCCGGTGCTCAAGGCCGGCGATGACGCCACACGCCAATCGCGCCTGGCCCTTTGCGATCTGACCGCCCGGGTCATGCGGCAGGGTTTGGCGGCCCTCGGCATTGAGACCGTTGAACAGATGTAGCGCCAAACCTGCGTCCGGGCTGGCCGGGCGCGCCGCTATTTCAGCGGCAGGAAGATGCGGAAGGTGGTGCCCTTCCCCGTTTCGCTTTCGACCTCGATTTTGCCCTTGTGCGCCTCGACAATCATTTTGCTCTGAAACATGCCGATGCCCAGACCGTTTTTCTTGGTCGTTTGAAACGGGCGAAATAGTGACCGGCTGAGAAACTCCGGGCTCATACCGCAGCCGTTGTCGGCAATGGCCAGCACCGCCCAGCCATTCTGCTGCACGGTTTGAATCCGCACCTGGCCCGAAGTCGGCGGCACGGCTTCTCGCGCGTTGAAGATCAGGTTGGTGGTCACCTTCAGCATCTGTTCCGGGTCAAACCTCATTTTGGGCAACGGGGAGAGCTCCTTCGTCAGGTTGATGCCGGCGACTTCCTCCCAGCCAGCGAGGGATTTGGCCACCACTTCGTTAAGGTCGGCTTCGACCGGTTTGATCTGGAGCTCATGGCGAATGGACCCCAGCCGGCCAATCAACCGGTTGATATGTGCAACCGTCTTGGCCGCGCCGCGCAGGGCGTCCGCCCGGAACGCCGGGTCGTCGAAATGCACCGGCAGGTTTTCGAGCATCAGATTGAGCGTGCTGGCGGTGTTTTTCAGGTCATGCACAAAAAAGGCGGACATGGTTTGGAAGGCCTCCAATTCCTTCGCCTGCAACAATTTTTGTGACAGCCGGGTGTTCAGCAAGCTGGCGGCAATGTGGTCGCCAATGCACTTGAGCAGATCAAAATCCTGCCACGTAAATTTTACGGCGCTGACCCGGTCGCCCAGCATCAGGAGCCCAATCACCTCTTCGCTGACAATCATCGGCACGCAGACGCGGTTGCCGCCCTTGCGGAATTCGTCCGGATGACAGCGGCGCAAAATCTCCGCCCAATGCTCCTTTTGGGCATCAATATCCACGGGCTCACGCCGGGCGCGGAGAGCCCGCAGAATTTCCGCGAATTCCGGCTGACTGGGCCGCAGAGTCTCCGCTTTGGCCTCGCTGAGAAAAGTCGAGGTGATGAAGACGAGTTGCGATTGCGACTCGTCCACCAGCCAGATGGTCACTGACAGCGTTTGAAACACATCCGTCACCGCCTTCACCGCGACCTGGCACAAGTCCTTTTGATTCACACACGAGGCGGTGGCTTCGGTGAATCGCCTCCATACGGTGCGATAATCGTACAATGGACGCTGAAAATGCCGGCTCACAAACCGGCTGAGGTGCAGGCGCATCCGGTCGGACAACAGCAAAATGGCAAACACCACCGCTGCCACCAAAAACACAAACCACCGGATCAAGTCTCCTTCGCCGACGCGGAACAGCGAGACGACCTTGGCCAGCACCCCGATGGCCAGCAGATAAATCCCCGCCAGGAACACGGTCAGGGAACTTTGCAGCACGGCTTGGGAAGGATAGACGTCCAGGTCGAAATGGCCGGAGCGAAACGAGGCCCGCAGCATCAGCAGGCAGGCCACGAACAGCGCGCCGGCATCCACCATTTGCAGCCGCAAATCCAGCCGGTCGCTCAACAGAACCTGGCTGCTGGTGCAGAACCGCACAGCAAACAGAACAGCCAGGCCCAGGATCATGAATTTGATGCGCCAGCGCATGGTTCCGACCGAAGCCCGGAAGGTCTTTTCCAAATTGATGCCCACCAGCACCAGGCCGGACAGCAACAGCAAAAAGAAACAAAATCCACCCAGGCCGCCAAGCACCAAGACGCACGAGCCATCCTGGAGCCAAGCCGGGGCGATCAACTCGCTTTCATCCATGACCGCCAGTGCCACGGGCAGCATGAAGGCGGCCAGCAACAAAAATTTCCACCGGTTCAAAAACTCCCGGTAGTTTCCGCGACCATAGCCCAAGGCGAAAAACAACCATACCCCCGGCAGCAGCGCGCTGGCAAACAGCCGGCAGCGCTGCCACTCCGCCATTTGCCGCACCGCCGTTTCATTCCACGAAACCGCCACCGCCTGCCACGACAAACCGCTGAAGATGCTCTCAAACGCCAGCAGCACCATGCCGCTCACAAACGCCAGATGCACGACCGATCGGCGTTCGTTCCAAACCACGGCCAAAGCCACTGCGCCACAAAATATGGCGCCGGCATAAGCCAGCAGGGCGGCAGTATTCATCAGCAAGTAAGGCGGTTCAGCCGGCACCTACCTTCTCACAGTGCCGCTCGTAAAGCAGCAAAAAATCATGTGCGCGGCAGGGGGCGGCCTCAAGGCAGCACTACGCGATAGAAGCGCTCAGCACAATTGGTCGAATTCGCGTCCCAAAAATAGTTGGTGCCGTTGACCAGCGCATTGGTTTGCACCGGAAACCAGCCCGCCGCGGCCAGATTGGTGCAAGCCTCCACCACCACCAGAGAAACATTGGTCGCCGCCACAATCTGGAATCCAAATCCGGGCCCGGTGGGTGCCCAACCGGAGCATTGGAGCATAATCGGCAGCGGCCACGGGGCGGTGGGCAGGCTGCCGAAACTACTGGACCAGCCGGTCGAGCCCGAAAGATAATAAACAGTCCCGGGATCCGAAAGGAACACCGTGTTGTCCGCGCCCGGCGCATTGCCGTCAAAATAGATGGCGGTCAGATTGCTGCAACTGGCGAAAGCATCGCTGCCGAGGCT
>Ga0316217_10001564_pt1 | contig 29452 bp, 18 predicted proteins | sample 1anoAmetaG_FD_203633 | JGI IMG/M metagenome (GOLD analysis project Ga0316217, IMG submission 203633) | Freshwater microbial communities from Trout Bog Lake, Wisconsin, USA - 1anoA | ecosystem: Environmental > Aquatic > Freshwater > Lake > Hypolimnion/Profundal zone | place: USA: Wisconsin... | reverse complement strand
GACGAATTGTTCCGAAAACACCTGGAAAAGGTTGTCACTGACTTGGAACGCCAGAATTCTCAAGCCACCAAGCGGGATAAGCGGCGGGCAGTTACGGCGTTTTGTCGGTCGATGGGTCAGGTGCCTGTCAAACGGGTGCAAAATGAGTTTTGCCAGCTAACCGAAAACATTGGCTGCCCCAAGTTCACGCGGACGCATGATCTCCGTCACCTATTTGCAACCAGGGCCCAGGAAACCGGTGCCAACCCGATACTGGTATCGCAAATCACTGGCCATCGATCACTCGACATGCTTCGGCGGTATACTCACGCGAGTGTGGCGGCCAAGCGGCAGGCCGTTGAAAATCTGGCACCTGTAAAACCAGAAGCATCAAAGTAGATATGACCAGACGTGACACGACGAATCCGAAAACACCTTCACTTTCCGAACTGCCTCCAATTCGTTCGAGTTCATGGCCCAGGTTGTGGGCCGATTTCAAACTGGCACACCCCGATTGGGTCGGCCGACTGCCAAGTGATGAAGCCGCCTACTCGCTGTCGCCTAAAATTGTGGACGAAATGGTCAAGCCCCGTGGCAGGCATCGAAAACTACGGCCCGTCTTGGCAAATGCTGACGCCCAGGCCGAACAGAACTTTGACCACCTGTGCCGAACATTTAACCCTCACGCCATTGGCGTCTATCAGAACGCACCACTGATCTTCCCGCTCTTGTCGGAGAACTGGGCGATTGAAGGGGCTGATCATTCGTCATTAACATCAAAGCGTTTTGGAAAGAACACAACAGATTCGGAACGAAAGTTCCTGGATGACGTGGACTATACCCACGAGCAACAGGTCGCATACGCGGGTGCCCTCACCTTTCACGAGCCTTACCGAAAGGAATTGGCAGATCTCAGGGCGAAGTGGTCTGCTCTGTCAACCCCAAAGCCTTGCCTGGGGCCTTGGATGCCAGCACGGTTGGCACGCAAGGCAAAGCTGAGCCAGGAGTGCGTAAATTATTACATGGCCTATGATTTCTTCCGCGCACGGTGGGATATTGCGATGTTGGTAAGTTGGGATATCCCATGGCCGGCAGGGCAAATCGACCACATGACGGCCACTGAAGTTGTAGCTGCACTCGGACCAGACTTCCTGGTTACTTATTGTCCTGCGTATCTCAAAACACCCACACAAACCGTCAATCATAAGTTGCAACTTACAAACGCCTTGGCCAAGGTTCTCCCAGGCAGACCAATCCCGCCTTCGTTTCGAGCTTCAACGGGGCAGGGATCCGGTTCTCACGAATACAAGACTGCATTTCACATGTGGCTTATCGAATTAACCGTCCTACGCCGTTACGGTCCACACGCCGGCCTTACGAGTTGTCTGCTCCGTGGTATGGCTAAGTTCTTCGATCGCTCGACCGGTCAGCTCAAAAAGCTACGCCGTATTTATGCGGATTTCCTGCCCTCTTGATCTCCCCCTGACATCCATAAACGGCGGTCGAAATGGTAGCGCGATCGGGGCGTGATTACGGATCACATAGGCCGAAATCATTCGTCTATCATTGGCATCATGGTAGCTCCCGGACGTAATCCTGAAAATCACGTCCAATCACGCGCGGCAGATACGGCGGTGTCGGCGGGTACGCCGTGGATGACACCCGCGATGGCGGCCCTTTATTTGGGTATTGCCCTGGGTACGCTGCGCAACTGGACATCGGCGAGGTTCATTCCATTTGCCAAACGCGGCCGCTGCGTGCGCTACCACCGCAATCAGCTGGACCAGTGGCTATCCATGGGTGCCTGCTCAGGTCGTCGTACATTCACCAATGAGTCTCTGGTGACCAACAGGCATGGCAGCCCGCAGAGTGGCTAACAGCCCAAAATAAAACGGCCGACGCCTGGACAGCTGTCGGCCGACGGAATCAAGCTATGAAGCATCTTACACAAATTAGCGGGCGGCGGCAAGCTGCATCCTCGCAATCTCCACCAATTTTACTCGGCCCGAATGTTGATCTCCGCGAGCAGCTCGTCAACGACGGCACAATCGGCCCGATCACCGCAGTCTCGCTGCCCGAGGCCGTGATCACGCGTCTGCGTGGCATCATGCTAGACATCGATCCGCGGATCCTTGCCGTGCAACTCATTGGCAAAGTTGCAAATCAACATCCAACCCGATTTTACGAAAATGTTCTCGGGCAGTGGCTGCAGCGGCATCCGGTGCTCACCAAGGCCCAAGTGCGTTGCAGCGGCACCGGTCTGCACGTCCTATTGTTGCTCGACACACCGATCGAGATTGCCACGGAAACCGAACGCCAGCGTTGGGCGTTAATCGTCAAGATCATCCAGCGCTGCCTGCCGAGTGATCCTGATGCTCCGGGCATCACCGCGATGACCAGGCCAATTGGCAGCATCAATGGCAAGAATGGCAGCAAGGTAACTATGATCGCCCCGGGCCAGCCCGTGACCGCTGCGGAGCTCCTGGCCCTCTTCATGGAAATGCACGGCACCCCGGTTCGTACCGTGACGCGCATTTTATTTGGTCAGGATCGAATCACACCATGCCCAATTTGCCACAAAGAAGGCACGTCGCTGGGTGTGTTGGATCGTTCGGCCAAATGCTATGGCGCCTGCGGCACGGTCAAGCTCTCCCAGATCTTTGATCTATTTTACGCACCGCGCGCAAAGGCCAGGGAATAGACCATGTCAAGAACAACCAACAAATCGCGCGGCCAATCTCAGGCTGATCAGCTTTTTCACGCCCTGGCGGCAGTGGACTCTGTTCCCCTGGAGGGGGCGAGGGATCTCCCGATTGTTACCGGCCTGACACTTAGGCCTGGCTTCACGGAACTGCCGGAAAACGTATTGATGACAGTGATCAAGTTACTAAGCGACAGTGGCCGTGTCTTCAGGTATGGCAATTCGATCGTGTACCAGACTGATCGTTTGGATGGTGAGGGCCGGCGGCTGGCGACGCTGCGATCTGGAGATGCTGTGGAATCCCGCGCGCAGGATTGGCTGGCCAACGTCTTTGTTTGCACGTACAAAAAGATCCAGTTCCCGCCGCCCTCGTGGCTGGTGCGGACACTGCTCACTTCTGAGCCACTACTGCCGCAACTACCGCGAATCAACACCTATGCCCAACGCCCATTATTCGACGGCAGCTTTGTCCTGCATGGGCCCGGCTGGCACCCTGATGTGGGCATTTTGATTCACGGCCCGGTGATCGAGCCGATTCTTTTCGTGCCGCCCACGGCGACGGCGGCGATGGATCGTCTCCCGCCAAACCTGCGGACGGTGCTTGGTGGTTTCTGTTTTCGCGCCCATGCCGACGTGGCCAACATGGTGGGCTTGATGGTTACCGGATTGCTGGTTAATAATTTTGTTTCCACTGGCAAACCGATTACGTTGATCGATGGCAACCAGCCGAACACGGGGAAAACTTGGTTGATCCGCACACTGGGAGTGGTGCTGGATGGGATGGAGCCGCCGACGCTCTTTTACACGCCCGACGATGAGGAATTGCAAAAAAGGATCTGTGCCAAGCTGCGGGAGGGCACGGGATCAGTCTTACTGCTTGACAACGCCAAAATGGTTGGCGGCGGCGCAATTTCCAGCCCGGTGATCGAATCGCTCAGCGACGGAAAAGAGATATCGCTGCGGATATTAGGGGTGTCGGCGAATTATACACGCCCGAATGACCTGGTGTGGACGCTGACCATGAACGACACGCGCACATCTCCAGACCTGGTATCGCGGGGACTGCCCATTCAACTTTATTACGAGGGTCGCACCGAAGACCGCGTGTTCTCTGGTCCCAATCCGATCAATTATGCCCGTGAGCACCGCTTGGAAATTTTGGGGGAACTTGCCGGGATGGTGGTGCGCTGGGTACAGGCCGGGCGGCCTGATGGCACGCGCTCGCACCGATACCAGCGCTGGGCACGGATTGTCGGCGGCATCATGCAGGTTGCGGGGTTGCCGGAGTTTCTGGACAACGCTCAGGAGGCGGCCGCCACATTCAATTGTGCATCTGATGAACTGGCGGCGTTGGCTGAAGCGGTTGTTGCCAATGATGGGCCATATATCATTGATGACGATATTTCGTAAAGGAGACAATATGAATACTACTAAACAACACCATGAAACCCTACCGGCCGCGGATTGGGAGTCCTATTTCCAAAAGGCGCGAGTCCGTGTTGAAGAACTGGCCAACTGCAAAAGTGAGCGATCAAAATCAATTCGCATCGGCAGGTTCCTCAGCCCCATGGTAGGACGCAAGGTGCCGATTCAGCAGCAAGAGCGAACCGGAACTGCCGAACTACGGGTTGTTGAATGTCGTGGCGGGGAAAAGCGCTACGGATTCATCATCAAGTGGGACAAGAGTGATTCCAGTGAATCTGAGAACAATAATAATAGTGTCAGTTCCAGCGATGTGGTCAGCACGTTGAGAACGGCGAATCTGAATGATGTCAAAACGCAGTCCGACAAAAGCATCAAACGCGGAATTGCGGTGAGGAAGCCTGCGACAAAAACACCCGAAAGAACGGCGCCGACTGCTGTCCAGGAGAACAAAAAGCCGGCAGAGCCAACCACCGCCGGTGGTGGTGGCAACGATGAAACGTGGTGAATGTTGTCTGTTTGGTGAATGTGGTAATTCGCTATTCACCACAACATTCACCAGTCTCTAAGTCAAGCAATGACCGGGATTTATGACACGCGTGGTGAATGTGGTGAATGTTTTGGTCTACCCCTATGGAATATAGTCGACATTACCGCTTATGTATTGTCCTCCGGCGCTGTACAAGGACGGGGGTCAAAAATGGGGTCAACATTCACCATGTGTCATAAGTCCTTTATTTGTCGGTATTTAGGAGTGGTGAATGTTGGTGTAACAACATTCACCAAATCCGGTGAAATTATGAATATTGCCTTCAATAACCAATTATTCACCTTCCAACCTTGGCGGCCCCAGACGGGTCGTGTTTTCGGCAGGGCTTACGCATTTGATTCCGAAACCACACCTATCGACCAGGACCGTCCGTGGATTACGCCGGCTTACGTCATCGGCGCCGCTTTTGGCGGTGCCAGAGGATTTTTCATCACACGTGAACACGCCGCAGCTTTTTTCGCCACTCATCGCGACGTGCCGGTTGCCATGCACAATACACCGTTTGACCTTGCCGTGATTCACACGCTGGCGCCTGATTTGGATGTTTACGGCATGGTTGATCACAACCGTGTCTGGGACACGCAGCTGCTGCATCGCCTGTATTTGCTTGGCACCGAGGGACACACCGCGAGCAACAAGGGCGAATCAACACTGGAACATTGCACCACACTTTATCTCGGCGCGGATTTGCCCAAGGACGTAACGGACTCCAACGGGAACTCTGTTCGCACATCCTATGGCCAATGGCTCAATCGGCCACCAAATGAAATCGAGCCGATCTATCTGGAATACCTGGCCAAAGATGCAATTGCCACCTTCAATGTCTGTACCGTGCTGCACAATCGCCTCCGCCAGCAGTTGGAAAGCTCTCGCCATGTATGGGGATTCGTGTCGCCAGCATGGCTGCAGCAACAAATCCGGGCTTGGGGCTACCAAACGCACCACATCCAACTCCGCGCGGCGATCGTGCTGAAAGAGATCACCGCGAATGGCTTGCACCTGGATATGACGCGGCGTGAGGAACTGGTTGCCACTTTGCAGCAGCTGGTGGACGGCAAACGCAAAGCCCTGGCCGCCTACGGTTACCTTCCCGGTGCGGGTTCCGCCAAGGCGCTGCAATCGATTTTCATGCGTCTTCAGCGCGATCTACCGCAGGTCTATTTTCCAAGAACCGATACCAAGCAGTTTTCCACGTCGCACGATGCCATCTTTGATTTGGCGGACACCGTTCCTTTCGTCAAGGAATTACTGGAATACCGTGAAATTGAAAAGCTGCTCAACTCCTTTCTGGGAAAAATGGCGAAGTCGGTTTTGCATCCCTCGTTCAATGGTTTGGCCCGCACCGGGCGCACCACCAGCTTTGGTGAAATCAACGCACAAAACTTGCCAACCGATGAACGTGTTCGTTCTTGTTTCATTCCATCACCTGGCCACGTATTCATCGACGCGGATTACTCCACCATCGAGTTGGCGACGCTGGCGCAGGCTTGCATGAGCCAGTTCCAACTTGATTCACACATGGCCGATGCAATCAACGCCGGCCAAGACTTACACCGACTGGTCGCTGCGCGCGTCACGGGCAAGGCCGAAAACGAAGTCACCAAGGAAGAGCGGAAGAATGCCAAGCCAATCAATTTCGGTAAGCCGGGTGGAATGAGCAATGCCACGCTGAAACTCTATGCGAAGACAAGCTATGGAGTGGACCTGGACGATGCTGAAGTCGAAGCGCTTTCGGCGGCTTGGTTTGAGTTATTTCCAGAAATGCGGGAATTTCTCGGTGATGGGACAGACTTGGGCATGGAGGTGGCCACGCTGCTGCAACTTACGCCGGCATCACACCATGAACACACGGGTGACGATCGTTTCGCGAATCATCCCGCAAACGCTGGCCGGCTGGACCTGCCACACCCAATCTTGGGTAGCATGGCCTTGAAAGTGTTCAAGCAGGCCAACCCAACCACTTGGGACCGGATTCCCTATAACGCCGCCGATGTTGATTACTTTTGGGTCCGGCTGGACGCACACCGTGACCTACTGCCGCCGCAACTGCGGACGGCAGTTGCCAACCGCCAGCCGTCGCCGCAACTCCAGAAAGCCGTGATGTCATTGGTGGGCCGATCCGGCGTTTTCACCTTAACCAGCCGCCTGCGCGCTAACGCAACTTATTGCGCCCGCCACAACACTGTTTTCCAGGGACTAGCGGCCGATGGTGCTAAGCTGGCGATGTGGAAGCTTTGGCGCGCCGGCTACCGGATCGTCAATTTCATTCACGACCAGTTTTTGATCGAAGTGCCCGCGAATTCTGATCTGAAATCTCACGCTGACACCATTCAGCAACTGATGATCACTGGTATGAAGCAGGTGGTGCCCGACTTAAAGGTGGGAGTCAGTTACGCAGCCACCGATCGCTGGCGTAAAGCCGCCGAGGCGGTTATCGACACCACAGGGACGCGGTTGCTGCTCTGGCAACCGCCCCAGCAAGCGGCGATGAAACCACCGGTCACGCAGGTTCCAACAGCTACACCTCGGAGCCACGGTGGTCAGCGTGCGAGTGTTGCCAAAGCCGCTTAGCTCGGACACAGAAAAGCCGCCGGCAGATGCGACACCGCCAACCCTGGCAACGCGGCGGGCATCGCCAAGCCGCCGCCATCCATTACGCCCGCTTCCACGGCAGCCCGACCAGCGCGGCAACTCTGCCGCAGGTGATTGCCAATAATCGCCCACCATCGGCCAAGGCCAAACCCTTTGGCGAAGATGCCAAGCCAGCGCGTCCAGACCCACCAGCGGCCACGGTAAACGCTCATTGAAGCAACTACCGCCACACGCATTTTGGGCAGATGACGGCGATGAGCACTGCCGCAGCCGGTCGCCACGACTGCGATTTATTGCGTATCGCCAATACGATCAGCGGCGCGGTTGTGGACAGCACCAATGATCGAGTGTTAAAACTCCGCCATGGGCAAAACCCTCCCCGGCGTCACCGATCATTCCAACAAGCCTGACGGTGGCACTTCCCCTGTCAATCGCGGCGCTGCTTCGAGCCACCGCATGGATCGGGCCATTGCTGAATTGCGCCGATTCTGGCATCTCGGTCGTGATGACTTGGACAAACATCTCATTAACTCGGGCGATCGCAATGCCACCACAGCCAGCGAAACCGAAAAACTGGGCATTTCTCGCGAGTGGTTGCGAAAAGCGCGGCGCTTTGCCGAGCGGTGCAGCCTTACAGAACTGGAAACCTGCATTGTCGAGGCACGCAGCCGTGGCTATGCACTATTCCCGTCGAGCCTGATCGAAGTTTACGAAATGCCGTCGAAATCCGCTCAGAAGATGCTGTGGAAAGCGGCCCTGACATACCGCATGTCGCGCAGGGAAATTTTAGCCACCGCCAGGGCAGCAAAACTGACTCCAGCGGTTCGGCAGGCGGGCAGCGGGCGGCGTGTGAAAATGCCGGCCGAGCCCGCGGCGGCGCTGCAGTGGGTGAAGGAACAGGTGCAGTTTTTGCAATCGATCCTGGCCGCCGCCGAGGGCGTCGTCGCGATTACCCCGGCTAAGCGCCGGAATTTCCAAGGCGTTCAGCGCGCTGTCGGGAAGTTCTTGAAAAGCATCAACTGAAATCACACCCCGGCGCATTGTGTTGACCGACCAACGTTGGAATGGCCTGGCACGCACTGCACCACCCGCCAGCCAACGCCGGCAGTTTGCGGGCATTTCACCGCGCCGGTGTCTACCCAATACAGATTGGCTACAGTCGATGAGTTGCCCTCGCTAATAGCGAGCAACATGCTTATATTTAACCCAATCTGTATTGGGTACGCTCGGCTGGCCCGGAAAACCGGCAATCTGGTTGCCGCCGGCCCGATTTCTTCAGCAGCCGCAGGGCTAATGCATCGGCCAGGCCATCAAGCCGGCCTGTCCGCCCCTGCCTGCTTTCCCGCGCATTACGCCGCCCCCACGCTGGGCAGGTTGGGCGTGGATGTCGTCGAGCCAGTGCTGATCGGCCGGTGGGCTAGCCTTGGGCAGTTGCTGCCAGCGGGACCACCGATGTGTTGTTGGGGATGTTGGGGATGCATATGACGGTGGCAACGCCATCGGGGATCACGAGCGGCGCAGACCATGGCGGCTGGGGCGCGGCCGGCAGTTGCGGCCATGGCCGGCATCGAGAGATGATTAGCACTCAGAAACAAAGGGGATCACAGCAGCGTGGCATCGGCAGCCTGACGCTTCGACTGACAAGTGCTCAGCCCTCGGCAATGCTACGCCGCTGACGGCCGGGGCTTTGGCAGGCGGCGACGACCACGCCACCTGTTCGGCCCATCCGGGGCTTGGCCGGGCCGGCCTGTTGGCCGCCAGCCGGCCACAGATACCCAACGCAGTGGCGCAGCAGCACACAAGTTTCCGGTTGGTCAGACTCCAGGTGGGTGGGCGGCTTAATACGGCACCCAGGCTCCAATTCAGCATTAACCATGACTACAGCCCATCAACAAGCAAAGGGCGATCTTCGGCGGGGCCGGCATGCGGTGCAATACCGTGCCCGAGCCCAACCGCTTCGGCCAGGCTGCCCAAGCGGGCATGGCCAACAACGTGCCAGCTTCGGCGGCCAGCGTCACCCAGGCGGCGGCACAAATCATGGCCCAACACGCGTTGCCGGCTTCACCCGTAACAGGCCAAAATAAGGTGGCTCCAGTTGCGCAGATGGGCACGTTAATTAGCCAAAACTGCGCTGCGCTGGCCAAAACTGCTGGCCAGGGCCAGGTTTTGGGCGGCTTAGCTCCGGCTAAAGCGCGGCGGCGGCCCTTGCACCAGCCTTAAAAACATCGATTGCGGCCTATCTGGCGGGGCTGGCAATGGGTAAGGCTGGCAGTACCGGCGATTTTGCGATGAGAACGCAAGTGGTGGCCGGCCCTGCCTGTTGGGAGCCTTCAAAAATTCCAGACACCTTTGCTCGCCCGCCCCCAAACGTCAAAGCGGCACTGGCGCCCAGCCCCGGCAACCCGGCCGCCCCCGATGCCGGCGGCAACCACCAACTCCGTCATCACACTGGCCAGTGTGATGAACCTCAGCCGGCGCGCAACTGCGCTACTGCCATAACCGTGGCCAGCATACCCTGTCGTCGGATACAATGTACGACGTAGGGTGAATGCCGCGTTGGAGACGTGACCCCCTATGCCGTCTTTTCCCGAGGCCACGCATGGATGCATACGCCAACGGTATTGGTACTACCCACTATCGCACCATCGCCGAAATCACGGAAGACGTCCGGTTCAACGGGTTACTGGCGACGCTGGATCCTGTTACGGCCACGCTGTTGCGCAGTGAACGCACACTGTGGACACTTGCGGAAATCGCGCGGTGCCAAGAGCTGGCACGCTTGGAAAGGCGGGAGCGTTTGTTGAATGATTTGGTGGCGATGTGGTGAAGCTGGGGGGTTGGATACAAGAGATAAGGAACAGTTATGCGCAGCAAAGATTTCTCGCAACTGTCGCCCGCTGAAAGAGCGCGTTTGAAGGCGGCCAGGAAGAACAGCGTGGCCGTGGAAGCGCCCGTTGAACCGTCAGCATCGCGGAGCAATGCTGAAGAAGCCCAAGCCGCCGAGGCCCCGGGCGTTGCCCCCGCTTCGCATAGCCCCAACGTCGTCCGGGATGGTTTTATTCCGGTGATGATGCGCTTGGCTGCCGGTCCCAGCCAGATCGACGGTTTGACGTTCCGGGCCTATCGCGATGCCCTGGTCTCGGAAGCTGAAGCGCAGGACGTCCTTGAGCAAATGCTGCTGGAGCAAATTGCCTTGGCCCATATTTCCACTTTTTACCTCCAAGCCAACACGGGGATGTCCAAGAGTCCTGAAGCTGCCGGCATCTACGCGACCGCTGCGGCCAAGCTGATGGCTGAGGTTCGCCGGACCATCGTGGCGCTCAAGGAACTGCGCACCCCACGCTCACCGCCAACCATCAACGTCACAGCCTCACAGCAGGTGAACCTGAATGCCAAACATGACGCCACTGCGCCGGGTGACGCCGCTGAAAAAACTGGCGCTCGGAGCGAAGTAGGAAGTAAGCATGACACAGCACCAAGACGCGACCGGCTGCGGGACATGTTCGGCGAGGATTCTGGCCGGGCGTCGGAACCGGCAGTTGCGCGGGCCGCTGACTGAGCAAGGCCGGCAGCGGCTGCGCGATGCCGCGCTGCTCAATCAGCCGTGGCGGTTCAGCACCGGGCCAGTAACTCCCGATGGCAAAGTCAAAGCGGCGTTAAATGGCCGGCAGCATCGGGCCAACCCGCAATCCCGCCGACAGCTGCGGGCCGGGCTGGCGGGAATCACCGGTTTGGTGCAGCAGATGGCGCAGTTGCGGCGGCAGGTGATGAAGCGGCCCGTGGCATGAAAGGCATGGGCTTGAACTGTGGCCGCAGGCAACCTTGCCGATCCCTGCCGGCGTTGGCGGAATACATTCGGTCATGGCTCCCATGCCGCGTTTCCATCGAACTTTCCTGCCACGCCAGCGGCGGCTGGGATAACCAAGCCCATGCCCAAGGATCAGGTCGTGTTCCGTTTCGGCTAATGGCAAAAAACACACGGCGGCAGGCGGCATCGAGCGCAGATTCCACGGCCCAATTTCAGTTATGCGCGGCTTAACGCCGTCAACGCCGCCGCCGGGGCCTTGCCGCATCCTTCGCAAAACAAGATGAATTCCGCCACGTCGATTCTGCGGCTGCCGGTTTCGATCCGCGCCACCCACCATTGCGGTTTGCCGACCTTGGCGGCCAGCCGGCGCTGGGTCAATTTGGCGTCTTCGCGCATCGCCCGCAGGAATGGCGGCACCTTGGCATAGGCGGGTGCCTGATTGGGTTTGGTGGACATGCCACCAATTTCGTCGGCCCGGCTGTTGACGCGCTTTGCTCATCAGCAGATAATCCCCTGGTCCCAGCTGGTTAATGTCTTCTTTTATTGGAGGTCATTCCATGGCACATCTTACGCTCACGCGCCGACAAGCAATGCAGGCCATCGGACTTGCGGTACTGGCCGTCAGTCCGCTCACAGGCTGTGCGGAGTCCGCCAAGGAGATATCCGCGTCTCCGCACGGCGGTACTGTATCGCCACCTCCGCACGGCGGTACTGCATCGCCACCTATATCCGTTCCTGCTGCGCCAATCGCGAAGGCCGAACCTTTGGTCCAGCCTCAAATCAACTGGAGCGCAGTTGAGCTCAACGAATTCTTGAACGAAGTACCACCGGAGGGATTGCTTAGCCTCAAGAAAGCGCTGGAGTTACTCCCAAAGGACGCGGCGATTAACGCCCTTAAGACGCACCCATCGGAAGATGTGGACGACATCGAAAAGCAATTGCTTTGGATTTCGAGCAATATTACGGTCTATCCGTTTCGCGACCCGAAGAAAATTCCTTACCACGAACTCGTGAAATGGGTGGCTGGTGATGCGGGTGTAGACCAATGGATACTTGACACCCAGCCGACTTTTGTCATTGAGCGTGCAATTGCCGAGCGCTTATTCGTCGCCACTTGGGACAAACTGGATCGGGAACAACGTAAGAAATTGCTTGAGAAAATAGACGATAACGCCGTGGTAAAGGATACGGCTGGGATAGCGGCGCTCAGTGGCGCCGGCGCTTTGGCGGCATTGGCGCCAACGGTCTATTTTGCTGGTTTCACGTTCTATACAACAATGAGCGTGATGATTTGCACCGTCGCCGAATGGCTGGGTGTGACCCTGCCGTTTGCCGCTTACACCACCGCCGCCACCCTCGTGGCTTTTCTGGGCGGTCCATTCGGCTGGGCGCTTTTGGCGATTGCGGCGGCGGCGGGGATTGCTTTCGCCGGTCGGGCGGATGTTAAGAAAACGACGGCGGCGATCATCCAGATCCACGCCCTAAAAGTGGCGGCGCTTCAAGCTGCGGGTAAACAATCGGGCGAGTTGTTTCAATCGCTCGGTGATCCACTCAAACGGCAACTTGTCGGGAAATGGCGATGGCAAACGGTGGAGCGGCACATTGAATTCAATCTGAAGAGCGATGACACCTTCACGGCCAAAGACATCCCGGACAAAACGCCGGGTTGGCTTGAAGGAAAAGGGTTGGTATCGGCCGGGAAGGGCAATTGGTTCATCAAAGATGGCTGCTTGACCATTAACATGACTGACGTTTGGGTGGTTACTTTCTGGAAGGAACACAAGGTAACCTGGATTGACGGCAGCAAGATCCTCAAGGTGGAAGAAACCAAAGTGCTTCTTGCTGACAATAATCCACTCGACAGAATGTGATCACGAAGAATACGACAACTGCGAGCCGCGCGAAATCCTGTCCAAAAAGGATGGAGGTAAACATGAAAGGCATCGTTCGTTGCATGCTGTGGGGAATATTGCTGGTCGCCCCACCCTCAGCGATTTGGCTCTACCTGTATCTGTATGTGCCCGCACGCGTGCCGACGATTCAGGAGAAAGTCCAAGCCTTGCCGATACGTGATCTCGTTACCGAACGCGTGTTTTTGCACGCGATGAAGGGATTCAAGCACAACATCGGCTCAGACTTTTTACATTGGGTGAACTGGAAATGGGATTGTTGGCGTTGGTGCGACTTCTACACCCCGTGGGATAGCGAAGACGACGTTCTCTGGGAAGCGTCTATTGCGATCGACTATGGGATCGATCTGATGCATTTGACCCCGGAGCAATTCACCTGGGACGGCAGCAGTAAGTTGAGCATCCGGCTTCCTCCGCCGCGGATCGTGGGGATTCCCGCGCTGAGCAACGCGCATCGCGTGGGTCAGCACACCACCAGATACCCTCAAAGCGAAGCCGAATATGTTTACCTGGACGAAGTCGCCCTTGCTTCCATGCAAAGGGATGCCACACAGTGGGTGGCCGCGATGGACATCGATCCTCAGGTCAGAGAGCGGGCGAGAAAAGCCATCGTGGGCATTGTCCGTAAGCTTTCCGGGGATAAACCGATCGACGTCGAGGTTACGTTCGTTGACGAAGGAGGGGCCAAGAAATGAAGGGGTTGCTACTGCCACTCACGCTTGGGCTTGCCTTGGCGCTGTGTGTTTTCTTTTATCGGCCCCATATTGGGCCAACAGGGCCACCCGGGACTGTTTTCTTGGAACAAATTCAAGATATCGCAGAACTTCACGTGCTGCAAACGGAGATATCCACTCTCCAACCGAGAGACGAGGGAAGCGACAGGGCGTGGCGACACCTTTCCCTGATTGTACCCGTCCGGATTCGGCTTGGGGTTTCCGTTGACCAAATTCGTACCGAGTGGAGGGACAAACGCCTTCATGTCATCCTGCCGCCCATCACGGTTTTACGCGCCGTGACCGTGCATGAGGAAGTTAAGACATGGTTGAACGGTGGTTGGGGTCATGCCGACGAAGATTGGCGCAGCGGCTTAATCCAGAAGGGCGAACAGGAAGCCGCGAAGTTGGCCTTGGACAAATACACCCACATGGCGCAAGAAGGGGTCGAGGGCGCAGTTTATGCGGTCGCTGAGGCGATGGGCGTGGACCGGAAGCAGGTTGACATCGACTGGAACTCGGACACACGTGCGCCGGTAAAGCCCGGGAACGGCCAATAGCTAAAAGAAAGATCTCGGGTGATTTTCCCCCCCCACATCCGTCCGGCCCCAACTGCTTGGCGCAGCCGGGACCGGGCGGAACGAACCTTCACGACCATTTCACCGTCACTCGCCAGCCGATCTCCTTAAAAAACGCGGCGATCACCGCCTCGGCGTGCCGCCGCGATTTGTCGATCATCCCTTCGTTGGCCGCCGTGGCCGACAGGTTTTCCTGTGCCTCGGCATAGGCAACATTCACTGCTTCGCTGCGCCAGGCATCGCCGGGCACAACGCACCACCACCCTAAGCTCTTGTCGAGGGCGATGTGCGTGCGGTCATGGTCAAGCCGGACACTGATCACCCCGGGTTGTGGCAACACCAACAGCGCGGTGCGGGCTTGCTGATCCATCTTCTCAAACTTGGCCAGCGACAGGTCCACGCTCACCAGTAAGTCACCCTTCACGATCAAGATTATCTTCCGCCCGCCCCAACGGCCGCGAACCACTGTTTCCTGCACGTCGGCGATGGCCAGCTTGGCCGTCACCAACTCCGTCAGTTCCCGTACTTGGTCGATGGTCAAGCCAGTGTGGGTATTGGCTACCCGATTATTCGCCTGCGGCTTGATCCAGTTTGCCATCGCCACGGTCCCCGCCACACACCCCAGCACGATCAATATGCACAAGATCAATTTCAGTTTCATGGTTTACTCCCTCAAAAGTTGTTTCCGATTGCCTGAATCGCCGGTCCACGCATTGCACCAGTAGGTCGGCACACAGCCGTTTGACCAACGAAAACAGGCAGACACATTCGACGCTCAGAATCCATGCAAAAAGGTCCATGCCTCCTCCCTGCTTCCGCAGGTTAATCCCCCACGTTGGTGAGATACGCCGCCAGCCAATCCACCTCCGCCGCGAGTGCCAAGCCGCGCCGGCGGAACGGGCCGAGCTTTGGCCCGCCCACCGGCGCCAGGTCCGCCCACCATTCCCCGGCGGCATCCGGCTCCACAGTGCTGGCTCGGCGGATTTCCAGCTTGCCCAGCGCCGCCAGATCAACCGCTTCATCGTAAATGCACCGGATGGTGCCGCCGGGGGTGATGACCAACTCCATCAGGATGCCTCCGCCCGGCCCGGCCGCAGGATCCGCCGCCGCGGCTGGTCCACCAGCAAGCCATCCAACGCCGCCTGCACGGTGGCAAACTGGGTGGCCACATGCTGGCGCAGGCCGTCACTGTCCCGCATGGTCTGCGGCTCCACGCCTTGAATCGCACGCTGGGCGGTTTCCACCAGTCGGTCCAGGTCCGCGTTGCTGTTGACGTTCAAACTGCGGAACCGGGTGAAGAAATCCAGGAGATTGGTCACCGCGGTGTCACGGAAGACTTTCTTGGTGCCATCAGCTTCGTTGCCCAGCCGCTCGACAAGGTGTTCGACCAGCTTGGCCAGTTCGCTGGTCCATGCCTGCTCCGCCAATTGCACGGCTTCATTGAACCGGGCGGTGACACGCTCGCTCTCCTGCTGATACAACTGGGGATTCAGCCGCAGCAGATAATCCGGCGGTTCGATGCTCGGGAAATCCCATTCCACCGCGAACAACTCACGCAAACTGGCCGGGTAATCGGCGGGGTTGTACAGCGATCCAAGCCGCTGCTGGGCGGCAGCCTTGAGCGAATCATATTGCTGATCGAGGTATTCCACCGCTTCAACCAGCTTGGCGCGGAATTCACCCATCGATTGGTTGAACTTCTCAACGTCGTCCTGCTTGAGCAGCCGAACTCCCGGTTCCGGGTACGGCAGGGACAGGCTCTTCCAGTACGACACAATCTGTGACCGTACCGAACTGACGGCCTGGAAAGCCTGGTTGCGCGTGTCCAGCAGCTTCTTGGCGGCGGACAGGAATTGGCCTTCAGCGCCAAACGTTTCGGCGGCTTGCGCTTTCTGGTCAGGGCTAAGGGTTTTACGCACCCCCAGCCAAGTAAATGAAACTCTGGCGGCGGCGAAATTGGCACGCAGCCGCTGGGACGCCGACGCGGTGGATGCCGTGCGGCGGGTTGGACGTTCAAGTGTCATGGTCATGTTGTGACCTCCTTTTGGGTTGGGCACCGGCGGCACAACTGGCGGCCGATGCAGTGAAATGGTTCTTACGCCTGGCAGCGACGTAGGCGCTGCCAGGGCGTCCTGGGTGGTTCTGGGCCTTCCAACGCCTGGGAATTGCTCCTATTGGCCCTGGCGGCCCTGGAAATGGCCTCTGGCTGGGAACCGCCCGAACCCGGATATGGGCGAAACGAGTAGGCAATCCGTATTGGCAGTGCAATCCGGCTGTGGCCCCAGTTGGTGCCATGGCGGTGAATCGCATAATCGCACGATATTAGCGGTATAATTGCCCCAGAATAGGGGCTGGCCGATCAGCCCGGTTAGGCCGGCAGGCTTCCCAATATGTATTGGGAATGCCGCCAGCCCCGGAAGCTGTTCAGTTGTTCGTTGCCCGGCTTACCCGCCGCGGCATCGGCACCGGCTCGCCGGCCCGGTTGAAGATGCCGGGCCGGCTGGCGTCCAAACACCGGCCTGACGCCCACGCCCGCAGCCGCTCGACGCTTTCCGCCGCCGTGGCGGCAATCGGCACCACGTTCCTGGCGGCTTCGCTCAGCGGCAGGTCCAGCAGCGCCGCCAGCCGGCAGCAGCTTTGGATTTCCGCCCCACTCCAGTCGGTGTCCTTGGGCCGGATGCTCTTGGGGTCCAGGCCGTACTTGGCCAGGTGGATCGGCCAGATCTTCTCCTTCTCCGCGCTGCTCGGCAGGTCGATGAAGAACACGCCGTCAAAACGTTCCGCCCGGGAAAACTCCGGCGGCAGCTTGCTGATGTCATTCGCCGTCATCAGCACGAACACATCGCTGGTATGGTCCGACAGCCAGGTCAAAAGCGAGCCGAAGATGCGCGCCGAAACGCCGCTGTCGGTTTGGCCGGAACTGGCCACGCCGGCCAGTGCCTTGTCGACCTCGTCGATGAACGCCAAGCAGGGTGCCATGGCGTCGATGATCCGCAGCGCCTGCCGCGTGCGCTCTTCGGTTTGGCCCACCAGGGAGCCAAGCAGCGCGCCCACGTCCAGGATCAGCGTCGGCCGGCCGACTTCGTTGCCCAGGCATTTGGCGTAATGGCTCTTGCCACAGCCTGGTGGTGAAAGCAGCAAAACGCCGCGCGGCCGGGCGCGAACGTTCCTGCCATGCAGTGCCCGCGTGCAGAAACCCTTGAGGGCATCCAGCCCACCCAGATCCGCAAACGTCTCGCTGCCGCGGTGCAGTTGCAGCAGGCCGGATTTCTTCAGCATCCCAGACTTGAGTTCCCACACCGTTTCCGGGGCCAGCTTGCTTTGCCGCACCAGGGACAGGCTGAACGCTGACTCAGCCTCAAAGCGGGTCAGGCCGCCCGCGGCATCGATCAGGCGTACCAGATCATCGCCTTCGGGCAGGTCGCCCTTTTCGGTGGCGATGCCGCGGGCAATGGCTTCCAGTTGCTGGCGATCGGGCAGATCGTGTTCGATCACCACAAACGCCTTTTCCAATTCCGTGGGTATCTGCACCACCGGTGACAGCACCACCACAAACGTGCGGTTGGTTTTGCCATCCTGAATCTGCCGGGCCAGTGCCTGCACGGTTTCCGTGGAGTTGATAAAGCGGTGGAAGTTCGGCAGCACCAGCAGTGCCGAACTGTTCTTGCTGGCCAATGACGGCAGCGTGCGGATGGCCGCCAGCGGATCGCTGGTGCCGGCGGCGGCCTGGCCATTGCCTTGCATGCCCCGGTCGATATCCCACGTGGCCAGGGTCCACTTGTTATCCTTGCACATGCGGGCAATTTCGATCAGGGCATCGTGGTGCTCATGGGATTGGATCCAGATGCCGGTGAAAGCGGCGGCGATGTATTCGCTCAGCCGTTGTGATAGTGACATGATGATCTCCTTAGGTTTGAGGTTTGATTATGTTGCTGCCGATCAAGTGTCGGAATGGCTTGCACGGAGGCAGCACAGTTTGACGATTCGGCCGGCGCCGTCTGATTCGTGACGACGGTGCCGATTGTTTACGAAGCTGATGGACGGCATCCCCGCGGGTGCATTTGGAGTGAATGGTGGCAAGTGCCTTCCCGTTCATCTGCCGCGGGAAATAAACCCAACGGCGATCGCCAGCACGCCATTGAGGCAGATCACCAGCAGCAAGGCGGCGTACAGCAGGACACTGGCTTGTACCAGCCACTGGCAGACCGCCAGGGACGTTTGCCGGGCAAGCCACAGCGTTGCCAGGTTCACCGTGGCCAGCGTCAGGATCAACGCCAGCAGGCCTTGCCAGGCATTTTGTAGGTCCGCCAGGCTGAGGGTGATGTGGCTGCCGATGCAGATAACCAGGTAGGCAAAGACGCAGAAGCGCCAACTGCTGATATGGGCAGTGCTGATCAGGCCGACAAAGGCCTGCCACGATGCGGCGGTAACGTCCAAGGCCAGCACGATGAGGCCGTGGGTGGATTGCAGCGTATCGGTCGGTGTTGCGCCTTGGTTGGCCAGTGGTACGCCCAGCAGCAATCGCAGCAACAGCACTACGATGACCGAGCCAAACCAGATCGGGCCGGTGCCGATGAAGAAGTTGCCGATTCGCTGATAGAGGCTGCGGTTATTGAAAGAATGCCGGACGTAACCCAGCGTCTGATCGTTGGGTGCAAACAGCTTGATGGCGACGATCTTGTGTCCGAAGACCAGGCAGAAAAACGCGTGGCCCAGTTCGTGGATCATGGTGCCCGGAGCCGTCAGCCAGATGTAGATATCCGCACCGAAGATGCCAGCGGCGCGGTTGCGAACATGGCGCGAAACCAGTTGCAGGCTCGATGCCAGCAGCAACAGGGGGCCAAAGAGGATGAGCAACTGCTGGCAGGTAAGCACAGCGCATCGGCAAAGATAGGTGACGATCATATTCATGCGTGTACCGGCAAGGGTTGCAGAGGCAACATTGCTGCCATTGCCACGCGTCCAAACCATCCATTGCCGACGATGGGCGATCACTGATACCGCCATGCCCGGTCCAGTCAGACTGGATGGTCAACGCGATTCCCGGCATTTCAAACCGCGAACACCGGCTGATAAGCGACGCCCAGGTAAAGCTCATCAACGCCGATGGCCGAATCCGCGATGGTCGCAACCGCCGGTGCCAGCGCCGGTGCCGGCGTGGTTGCGGCCGCGGTCAGGCTCCTTTTGCGCACCGGCGTGGCCGTGGTCGGAACCACTGCCGCCGACGCCACCGCAGCGCTGCCGGTGGCTTGGGCCGTGACGGTTCCTGCGACGATTCCTGCCGCTTGGCTGGTTGGCGTGTCGGCCTCGGCCAAGGTGCCCGCGGTTAGCTTGCTGTCGTAATTGGGTGCCATCGCCTGATAGTCCAAAATGTCCACGTGGCCATCGTGATTGAAATCCCCCTGCGACCAATCATAAGTCCCGGCCTCGTCGTAATGCGGAGCCATCTGCTGATAGTCCAGAATATCCACCGAGCCATCGAGATTGGCATCGCCGGCCAAGGTATACGCCACCTCGACATTGCCGGTGGGCACGGTACTGATCTCGGTATGATCGGCATAGCCGACAGCGTATTTGCCGACGGGGCCGGCATTGACCGTACTGCTGATGATCGAACCACCGTCCACGGCGTTGGCCACCGCTGCCAGTGGTGAGGCACCTAAACCATAGTTGAGCAGCAGCACAGTGTTCGTGATATCCAGCGTGGAACCGCTGCTAATTGTCAGCGCCGTTTGCGTGTTGCGCAAACCACTAAGGATGCCCGACGTCGCGGCGGCGGTAAGCGTCACGGTGTTGTCGGAACTGCCGTTGCCGATGGTCAAGCTACCATTGCCGGTAAGTTGGCCAATGGCACCGTCGATTTCCACCGCGCCGTTATTGAGCAGAGCCGACTGGGTGAAGTTGCCGGAGTCCAGCGACACACCGCTATTTACCACCAGACTGCCGTTGCCGGAAATCATGCCGATCGCCGCGGTGCCGCCGAACGAAACCGTGCCGTTGTTCACCAATGTCGTCTGGCTAAAGTTGCCGGTGAGCAGCAAACTGCCCTGGTTGATGATGACCGTTCCATTCCCACTGAGCGTACCGACGGCCGCCAGCGACGCGCCGGCGTTAACCACCAACTGGGCCGATGGTCCGCTCAAGCAGATGTTACCGCCATCGGGATTACCGGTGATGGTGCTGTTGCCGGTCACCGTCAGTGTTTGGGTGGCGGCATTCCACGTGGCGGCGCTACTGGTGGCAACCCAGGTGGGCATCGCGGCAACGGTCAAAGTCGTGGTTGTGTTGTCGGCGATGGGATTGAAGTTGGCATCGCCGGCGTAGGAATAGGTGACCTGATAGGGCGTTGCCGAGGCTGGCAAGGTGCTGGTGTTGAACGTGGCCGTGAAGTTCCCGTTGGAACTGATCGCCGCATTCTGGGTCACGCCATTTAGGGTGACAGCCACAGATTCGCTGCCAGGTGGAATCAACGCACCGGAGGCAATCGTACCGGATAAGGTGAGCGAAGCCGTGCCTTGAGAGATACTCAATGATGTAGGGAGGTTGCTGAAGACGGGCGTTGCCGGGGTGATGTTCAGCAGCACGCTGACGCCGCCACCGGAGTCCGCCACGGCCAAATCGGCCTTGGTGTCGCTGTTGAAATCGCCCACAGCGACGGATTGCGGGTAGCTACCAGCGGCAAAGTTGACGGCGGCCTGGAAGGTTCCGTTGCCATTGCTCAGCAGCACGCTCACACCGCCAGCAGCGTCCGCCACAGCCAAATCCGGCCTGCCATCCCCATTGAAATCACCCACGGTGACGGACATTGGTTCGCTGCCGGTGGCGTAGTTGATGGGCGTCTGGAAGGTTCCATTGCCGTTGCCCAGCAGCACGCTCACGCCACCACCGAAATCCGCCACGGCCAAATCCGGCTTGCCATCCCCGTTGAAATCACCTGTGGCGACCGCCCACGGTTGGGTGCCGGCAGCATAGTTGACTGCCGGCTGGAAGGTTCCATTGCCATTACCCAGCAGCACGCTGACGCCGCCACCCCCATCTGCCACGGCCAAATCGGCCTTGCCGTCGCCATTGAAATCGCCCACGGTGACGCCGTATGGCCAGTTGCCCACTGCGCAGTTGACAGCGGCTTGGAAGGTTCCATTGCCGTTGCCCAGCAGCACGCTGACGGTGTTGCTGTCGAAGTTGGCCACCACCAAATCCAGCTTGCCGTCGCCGTTGAAATCGCCCGCGGCAAGCGAAACTGGGTCGAAGCCGACGGGATAGCTGACAGCCGGCTGGAAGGTGCCGTTGCCGTTGCCCAGCAATACGCTCACGTTGTTACTAAGCTGGTTGGCCACGGCTAAGTCCAGCTTGCCGTCGCCGTTAAAGTCGCCCACGGTGACAGATCTTGGGTCGGTGCCGACGGCATAGTTGACGTTAGCCTGGAAGGCTCCGTTGCCATTGCCCAGCAGCACGCTGATGTTGTTGCCGGCCCAGTTGGCCACGGCCATATCTGCCTTGCCGTCGCCGTTGAAATCACCCACTGCCACGGATTCCGGGCTAGTCCCCGCGGCGTGGCTGGTTGCCGCCGCAAATGCCAGGCCGACCGTGGCGACGACTTGGGTAATCCCGGCACTGGTGCTGGTGGTGAAATCACGATCGCCGCTGTAGACGGCCACAAGCGTGTGGTTGCCGATGCTGAGCGTTGAGGTGGTGTAGGTCGCGGTATTGCCGCTGAGCGTCATCGCGCCGCCCACATTGCCGCCGTCGATTTGGAATTGCACTGTCCCGGTTTCGCCGCTGCCACTGGCGGGGGTTACCGTAGCGGTGAAGGTCACCGGGATGCCGTAGGTCGTGGAACTGCTACCGGAAGTGACCACCGTGGTACTGGAAGCCTGCGTCACGGTCAGATTGCCGCCGACCAAATTGAAGCTGTAATCATTGGCCGCCAGGGTGCCGGCGGTGATGGTGATTGGATAGGTCGTGGGTACACTGGTGCTGGTGGCCGTGGTGGACAGGCTGGGTGCGCCGCTGACCACGCTGGCAGAATCGCCGTTGACAAAACCCGCGAAACTGTAGGTGAACGTCGGGTTGGACGCACCATAGGCCCGGCTGGCAGGATTCGCGCTCACCGCCAGCGTTGCTTTGTTCACCGTCAGGCTGACATTGCCCGTGGCCGTGGTGTAATCGGCGGTGTCCGTAGGCGTGAAGGTTACCGCAAGCGTCTGCGTCCCGGAGTGCAACACCGTGCCCGAGATGGGGCTGTAGACAAAGCTTCCCGCCACGCTGGCCGTGGCGTCCAATTGTGAACTGCTCAAACCCGTGCCGTAAGTGATTGCGGCAGGCGTGGCCCAAGTAATCGTCGGCGTGAGCTTGTTGACTGTCTGGGTGAAGTTACCACTGGTGCTGCCGCTGAAATTCCCGTCACCGCTGTAAATGGCATCGATGATGTGGGTGCCGGCGGTTAGGCTTGAGGTGGTATACGTGGCGGTGCTGCCGCGCAGCGTTACCGCGCTGCCCACTTTGCCGCCGTCGATCTGGAATTGCACGCTGCCGGTCTCGCCGCTGCCAGTGGTCGGGGTGATCGTCGCCGTAAAGGTAACCGCCTGGCCGCACATTGATGATCCGCTGCTGGCGGTCACGACTGTCGTGGTGGCAGCCATGCTCACGGTTAGTGTCGTGGTCGTGGTGTCCATCACACTGTTCCAGTTGGTATCACCGGCATACGAATAGGCAACTTGATAGGGCGTAGCCGAAATAGGTAGCGTTGCGGTGTTAAACACGGCGGCAAACTGCCCGGTGCTCCCGATCGACGCATTTTCCGTCACGCCGTTGAACGTGATCGCGACTGATTCCGTACTGGGTGGCACGGCCGACCCAGCGGATATATTGCCCGAGAATGTCACGCTTCCGGTTCCATAACCGACCGTAGCCGGCGCGCTCAACGTACTTAACGCCGTTGCATATTTGACCATCAGTGTGGATGTCTGCGCCGCAGTTGGCGTCGGTTGCACATGGCCCACATTGTCCGTGGCCACGCTATAGAAGCTGTACGTGTCCCCGACCGTTCCGCTAAACGGTGCTGATGTGGCCGTGGTGTTGCCCAACCAAAGCGTATATGCCCCGCCATTATCCGAAACATAAACATTGTAAAACGCAACGCCCGAACCACCGGCGTCGTCCGTACCGGACCAGTTCAGCGTAAACGTGGGCGGTTCGGTGGCCGGCAGCGCGGTGACCGATGAAGTCGGCGCACCGCTGTCGAGGGTAATCAATGCCTGCTTGGTGGGATCTATGCCCTGCGTCGGGTCTTCATCGTTAACCTGGTCGGTGGCGATAGGCTCGGTGGCGTTAAAGCTGATATCCGCCACGTTGACGATTTGCGTGCCGGTGGCCAGATTGGCGTTGGGTGCCACGCTGTAGGTGAGATACCCCATGCCGCAGCCGGTGCCGTTTTCCGGCGGCAGGAAACCGGTCAGCACGTTGGCTGGCGGCAGGCCGGTGGCCGGGTCGATGCTTTGGAAGACGGCATAGACCTGACCCGTGCCGGCATTGATTCCGGCCTGCATTTCCACGTCAAAGGTCTGCCCGTTGTAGGTCATGGTCAGGCTGGTCTGGAAATACTGGCTGCCGGCCGGAATGGTGATGTTGTTGTCGCCAAAGCCGATGCCGGTAAGTTGGAACGTGCTCCAATTGAGATTGGGATCGAGGTTATCCGTGATGGTAACCGTCTGCACTGGTGCCGTGGCCGTCGAAGCATTCTCGAAGTCGATGCGGTATGGCAAAGCATCGGCTGATTCCGCCACGAAGTTGGACGTGCCATAGCCGCTGGGGCCATACAGGGCGTTGGGGTCTTGGAAAGTTGCGGTGGAGGTGGTTTGGTTGCCGATGGTCTGATTGCCAGGAATTGTCGGAGGCGGGTTGTTACCTGGGTTGTTGTTGGGACTCCAGCCCCCAAAGAATCCACCAAATATCTCGATCTCGATGCCAATGACATCGTCGGTGTCAGCGTCCGGAAGCTCACTAAGATCTTTGCTAAGTTGCCGATCTGCCTGGCAACGGGCCTCTTGCCTTGCTTGTGGGTCTACAATTTTATCTGCATCGTTTAGATTGCTGTCGTGGTGATAGTACGCCCAATCACGCTGATCAATTGGTTCGACGAAACCTGGGTCGCCTTTCCTCGCGAATGGCTGGTCCTCGGATTGTTCTCTTCCGCTATTCCATCCCGGTCCTCCGTACTTTCCGTACCATTGGAACCCCCCATTCTTAAGCAATCTAAACAGCCCTCTGGGGTCAGTGCTTGTGATGGGATCGTTGCCTGCGTACTGGTAGACGTTATAGTCTCCTCCCGCGACCTTTAGCGGATCAACAGTTGTGAACCTGCCGATGCTGGCAGAATACATTCTTGCTCGCATAAATGACAAGTTGCAATTTTCTTCTGCGACTCCAAATGCGCCAACAAATTGGAATGGATTTGCGACGGTTACTGACGACGAAAGGCTGCCGCCAAACGGTAAATAGCTATAGCTGTTAACCTTCGCCCCAGAGCTATTCGTCAGCGCCACCGTGTCACCCAAGGCATCAAACGCGTAGAAATACGTGCCGCCCACCGTAACTTGGCTCGTCAACCCCAGCCCGTACGCGTAATCGGCAATCAAACTGCTACCGCTAACGGTGCCGGTGCCGCTGTACGTGCCGACCACATTGCCCAATCCGGCGGGGTCGATCAAGTATTGCGTGGTCTGGCTGCCACTGGTTGATGCCACACGCTGGCCGAGAGCATTGTAGGTGTATGTCGTCGTGCCCGAAGCGTTCGTAACACTGGTAAGCTCGTTGAGCGAATTATAGGTGTAGGTATTCGTGGCATCCGACAGCAGGTTGCCGTTGGCGTCATAAGCGTAGGCCACGCCGCCAACACTGGTGTACTGGTTCATGTTGTTGGTGACGTACGGCGTAGTTATGCCGTTGATGACCGTGCTGAGGCGGTTGCCCATCGCATCATATTTGTAAGCCAAATCCTGGTTGGGAATGTTCGCCGTGTTGTTGGAGGCGAAGACGGCGTGAGTTAGTTGGCCGTCGGCATCGTAGGAATACGTCCACGTGCCATCCAGTGTGGTTTCGGTGGTTTCCAAACCCAGCGAATTGTACGTGTAATCGAACCGGCTATTGATGCCGCCGCCGGGGGCGTAATTGATCAGGTGCAGAATATTACCATCGGCATCATATTGGTCCGTTGTGTAGGTACCGTTGGCGTTGGTGGTCTGGCTGAGCCGGCCATCGGCATCATAGGTGTAGCTGACAATCGGATTGCCATTGCCATCGGTCAGGCCGGCAAGCTGGCCTTGGGAATTGTAGTTGTAGTTGGTGGTGAAGCCGCTCTGGTCCACCATCTTGATCCGCCGGCCGCCGGAATCGTAACTGAACGTCAGCGAAGTGCCGTTGGGATAGGCGACCTCGGTCAGATATTCCGTTGTTGGCGCATAGGTGAAGGTAACCGTGCCGGTGGTGGGATCGGTGGCGGTGAGCAAATTGCCGTGGCTGTCATAAGTGTAGGTATACTGCGCGCCGCCCGAAAATGTCGCGTTGGTCAGTTGTCCGGCGGAGTTGTAAGCATACTGCGTTGCCTGCCCGTTGGCATTGACAAACGACAGCGCATCGCCCAGCGGGTTATAGGTGAAACTTTCGGAAGTGCCGTTGGCATACGTGGTGCTGAGCAGATCGCCGGCGGAGTTGTACGCATATTTGGTGGTATCGCCATTGGCATCCGTAAGCGCCGAAAGCTGGTTGTCCGGGCCGCCATAAACAAAGTTGGTGGTATCGCCCAGAAAATCCGTCGAGGAAGTGACTTCGCCGACGCTGTTGTACGTGTAACTGGCCGACGCGCCGGTGGCATTGGTGACTTTGACCAGATTGTAATTGGAATCGTAGGTGTAGAACGTGGGATTGCCCAGCGCATCGATCGCCTTGGCCAACTGGCCGTTTTCGTTGAAGTAAAGGTTGGAGGCATCGCCTAAAGCATTGGTGACGGTTACCTGGCCGGCGGAATAGGTCAAGGTCTGGGTTTGCGTATCGCCATCAGCATAGGTGCTGGCCAGGCGGCCTTGGCTGTCGTAGGTGAAATACTGATGCGTGCCATCGGGGTTGGTGATCGAGGTCAGGGCGTTCTGGGCGGCGGCGCCGCTGGTGGTGTTGTAAGCGTAGGAAGTTACCTGGCCGTTATAGGCAGTCACCGACATCAGGTGCTGATTGGCCGCATCGTAGCTGTATGTGGTTATCTGGCCGGTGGAATCGGTGACGGAACTGATCAGGTGGGCGGCGTTGTAAGCCAAAGTCAAAGACTGGCCGGACGAAGCCGTCAGGCTGGTCAACAGCCCCCCGGTATAGCCGGCGGTGATCTTGTTGCCGTTGGTGTCTTGGAGATAACCCAGCGTGCCGTTGCTGTTGAAGAAAGTGATGGTGCCGTCGGCCGCGGTAAGGTCGTATCCGCCGCTGACGGCGGTAAGAGTCGAACTGTCGCCGGGTTGGGAGAAGTATTGCCCGGTATAGCGGCTGTCCGGCTGGTATTCATATTGCGCGCCGCTGCCAGCGGTAACCGTTACCGTGCCATCTGATCCCACGGCCAGCGATTCCTGCCAAGACGTGGACCAGCCCAATCCCAGCGGCCCCATTTGGAATCGGCCAGGGATGGATTGGTTGAAGCTGCGGTCAAAACTTAGGGATAAGCTGCCGGGCGTGGGCAGCGAATCATCGACGGTGCTGCCCAGTGTCGGCAGCGGCCAGGCATTTTCTGCCTGGGCCACGGCAAAGCTCCAAAGGCTGCTAATGTCCGTGACATCTTCCCCCAGGCTGCCGAGGTATGATGCTTCGTTGTCCAGCAGTTGCACGTACCCACCGGCGGTGCTGCCCATTTGCACCGTCAGGCCGGAATACATGGCATTCCAGGCCGCAGTGGAAATCCCCGTCGGCTGCAACGAGGATTCCATCGACGCCCAGTTCACTGCGGTTGTGTTATTGGTCTGAATAGCGCTGAGCGAGAAGGTCACTTCCGGATTGGAGAAATCCCAGAGGTTACTGTTCCAACCGACATAGTCGATGGGTATACGTTCGGATTCGCCTGGTTCCAGCACGCCAGGCGTGGCACCGCTGGCCAGGATTTGCACCGATTGCGAAAAGCCCGCGGGCGCTGCTGAGGTCCAGTAACCCTCCACTTGCAACTCTTCCGCAACAACATACGTGTGCTCGGCCATCCAGGCTCCCGGCCCATTTGGATTAGTCGCCGTAAATACCAGCAGCGGCGCGGCCATAGGCGCGTTGCCGGTGTTGGAATAATCCACATACAGCGTCGAGGATTCATGCCGACCGATGGGATTCGGCACTTCGATTTTCGTGGTCAGCACACCTTGGCCGGTTGATCCAAGCGTGAAGCAATTTGGCAATGTCGCCGTGGTGCCATCAGGTTGGGTTACCCTAATGGAATAAACGCCGGGAGGCGCGTAATCGGCGGCGAAGGTGGCGGTGATCTGCGTGGGCAAATCGGTGGTGGAACTGGTTGCCGGATAAACCGCGCCGCCGGCAGACACCAGACCCACCTTGGAACCACCAACAAAACCAGCACCGCTGAGCGTCAGGTTGGTGTACATGTTGGTGGTTGATTGCGTCGTGTTAGTGCTTGTCAGCAGCACATCGCTACAGGTGGCTTGCAATGTAAAGCCATCGGGCGCCGAAAGAATCGACACACTATACACCAGAACGTACCACGTGCCGGCGTTGGCTTCGGGAACCAAGATACTGTGGTTGGCGCCGCCGCTGTTTACCCCATAGTCGTAGGTTTGTCGTGTCGGCGGCGTGCCAAATCGCGCGTAAAGTTCGGTTTGATCGGCGCTGCTCGGATCATTCAAGACGATCGACAAAGGATCGGCCGCGGTGACTGGAATGCTGAACAACTGCGCCTGGCCAGTGCCGGCCCAGGTGCCGCTGTAGGCAATGCCCGATATTAACGCCGTTTGGCTAGTCTGGTTGACTTCAAAGCTGTAACTGCCCGGCGTTCCGCCGGCGCTGGTGGCGGTCAGCGTGTATTGGCCGGAGATGGGGAGATTGATCAGACCAGAACTGCCGCTGATATCGGAAAAACCAGTGAAGCCACTTGGCCCGGTCAGGCTGTAAACCAGGCTTGGCGATGATTCGGCAATCAAATTGAATTGCACCTGTGTCCCGGCAGTGGCGGAGAAGCTCCACAGATCCCTGGAATATGACGATTTGGTGGTGCTGGCGGTCTGCTGGTTGAGATTCAACGTCTTTTGGTAGGCGGTGGCGTCAAAGATTTCTACCGTGTAAAAGCCCGTGGCAGAACTGTGGGAAGACGGAGCCTGCACACAAACCTGGTACGTTCCAGCAGCAGGCAATGCAACATTTGAAAGCGTGATGACCGAGCCTGATGTGCCCGTGGTATTATCGGCCGTCGCCAGAACATCCCCTTTGCTGTCCAGAATTTGCACTTTGGCCCAGCCCACTTGCGGCGATAATGGCGCGGAAGTGCCGGTGCTGCCAGGGTTCACTATGACGGTTACTGCCGTATTGGCTTGGTCGTAAAACGTCCAGTCATCAGCCTGGCCAACCGTGGCCAGGTGGCCGGGAACCAACGTGTTAAGCTGGATGGCCCCGGCACTGGGCGGCACGATCTGCACCGTGCCGTTAATGACACTGCCACTGATCTGATCAACCCGCGCATAAAGATGCAGCCCGTTAAGATTCAGGGTTGCCCCGGCAGGAACGATCAACGTATTGACGTACATGGCTTCCGGTGTGCTGCTCTGCGAGTTCTGGTATTGATCCACAAGCTCGGTATAAGCACTAAGCGCAACAGTGCCGAATGCAAAGTTGTTGACGAATCCCAAGGAGATATTTCCCAGGTCGCTGCTCATCGCTTCCAGAAGTTGCGGCGATGATGCTGTACCAGGGCCGTTCAGTTGGAGCGTGCCCGCCACCGAATATAGCGAAGAATCGGTCGAGTTGTTGGCAAAGGAATTTCCGGTGATTGCAATGGTGGAACCTGGCGAGCTGATAAAGGCTCCGTCGCCGGTGAATGTCGTCGTGCTTGCCAGCGAAAGCGTTCTAGACTGCACATTGACCACCCCGGCAATCGTTGCCGCGCCGCCATTGAAATCCACCGTTCCCGGCCCGGTGATAGTGCCGGTGCCCGTCCAGGTGCTGGTGTCATCCA
>Ga0316217_10001563_pt1 | contig 29458 bp, 24 predicted proteins | sample 1anoAmetaG_FD_203633 | JGI IMG/M metagenome (GOLD analysis project Ga0316217, IMG submission 203633) | Freshwater microbial communities from Trout Bog Lake, Wisconsin, USA - 1anoA | ecosystem: Environmental > Aquatic > Freshwater > Lake > Hypolimnion/Profundal zone | place: USA: Wisconsin... | reverse complement strand
CTGTGCGCCGAACTTACCGCCACAGAAACGACCTATCCGGGAACCGAACTACGCTTGGTTCTTGAGCCGGTCCGGGCCAGTCAAATTCCACGAGATCAGGAGTCCTGAGCCTCTAATCGCCCCGGGAGTGGTGGTGATGGCTTCGCTTGGACTTCTCGCCCTCTTCAGACTTGGCCTTGGCGTCTTCGGGTTTGGCCTTGGCGTAATCCTTGTAGTAGTAATCTTTGTACTTGTAGTAGTAGTAGTAGTCGACGCTACTGGGCCGAACGGCGTTGAAGATGAGGCCTAGCACGTTAACCTGGCGCTGATAAAGCAGTTCGAGCGAAGCGCGGGCGATGCGGGCGGACGTATGCTGGGCGCGGAGCACGAAGAGCACCCCGTCCATCAGCGGCGCCAGGCTGGTGACGTCATCCGCCGCCATCACGGGCGCGGTGTCCATGACCAGGTAATCATACTTGGCGATCACTTCTTTGATGAACTTGGGGGTGATATCACCGATGAAATATTCGCTGGACTGCTGAGTGGTGGCGCCGCGCGCCAGCAAATCGAGGTTGGCGAATCCGGTCTTTTGCACGAGCGGCTGCCAGTCCAGTCCCTGGGAGAAAACCTCGCAGAATCCCGGTTCGGCCTTCAATTTGAACCGGTGATGCAGGAGGCCTTTGCGCAAATCGCCATCCACCAGCAGGACGCGGGATCCGGACTGGGCCATGGTGATCGCCAGGTTCGAGGCGGTGAGGGACTTGCCTTCATTGGGAATCGAACTGGTAAGGAGCAGGGTCCGGGGCCGTTTCCCCGACTCCGCCATATAAAGCAGCGAAGATCGCAAATTGCGATACGCCTCGAGGAACGAGTGCCGCTTGTCATCCGGTTGCACCAACTCCAACTCCTCCTGGCCCTTCATGAGCCGTTCCCGCGGGATTTGCACCATGACATTTTCGTCGAACAATTCCTGCAATTCGGTGAGCGAATTAACCCGATCATCCAGGTGGTCGATCAGCAGCAGCAGCCCGATGCTCAGGATCATGCAGCCGAAACCCGCCGCCAGCATGTTCCGCAGATGCCGGGGCCGATCGGGCTTCGCCTTCGATGCTTTCTCAAGGATAGTCACGCTCTCCGGGCTGATGTCCTTGTTCACATCCAGGGTCTGCATGGTCGCCAGCATGTGGTCATAGAGGGCCTGAATGCGCTGGGAATTAGCCTTCATTCGCTCGTACTCGGCCGATTTGCGGCTGATCTCCAGGATCTTTGTATCCCACTGTTTGACGTCTTTTTCGAGATTCTGAATCTGGAGGGCGACGGAGGCCTTGCGATTCTCCAACTGTTCGCCGCCCTGCTGGCGGTAGATGTCCAGCAGGCGCTCGCGACTCTCGATCTGCTCCTTCATGTCGATCATCTTCGGGTGCTTGGGCCGCAGGTATTGGGCAAGGTCGGTCATCTCGGCCTTCATAAGCAGCACTTGCTGCTTGGCATGCAGATAATCCATCGCGAGCGTATCGCTGTTCAGAGCCGAATTATTCTGGCCGGTGGCCTCGACGCCGGGGTCGCCGGGCGTTGAGCTCGCGCCGGGCGGAGCGGTGGGGAGGGTGACGGACAACTCTTGCTGGCGCTGCATGTTCTGGTCGAGGGTGAGGGTCTGCAGCAGGTCGTGCTCCGATTTCAGCGAGGCCAACCGTTGATTAAGCGCCACGAGATAATTGCCCACGCTGTTCCCCTGCTGCTGAAGCCAAACCAAGCTGTTCGTACTCTGGAACGCCACCAACTCGTCGTCGCAGGCGCGCAGTTCTTTATCCAGCCGCATGGCTTCCTCCTCCATCCCGGCGACCGTGGTATCGGACGTGTGCGAACGCATCTCCTTCTTGAGATTCCGGTACTCTTCCATGCAGGCATCGACAAAGGCCCGCACGAAGGGGCCGTCAATACCGGTGCCTTCCAGCACAAAAATGCTGGTCTTGGGCGAGACCGTCACGCGGAGGCTCACCTTCTTGGAAGGATCTTTCTCGACCGATTCGGTCGTGGTGGCATCCAGGTTCGTTCCGTTGCCGCTATTGGCGGGCGGGTCGGTATCCACAGCGGCCAAATTCGTGCTCGCGGCCGCGTGTGACGCGTTGGTTGCGCTCCCGCCGCCCCCTGCATGTCTCGCGGCCGCGTCCATGGCCAGCAGGACCTTCTCGTAAGCCTTCCCTCGGACCAGGTCGCTCTGCATAAGGGCCGCCTGGGTGCCCAGGAAGTTATTCATTTCCTCGCTGTAAGTCGGCACTTCGGCGCCGGTGGACGTGGCGGGCTTGATGCTGACGATCATGCGTCCGGTCGAGACGTAAGAGGCCGGCTGGACCCAGGTAATCATGGTCTCGAGGATCAACCCGATCAAGCCGCCCACCGCCAGCACCCACCAACGGCGATGCAACAGGTCGCGGTAACGGTTAAGCCGCGCTACGAATTGCGCTTTGGCTTCCGACCGATCAAAACTACGCTGAACTCTTTCCTCACTCATTTGCGCCACGAGAACAAAACAGGTTGAAATGCTTCACAGGTTCCACGATCGCTTGTCAACGATGATAGCGTCGTCCGGTTGCAAGAGGACGTCTTTCTCGGTCTTTCCTTCTTCCAGGATTTCGACCATGTTCAAATCAAACGTCTGCTTGCTGCCCGACGGCAGGACGCGAATGACTTTGACCTTCCGCTTGTTGGCGAAATCCCCGAAGCCTCCGGCTCGCAGGATCGCCTTGCCCGCGCTCAGGTTGTCGCCGATCATCAGATCGATGGGACCTTGGTTTTTGACCGGACCCCACACATAGACATGGCCTAGGAGCTTGTTGGCCACGTCCAACGCCAAAATGACCGTAGCGCGGTAATAATACTCCTTTTCGAGCTGCGTCTTGAGTTCCTTTGCCAATTGCATGCAGGTCTTATCCGCCGCGGCCACGCGTCCAATGTACGGCACATCCAACTCGCCCGAATCGGTCACGGTCAGACTTTTGGGCTGCTCCTTGTCCTCCAGGATCTGAAGGCTCACCTTATCCCCGACGCGCAATTTGGTCTTGTCGTCCGGAACATACCCGCTCAAGTTGGCCGGCGTGACCGTCGTGTTGGTCGCCTGGCGGGAAGGCAGAAACGACGGGTTCGCGCTGCTCGACAGGGGCGGCATGGCGGCTTGAAGGGAAGCTAAGCCTAAACTCAAAAGGCAAAACGCCTCCAGACACGTACGAAGCAAAAGACCCATCATTCCGCGGCCACCCAACCGCCCAAGCTCTTCTCGGGCGACAAGCCCCTGGCTAACAGGCTGGTCCCGCTTCCCAAGCCGGCCGTCCAAGGACGAGAGCCCGCGACGGCTCCCGCGATCCCACGAACCAGATTTCTGCGCTCTTTTCATCTCATGCTTTGAAGTGTACGAATCTTGCGTATTCTCCACATATATCAAGCCCCCGAACAAATGCCAGAGGAAAGTGCGCTCGGCGACCGCGCGTAGGGCCGTACCAAGCTCGCACAACGCTCGGGCGCGTTCGCCTACTCGTGCCACGCGCGAACGACCCGGTTGGTGGCGCCTGCGGGTGCGCCGGCGGCGCCCGCCCGCCGGCTAATTAGTCCTATCCGCTCCCGCTCGGCTTTTCTGAGGATGTCGATATCCACTGCCGGAGCATTGGTTTCAAGCGGGGAAAAGCCCCCCGCCGGGGATGAACGGGCTCTGACTTGGGCGAGGGTTGCCGCGAGCAGGGTATTCTCTTTTTCGACGACTTCAACGCGCGCGCGGATTCTCGCCAACTCGCGCGGGTCGGAGACGGCGGGTTGGACGCTGAGCGCTTCTTTTAGCTTGGCCTCCAACAGGGCTTTGTCCGCCTGCAATTGCCGGATTTGTTCGCGCAGACCGGCCATTTGAATCTCCCAATCGGCCGGGGGACCGGATGATCCGACGGGACCGGCATTCGTGGCGCCGTCCAAGCGCCCGGGCTTGCCCATTTCCGCCGACAGGATGGTCACCCGGTTGGCGAGGTAGCTCAGCCGGTATCGGACCACCTCGCTGTTCCAATCCGGGAAGTCCTTTTGCAACTTCCGCAGGGCGGCGTTGGCCTCGTTATATTTGGGGAGCGCCTCCGCGCCCCGCGACACGGCGGGCAACAGGTCCGCCTCCCGGATGAGGTTGCAAATGCCCAAGTATTCTTCCTCCGGCCCGCCCCCTCGCGCTCCAGAAAGCGCCGCGAGCCCGAGCGCGGCCACCAAAGCAAAAGAGCATCTCATAGGACAAAGCATAGGGCCGCCCGACTGGCGCCGCAACTTAAAGAACCCGATGCGAAATCGCGGCTTGCCTTCTCCACGGAACCGGCGGATGATAGTCATCATGCACCAATCGTTGCTTTTTCCCGCCGCGCGGCTTTCATGAGCCCCTTGAAAATCGCGCGGATTCTAGACGAGGCCGACGGCGCTTTCGGGCTGGAATACGACAACACTCTCGGGCGGAAGAACACGATGCGCCTGGACGCCTTCACGTACGAGGACGCCCTCCGCGAGGCAAGGCGCTATCTCGAAATCGCCGCCGACGATCACGACGCGGATGGGGCCCAGTGGGATCTCGAGTAGGCGAACTTAGCCGCTCTCCTGATTGGTTTCGAGAAAACCCTGGAGATGGCACAGGCGGGTAGGATGTCGGAGTTTGCGCAAGGCCTTAGCTTCAATCTGGCGGATTCGTTCCCGAGTGACTTGGTAGAGATTCCCGATTTCTTCGAGGGTGTGGCCGTAGCCATCCACCAAGCCGAAGCGCATTTCCAGGATCTTCCGTTCCCGATTGCTGAGCAGGGTCAAGACGTCATCCAGCTTCTCCTTGAGCATATTTTGGCTCGTGGCCTCCGACGGATTCTCGGCGCCTTTGTCCTCGATAAAGTCGCCCATTCTCACGTCGCCATCGTCGCCCACCGGGGCGTCCAGCGAGATTGGCTGGCGAGCCATCATGAGAAGGGCATTGATACGGGAAACCGGCACGCGCATTTCGTCGGCGAGGTCCTCGGCGGTGGGCTCGCGGCCCAACTCCTGGCTGAGCTGTTTCTGCGCCCGCCAGAGCCGGGTCATGATCTCGATCATATGCACCGGGATCCGAATGGTGCGCGCCTGGTCGGCAATCGAGCGGGTCAAAGCCTGTCGAATCCACCAGACCGCATAAGTCGAGAATTTGTAGCCGCGACGGTATTCGAATTTCTCCACTCCTTTGAGCAGGCCGATATTGCCCTCTTGGATCAAATCGAGGAGCGACTGCCCGCGGTTGACGAATTTCTTGGCGATGGAGACTACCAGGCGAAGGTTGGCTTCGGCCATGTGGGTCTTGGCCTGATGGGCGCGATCCGCCGCGCGGTGCAACTGGTCATAGGCGGTGGAAAACTCCGCCTGCGGTCGGCGAACGAAGAGTTCGAGGGCGACGAGCTTGTCTCGCTCCTCGCGTAAAGCCGCTTGCTGGTGGCCGGACTGGGGCTGGCCCTCCAATTCATGAATTCGCCGGGCGCCGGCCAGAAACTTGCGGTGCGTGTTCCCGGCGACCACCACCATGTCCTCCAGCACCTTCTGTTTGTAAAAGAACTGCGGAAACAGCGCTTGGAGTCGTTTTTCGACTTTCTGGAGTTCGGCCAAGAGTTTTTCGCGTCGCTCGGGGGTCGTCGCCTTGTGCCACTCGGCATACCGCTGGTCCACTTCGGCATCCAACGCTTCGAGCTTCTTTACCAGGCTGCGGAGGTGTTCGAGGTGTTCCTCGCGGCTGGCCACTTTGCTATCGACGACGATGCGATCGAACCGTTCCTGCGGCGGGTCGGCCAGCAACTTCCCGGCGATGGCGCTGTGCTCCTTGGCGACAAAACCGAGGGCGTAAACCAGCCGCTTCATCTCCTGTTCGGCTTCCTCGATCCGCCGGAAGACCTCCACCTCCTGTTCGCGCGTGAGCAAAGGCACGCGACACACCTCGTTCATGTACATTTGAACGGGATCGTCCAGCGCGTTGTATTGGCGAGGCTCCTCCGCATCCGGCTCCTCCGCCCGGGGCCGCTCAATTTCGGGCGTCGTGGCGATTTTGAGCCCGAGGTGCTGAAGCCGGGTGTACAGGTTATCCAAGTCGTCGGCGGACACGCCTTCCGGCAGGAGGTCGTTGATGTCGTCGTAGGTAAGATGGCCCTGCTCCCGGGCCAGCAGCGTCAAGCTCTTGACGGTTTCGGCCAGGTCTGGCGCCTGAACTGGAGCCGGGATCAGCGGAACTACGGGCGCGCTCAGCGGCGACGCCGCCCCGCGAGCCGCCGCGCCGTTCTTAACCCGGCCGCCGGGAGTTGCCTTCCGTGGCGCTTCGTCGCGTCCCGTCGCCTTGGCGCCAAAGATAAATGGACGATGCGGCCGGTGGGGTTTCCCGGGGGTTTTTCGCTCTTTAGCGACGTTACGATTTGCTGTTCGATTACTCAAATGGCTTGATGCCGCCGGCGTCGGTTATAAACGAAAGGAGCCGAGACGGATCACCATTAAGATAACATGCTGGGGGCGGGCCGCGAGCAATTAAACAGCTTAGACCCCCTTTATTTTATGTCGGCGGGATTAATGCCACTCCAATTCATCCCGAGCGGGGAGGCGCGGGAATTTCTGGTGCGGCTCCTTTTGATACCAGAAGGCGACCGAGGCGATATCGTCCTGGGCTGCCAGGTAGCGGCCGCCCGACTGCCAACCCAGCGCCTGGATGGTGACCTTGAGATCCTGCTGGAAGCGCACCGGGTCCATCAGATGCCACCGATACAGGCCGAAGCGCGTTTGCGAGTCGTAGAGCCCATCCGGGCGAATGACTTGCGGCATGCCGCTGTAGGGCGTGGCAAATTCCGTGTAGCGGCCTTTACCGTCGGGACCCCTGAGTTCGAAGTCATAAGAGCCGCAAAAGTAATCTTCCGTACCGGTGCCGCAGATCGTCGGAAACTCCTTGTCGCCGTCGAGGAAGAACTTGATTTCACCCTCGCCCCACCAGCCGGTGTGGCTCACGCCCCAAGCCAGATAGGTGCCGACGTAATGGCCGACGCCCCGGACTCCGTCCAGGATCGTATATAGGCCCTTGGTCTTGAGCGGATTCTCGCGACGGAACTGGGCGTGAAAGCAAGCCGCGTCCTCCGGCACCTGGGTGAGCGTATAGTTGATCTGGTAGTAGATCGTCATCGCGTTGTCGTCCAGATTCTCGATCGTGATCCTGGCCTTCTTGTGAAAGGGCATCTGCCAATAGCAGTTGAACGCGCTGCCGGGATTGACGCACACCGGGGTCGAGCTGATATGGCAGTAGCGGCCCCAACCGCAGGCAAAGAAATCACCCAGCGGGCACTCGACCGACGGCTCCGTTTCGTCGTCCCAATAGAAACGCAGGATATTCCAGCGCGTCTTGTCCAGGGGCGCCGGAGTCATCCAGATCTGTTGGATGGCGCCCGAACCAGTGATTTCGGCCAGGGTAAAGGTGGACCGAGCCGGAACGTTCACGAAGGGAGAGACCTTCCACCCCTGGCCCAAGTCCCGCGCCGCGCCCCAGGCGGGGCCATTGGTGGACATCCCGGCCTTGCCTTTTTCACCCGTGAAATTCTCCGGGCCAATAGACCGGGTTTGCGCCGTGGAAGTTCGGTACAGATTGCCGAGGTTGAGGTCGAGCCCGTTGAACGGCGCTTCGGCGGCGGGCGCGATCGAACATAACCGAAGCAGGGGGAGGAGGGTCAGGAGCAAGCGAGGGATGGTTTTCATTAGTTTACAGGTTGAGGGTTGTGGGTTGAGGGACCGCCTAAAGCAGCTTCACACCATGTCGGCCGCCACCACGCGGATGATCTCCTCCAGCGTGCTTTGGCCGCTAATGGCGCGCATCAGGCCGTTTTGCCAGAGCGTGCGCATGCCTCGCTGGATGGCGATGTCATCGAGGGCGGAGGTCGGGACTTTTTTTAGCACGGCCTCGCGGAACGGCTCGTCCGCGATGAGGAGCTCGCTCACGGGCAGCCGTCCGGAGAACCCGGTGCCCGCGCATTGGTCGCAGCCGGCGCCGCGGCGGAATTGCGCGTCGGCCAGGAGGGCCTCCGGGACCAACCGGAGCTGGCTGGAGGGCGGTTCATAGGGCTCCAGGCAGTGGGCGCATACACGGCGTACCAACCGCAAGCCCATGACCGCCAGCACGCTCGAAGCGAGCATGAACGGCTCGATCTGCATGTTGATCAACCGCGTGAACGCCCCGGCCGATACCCCCGAGTGGATCGTGCTGATGACCAGGTGGCCGGTCAACCCGGCCTGGACGGCGATCGCGGCGGTTTCCGGGTCCCGGATCTCGCCCACCAGGATAACCTCGGGATCCTGGCGCATAATACTCCGCAAGGCCAGCGCATAGGTGAGGTCCTGCGCCGAGTTAATCTGGGTTTGACTGACCATGGGCAAGTTGAACTCGACCGGATCCTCGACCGTGCTGATGCTGATGCTGGTACCCTCGCGCTGGATGATGTGGCACAGCGCCGAATACATCGTGCTGGTCTTGCCCGAGCCGGTGGGACCGGTAAACAACAACAGGCCGCTGGTTCGTTTGAGCACCCGCAGCAACCCCTGGTGGGTGGATTCCTCGAACCCCAGCGTGGCCAGGTCGAAGCGCCGATCCCGCGGATCGAACAGCCGCACAACGATCTTCTCCCCGCGCGTCGTCGGAAAGATCGAGATGCGCAACTGCACCCCCTCCAGCTCCGGGTCGCCCGCGGCGGTGCCGTCCTGCGGCATCCCCGCCTGGTAGGTGACGAGGTTGGCCATCACCTTGAAGCGCATCGAAATTTTCTCCATCAGCTCCAAGGGCAGATGCACGACCTCAACCAGGACGCCGTTGACCCGAGCGCGCACGGAAATCGAGGTTTCCCAGGGCTCGATGTGCAGGTCGCTCGCCGCCAGTCGGATGGCGTCCTGGACCAGGCAGTTGACCAGCACGCTCACTTCGACGCCTTGGGCGACGAGCTCGGACTCAAGATATCGCTCTGTATAACTGCTCATGGGGCGCGGTAAAAGACGCTCGACGCCGCCCAGGATACGGCCCGCCCGGACCCTCCGGCAAGCAGGAAAGAATCGCAAGAATCGCAAGCAAACAGTTGACGAAACGTCAAATTTCCTATTCAATTCACTTATGCAAATTGAAAGTTTGAAAGTTTTCTGCGACCTGGCCGAGACGGAGAGCTTCACGAAAGCCGCTCAAATCAATGAAGTCACTCAGTCCGCGGTCAGCCAAACGATCAGCACCTTGGAACGACAGTTCAAGTCGCTTTTGATCGAACGGAGCAAAAAGAATTTTCGGCTCACCCCTGAGGGACAGGTCTTTTACGAATACAGCAAGCGGATTCTCCAGAGCTTCGACGCGCTCCACAGCAAGCTCCAGGAATTGGAGGGCGTCATTTCCGGTAATATCCGCATTGCCACCATCTACAGCATCGGCCTGCATGTGCTGCCGCCTTATCTAAAGCGGTTTCTCAAGGAGTACCCTTCCGTGAACGTGCATGTCGAGTATCGCCGTCCAAACCAGGTTTACGAGGACGTGCTTGGCAACGTGGTCGATATGGGCCTGGTGGCCTATCCGGCGAAGGATGCCAAGCTCGAGATCGTGACCCTGCGCAAGGAGCCTCTCGTCCTCATCTGTCACCCGCAAAACCCTCTGGCCAAGCTCTCGAGCGTCAAGCTGCGCGCCCTCTCCGGTCTGCGCTTCGTCAGTTTCGAGCAGGATATCCCGACCCGCAAGGCGGTGGACAAGATCTTCAAAGAACACGATATCACCGTCGAGCACGCGATGGAGTTCGACAACATCGAGACCGTCAAACGGGCCGTCGAAATCGATTCCGGGGTGGCCATCGTCCCCGAAGCCACCATCCACCAGGAGGTCGCCAAGCAAACCCTGGCCTCGGTGCAACTGGAGGGAGGGGAGTTTGTCCGCCCTCTGGGGGCCATCTACAAGAAGAACCGCGTGCTCTCGCCGGCCATCAAGGAGTTTCTCAAGCTCCTTCGGGAAAACCTTTAGTCCGGCCTCGCGTCTGACCGTGGCGCGCGCCACCCGCGCGCCACTCGCTTGACTCGTTCATCACTGGTCTCGGGTTCAAGCATCCTCGGCGGGTCGTCGCCCGCCAAATGTCCGCGCATCGCTCGATCCTTGGCTCAGGTCCGGTTCAGGGCGCCAGTCCTCCACATCGCCCGGATTCCATTTCGACAAACTGACGCGCGCGCCGGATGAGCTCCCCATCGCGCGTCAGGTCGCCAAACCGGAATTTCGGCGCCCCGCTTTGCTGCTGGCCCAGGAATTCCCCCGGCCCGCGCAGTTTCAGGTCCGCCTCCGCGATCTGAAATCCGTCCGTGCTTTCTTCGAGGGCCTTCAACCGCTGCTGGGCTTCTTTGTTCTTCGTCGCGGCGGTGAGCAGGATGCAATACGAATCATGAGCGCCGCGCCCGATGCGTCCGCGCAGTTGGTGGAGTTGGGCCAACCCGAACTGCTCGGCGTTCTCGATGAGCATCAGGGTCGCGTTGGCCACGTCCACGCCCACCTCGATCAGCGACGTGGCCAGGAGCACGCTCACCGCGCCCGCGCGAAACGCCTCCATTACCGCTTCCTTCTCGCGAGCCTTGAGCCGGCCGTGCAGCAACCCGGCCCGAAACGGGGCCATCGCCTTGGCCACCGCCTCGAATTCGCGGGTGACGGCTTTGACCCCGTTGACGCCTGTCTCCTCGACCCGCGGATAAACCACATAGGCCTGCCGGCCTTCGCCCAGTTTGTCGCGCACGAAGGCCCACACCTTGGCCAGCTTGTCGGCCGTCCGGACGAAGGTCCGGATGCGGCCTCGGCCCGGGGGAAGCTGATCGATAGTGGACAGGTCCAGGTCCCCATAGACGGTGAGACCCAGCGTGCGCGGGATCGGCGTGGCGGTCATGACCAATAAGTGCGGGTAGCGGCCTTTGCGCACGAGTTGCTCGCGCTGGGCGACGCCGAACTTGTGCTGCTCGTCAATCACCACCAAGCCGAGGTTCTCCGGCTCAAACCCATCCTCGATCAACGCGTGCGTGCCGATGGTCAGCTTCGGAGGGGAACCCAGCCTCGGACTCGCCTCGTCCCTCGGTTCTGTTTTCCCGTTGCCCGGCCCTTCTGCCGCGGGCGGGGGAAGGGCGCCCCCGGAGCTTTCGACGCCCAAGAGCGCTTGGTTGCCGCTCCCGGCATCCTCCGCGCCGCGGGCGGGTTTGCGGCTGCCGGTCCGCAGTTCCACCGCGAGGCCCAAAGGCTCGAACCACTTGCGGAAATTGGCGTGGTGCTGGTCGGCCAGGATCTCGGTCGGCGCCATCAAGACCGCATCATAACCGCTCTCGAGGGCCATCAGGGCGCAGCAGGCCGCCACCACGGTCTTGCCCGAACCCACGTCGCCTTGAAGCAGCCGTCGCATGGGGTACGGACCGGACAAATCCTTGCGCAACTCGCGGAGCACCCGGGTCTGCGCGTCGGTCAATTTGAAGCCCAGCCCGGCCAGGAACGGCTTGACCAGGCGATTGTCTCCCGGGCATGGCAGCGCTTGGGCATGACTCTCGAAACTGCGCCGCCGCTGCTGGAACCGCCGCTGCAACGCGACGAATTCATCCAAAGCCAGCCGCCGTCGCGCCCGCTCCGCGTCGTGCTCCGTTTCCGGGAAGTGGACCCGGCGAACCGCCCGCGCCCGCCCCGGCAATCCTTCCCCCTCGTACTGGATCGCGGCCGCAAACTCCGCCAACCCGGGTTGCGGTTCCTCGATGCGCGCCTCCGCCCCGGCGAGGGTTCTCCAGATCAGCGCCCGCAGCCATTTCTGGGGCAGCCCCTCGGTCAACGGGTAGATCGGCGCGATCCGGTTCAGATGGATGCTGCTCTCCTCCCCCCCGTCGACCACTTCGGTTTCCGGGTGGTCAAGCGTGCGCGGCTTCAGCCCGACCGGCTTGCCGAACACCACCACCTCATCCCCCGTGGAAAAGTACTTCTCCATGAACGGCAGGTTCCACCACCGGCAATGCAGCCGCGCCGTGCCGTCGTCCACGATGATCTCGAAGATCGATTGGGTATGCTGCTTAAACCACTTGGTTCCGAGCGCGACGATGCGGCCGCGCGTCAGCGACGCCTCCTCGATCCGCAGTTCCCCGATCGGCCGGAACTGCCGCCGATCCTCATAGCGCCGCGGCCGGTGCAGCAGCAAGTCGTCGATCGTTCCAATCCCCAGCCGCGCAAGCTGCGCCGCCCGCTCCGGCCCTACGCCGTAGAGCGACGCCACCGGCCGGCTCAATGGAGATAATTCACTCATGGCCGGGTTGCCCCCCCGCGAAGCGGCATTTCCACTGGGCGATCAAGGACCGGTACTCCGACAGCAGCGCGGCATCCGGCTCGTCCCATCGCATCATGCGACGGCATTTCAGATCGCTGAAGTCGCCCCCAAAGGCGCCATCTTGCGACATGCCGATTTCCGTGCCGTAATAGATCACCGGCGGCTGCGCTTGTTGGAATTGGAGGCGCGCGGCGGCGAGCAGCCGGTCCCGACGGTTCCGCGCCTCGAAGAGAAATCGCGGCTGGTCATGGTTGTCAAGGAACGACAATAGCGAGCACTCGCTCGGATATTGCGCGTAGTGTTGATCGAGCCGATCCTGGACTTCCGCCCAACGGACTTTGCCGCGCGGCCAAGCGACGCGGGCCTTTACCAGGTTTTGAAAATGGAAATCGAGAAGGCCATCGAAAACATCCACGTACTCCTTCATGGTCGCCTCCAGGACATCCAAATTCAGTTGCTGGGCGAGAAAGTAAGCTTCCTTGTCGGGCACATTGAGGGTCGGCAAGTGGTCCCTTCGGATCCCGGCGAAGGCCACTTCGCCGATCAGCATCACCTCCGGCGCTCCCGCCTTGAGCTCGCGGCGGAATTCGCTCCAAAAACCGAGCGAGGGCCCCAGGGCGTGGTCGCAGCGCAGACCGTCGATGCCGCGTTGAAGCCAATGCCGGGCGGCGGCGATGACGTGCCGGCGGGCTTCGGGATGCTCCAGGTTCAGTTTGGGCAGTTCCCGGAAGTGCAGAAAGCTCAGATAATTTCCCTGCGCGTCCCAGCAGAACCAGTCTCGGTACGGACTTTTCTTGTTGGCGAGCGCCGCCCGGAAGAACGGGTGGTCGCGATGGACGTGGTTGGCCACGAAATCCAGGATCACCTTGAGCCCGGCGGCCTTCGCGGCCTGGAGGAGCGCCGCCAGCCCCGCCTCGCCGCCAAAACGGGAATCCACCTGGTACAGATCGGTCGGGTGATACCCGTGATAGGCCTGCGGGCTCGCCGGGCCTTGGGTAATTGGCGAAATCCACAGAGCCGTTACGCCTAACTGTTGGAGATAGGGAATTTTCTGGGCCAACCCTTGGAGATCGCCGCCGCAAAAAACCGCGTCCTGTTCGCGCCCGCGCGCGCTGGCGCCGGGCCCGGGCTGGGAACAACTAAAGCGGTCGATCAGAACATGATAGATGACCGACCGGCTCAGCCAGGAGCGGTTCCCTTGTGGCTCCGGCGCCCTGGCTAGGGGCGAGGGCTTCCGCGACGCCGCGCCCGTCCGGGAGAATGGCCTTTCATCAGGATTCACCCGGGCAGTGTGCCCCCGCGCGTCTCGGGTGTCCAGCGCCCCATGGCCGCGCCCCGATTCCCGGCGGCGCCGGGTCTATGGAGGGCCCGGGCCGCGGGCGGGGTTTCCGCATCATTCAACATTCTGTTTATTTCCATTATGGCTAATTATAGACAGCGGTCCCCCTCCGTCCGCGCCCCGCGCCCGCGCCCGCCGGAAAAAAACGCGGCGGCCGCGCTCCCGCCGCCAACTGCGACGTAATGCGCCTCAGCGACCAATAAACACGGGCCTTTCGCCGCGACCGCGCCGGTTCGCGCGCTCGCGCCGCGCGCCCGCCTCGCCGCTAAAAGCCGCGGTTCCGACCGCCTTGGCATCCAAATCGCTGGAGGGCGTTGCGCGGGCGCGTAGGGGCGGTGGGGTTGGAGAAGGCGGGTAGGGGAATCAAACATCGTATTCGCCCTTGGCTCGTCGCCCAGCGTCCGGCAAGAAACGCAGAACGAACAATCATGACATTACTAACTTCAAAATTAATAAAACAAAGCAGTTGTCTCGTCGCGGCCCTTGTGGGCGGAACCACTTTGGCCTTCGCCCAAACCTCTCCCAGCATCGACACCCTGGAAAAACAAAACCAGGAGCTGAAAGCCCGCTTGGATGCGCTGGAGCAGTTGGTCAAGAAGGAGGGACTTATGCCGAGCGGCGCCGCCTCCTCTCCCGGGGTCAAAGCCCTCTCGGAAATGACCATCAGTGGGTTTGTGCAAGCCTCCTACTTCCACGATTTCAGCGATCCGCCCGGCGGCACTTCGCCGGGCTATCTATGGAATTACAAGAACGACTCCTTTTCGCTTAACAAATTGAAGCTGACGGTCGCCAGTCCGGCGGTGGAGGCCAGCGGAGACAAGTGGAGCGCCGGCTACCGCGCGTCGCTGATGTTTGGCCAGGATTCCCCGGTCCTCAATTCGGGCAAAGGACTGGGCTTCGATTACGTGCGCGAGGCCTTCGTCGAGATCAACGCGCCGATCGGCACGGGTCTCGATATCAAAGCGGGAGAACTCATCTCGCTGCTCAACTACGAGTCGGGCGACGGCGGTGCCGTGAACGATAATTTCTCCCAAGGTTATCAGTGGTATTTTACCGGCAACGGCCCCGCCGCGGGGGTTCAAGTCGGTTACAACCTCACCGACTGGCTGGCGGTCAAGGCGCGGGTGCAGAACGGACTCTATGCCGGTCCCGTGGACAATAATTCCTCCAAAACGGAAATGGTCGCCTTTGATATCAAACCGCTCACCAACCTCTGGTTCAGCGTGGTCGGTTTTGGCGGGCGGGAGGAGGTCGGGTTCGCGCAATCCCTCTGGGGCGGTTCAGTGCTGGGCGGATGGCAAGCAACCGAGCACCTGCACTTTGGAACCGAGCTGGATTATTTCTCCTTTCATAATCCCGACGGAGGGGCCAATCCCCCGGGCGATTCCCCCGTGTGGTCCACTGGACTGTGGGTGGCTTACAGTTTTACCAAGCAATTTGGCGTGGGGTTGCGGGGCGAGTACCTGAGCGACCACGATGGCGTGGACGCCTCCGGCGGCGCGCTGGGATTTTCGAATCCGCCCGGCACGGGGCAGGATCTCTCCAGCCTGGCCTTCACCTTAACCTATTCGCCTCTGCCCAGCATAAGGATCCAGCCCGAAATCCGCTACGACCACTCCACTTACGCCAACGCCTTCGGCACCCGCAACAACCGGATCGTTGCCGGCGCGGGGGTGAGCTACCTCTTCTGATGCTGCGACTCCGTTATTCCTCAAACAACCATAACCTAAGCCTAAGAAATACATGAAAATGAAGTTCAATCGGTTAAAACTCTCCGCTTTGGCGCTCGCCGCCGTTCTCGGCGGTCGAAGCGCGGAGGCGGAAACCATCAAGGTCGGCGTGCTGCATTCTCTCAGCGGCACCATGGCCATCAGCGAAACCTCTTTGCGCGATACGCTCCTGTTCGCCTTCGACGAAATCAACCAGGCCGGCGGCATCAAGGTCGGCGGCGCGACTTATACGATCGAGCCGGTGATTGTCGACGGCGCCTCGAACTGGCCCTTGTTTGCCGAAAAGGCCAAGCAGTTGCTCGAAGAGGACAAAGTGGCGGTCGTCTTCGGTTGCTGGACCTCAGTCAGCCGGAAATCGGTCCTGCCCGTTTTCGAAAAAGACAACGGCCTGCTGTTCTACCCCGTGCAATACGAAGGCGAGGAGCTCTCCAAGAACATCTTCTACACGGCCGAGGCGGTCAACCAGCAAGCCACCCCCGCGGTCGATTACCTGCTTAAACTGGGGAAGAAGAAATTCTATCTCATCGGCACCGATTACGTTTATCCCCAAACCACCAACCTTATCCTGTATAAGTATCTCCTGCTGCACGGCATCGCCCTGGAGAACATTGGCGGCGGGCTGCGCAAGGACGCCGATGGCAAGGTCATCTCGGCCGGAAAATACACCCCCTTCGGCCACACCGACTATCAGCAGATCGTCGCCGAAATCAAGCAGTTCGCCGCCAGCGGCGACGCTTGCGTGATCAATACGATCAACGGCGACTCCAACGTGCCCCTATTCAAGGAAATCGCCGCCGCCGGTCTGAATCCGAGCGATTGTCCGGTCGTTTCCTTCAGTCTGGCCGAGGATGAGTTGCGCGCCCTGCCGACCAAGGACCTGGTCGGAGAACTGGGCTGCTGGACTTACTTCATGTCCCTGCCCACCCGGGAGAACAAGCAGTTCCTGGGCCGCTGGGATGCGTGGCTCAAGACCGAGAACCATTCGGGAGTGGTGAAGGAGAAACGCGCCGTGGACAGCCCCATGGTGTTGTCCTACGACGGGGCTTACCTGTGGAAAGCGGCCGTGGAAGCCGCCGGTTCGTTCGATGTGGATAAGGTCCGCGAAGCCCTGGAATCCGGCGCCGTGACCTTCTCCGGGCCGGGGGGCAAAATTACGATGCTCAAGAACCACCACGCCACAAAGAATGTCTATATTGGCGAGACCAAAGCCAACGGCCAATTCAAGATTGTCAAAGAATTCCCTCAGATTGAGGGCGAGCCGTTCCTCTTGAAGGGGTTGGACGAGAAGCTCTCGGCCATGAAGTAACTCGCCTTTGGCTAACAAGAAGCTCCGATCATTTGGGGAAAGGGACCCGGGGGGGCGGGGGCGGCAACGCCTCGCCCCTCCTTAAGTTGAGTCTATGAAGGTTTGTTTCACACGGGCGCTGGCATGGGTCTGCGGATCGTTGACCTTTAGCCTGCTCGCCGCCGACTCGCCGCCGCCGAGCGCGGAGGCGGGCGTCCGCCAGGAATTGAGCCAGGTCATCTTTGCTGAAGGCCCCGAGCGCGTTAAGTTGCTTAACGACATCGCGCATTCGGGTTCAAAACTCGCTCGCGAGGTGTTGACCGCGTGGACCCGGGACGGGGTCTTTTTGTATGACGGGCCCGGTTCGGCCAAGCTCGCTTTGCTGCTCGAAGAACAGCAGGACAGCGAGGGGAAATCCCGGGCCATCCGCATCGACACCGGCCGGTTCCTGGCTGGCGCAGACGGCAAGGACCTGCGCTTCGCCGCGGCGGATCTGACCGCGGCGGACACGGATATGAAATTGCGCCAGGCGATTCAAAGCGCCCTCGATACCCTCGCCTTAGCGGATCCCAACGCCGAGACTCGGCGATCCGCGGCCTCCAAGCTCGGCAATTCCGCCAAGGCCCAATACCTGCCGGTTCTGGAGGACCGGCTGGCCATCGAGCCTAACGCCGAAGTTCGCCGGACGCTCAATGAGGCGATCGCCTTGCTTCAACTCGCCAACACCAATCCCGCCGTGCAACTCGACGCGGTGCGGCGCTTGGCCAAAGCCAATGCGATCGGCGCGTTTGACGCGCTGAAGCGGCTGGCCGCCAACACGAATGCCAGCCCCCAGGTGGCCCATGCGGCGGATACCGCCGTAAGCGCCATCGCCGAACACATCGATTGGGTAAATTTCTTCGGCACCGTCTTTCGCGGCCTGAGTCTCGGTTCGATCCTGCTGGTGGTGGCGCTCGGCTTGGCCATCACCTTCGGGCTGATGAACATTATCAACATGGCTCATGGGGAGATGATCGCCGTTGGGGCCTATACGACCTACGTCATTCAGAACCTCTTCGGGGCGGGGTTCGCGTTCTCCATCTCCCTTCCGATCCACTTTTGGGGCAAGCCGCTCTCCTTCGGCCTTCACCTGCCCGGTTTGAACGCCTCCGGCGGCTTTTATGAAACCTATTTTCTTTTCGCCCTGCCGTTCAGCTTTCTGGCGGCGGCGGCGGCGGGCCTGGTCCTGGAGCGAACCGTCGTTCGTTTCCTGTACCGCCGCCCGTTGGAATCCTTGCTGGCCACCTGGGGGGTATCGTTGGTGATGCAGCAATTGTTCCGCATGGTCTTTGGCGCCAACAACGTGCAAGTCAGTTCGCCCGCGTGGTTGCAGGGTCACTTCACCATTAATGACGTGATGTTCGGTTACAACCGCGTGTTCGTGATCGCCTTCGCGGTCTTTATCGTTTTGGGCACCTGGCTCCTGCTCGCGAAAACCCGGCTGGGGCTCTTCATCCGGGCGGTGATGCAAAACCGGGATATGGCCGCATGCCTGGGGGTTCGAGCCGAGCGGGTCAACATGCTGACCTTTGCCTTCGGCTCGGGGCTGGCCGGGTTGGCGGGCGCCTTTCTTTCGCAGATCGGCAATGTCGGTCCCAGCCTCGGCCAGAGTTACATCGTCGACAGTTTCATGACGGTCGTCGTCGGCGGGGTCGGCAGCATCGTCGGCACCGTCTGCTCCGCCGTCGGGATCGGCACCACCGACCAGGTCCTGCAACAAGCGCTCGGCTCGCCGGTCCTGGGGAAGATCATTGTTCTGGGCACCATCATTCTTTTCCTGCAGTGGAAACCGGGCGGGCTGTTCTCGATCCGCAACCGGAGTTTGGACTGAGCTTATGGAACGGCCTTCAAAGCATCCGCATGCGTGGTATGTCGCGATTGGCGCGCTCGTGGTGTTGGTCATTCTACCCGGTCTGAATGCCTTCACTTCCCCGGCTAATCCTCTGCACGTGAGCGACTTTTCCATCAACCTTTACGGCAAGTACCTTTGCTACGCCGTGCTGGCGATGAGCGTGGATCTGCTCTGGGGTTACACAGGGCTGCTCAGCCTGGGGCAATGCCTTTTCTTTTCCTTGGGCGGCTATGCGCTGGGCATGCATCTCATGCTCATGATCGGAAAGCTGGGGCAATATCACAGCGACTTGCCCGATTTCATGGTCTTTCTCGGCTATCCGAGGCTGCCGATGCACTGGGCGCCCTTTCGCAACTTCTGGTTTGCGGCCGCGGCCGTGATTTGGGTTCCCGGGCTGGTGGCGCTGATATTCGGCTTCCTCGCCTTCCGTTCGCGGATTCGGGGCGTCTATTTTTCCATCCTGACCCAGGCGTTGACCTACGCGGCCTGCCTCATGTTTTTCCGCAACGATTTCACCTTCGGCGGCAACAACGGCCTGACTGATTTCAAGTTCATCCTGGGTCATGACCTGCGCAGCGCGGCGACCCAGCGCGCGCTCTATCTTTGCACCGGGGGCCTGTTGCTCCTGACCTACCTGCTCTCCTACGGGCTGACCCGGACCACCTTCGGCAAGGTGCAACGGGCCATTCGCGACCGGGAGAATCGCGTGCTCTTCTCCGGTTATGCCACGGCGCACTTCAAGCTCTTCGTCTTCGTCCTGAGCGGCATCATCGCTGGGTTGGCCGGCGCCCTTTACGTTCCCCAGGTGGGCATCATCAATCCTAGCGAGATGGCGGCGGACAAATCCCTTGAAGCGGTGGTCTGGGTGGCCGTCGGGGGCCGCGGGACGCTGCTCGGGCCGATTCTGGGCGCAGTCGGCGTCAACGCCCTCAAAAGTTGGGCGACCCGCGCTTTGCCCGATCTTTGGTTGCTCCTCCTGGGCGCGCTCTTTATTGTGGTCACCCTGTTTCTGCCCAAGGGCATGGTCGGCATCCCCGAGCAACTCCGGCAGCTCAAGCGGCGTTACTCGCGCGGCCGCAAACCCGCGACTACCGATGCCTCAGACGCTTCGGTCCCGACCGAGCCAATCGCCAAACCCGAGTGATTATGCTCCCTCCGGAATTCATCCTGACCATTGAAGGCGTCAGCAAGAGTTTTGATGGATTCAAAGCCATCAACGATCTGACCCTCTACATCGATACCGGCGAACTGCGGACCATCATCGGCCCCAACGGCGCCGGCAAGAGCACCATGCTCGATCTGATCACCGGGCGCGCGCGGCCGGATTGCGGCAAGATCGAATTCGAGCGCAGCACCGACCTGACCCGCTTGAATGAATACAAGATCAATCGCCTCGGGATTGGGCGCAAATTCCAGACCCCGACCGTTTATATCGAGCACACCGTCTTCGAGAATATTCTGCTTTCGATCCCCGGCCGGCGCGGCGTGTGGGAGACGATCTTCTCCCGCACCAAACCCTCTCAACGCGAACGAATCGACGAGGTTTTGGAAACCGTCGGCCTCACGGCGGAAAAGGAGCGGCGCGCCGGCGCGCTGGCGCATGGCCAAAAGCAATGGCTGGAGATCGGCATGCTGCTTGCCCAGGACCCCAAGCTCCTCCTGGTGGATGAACCGGCCGCCGGCATGACCGATGAGGAGACGGTGAAGACGGGGGAACTCCTCCTCCGTTTGGCGGGCAAACATAGTATCGTCGTCATCGAGCACGATATGACCTTCGTGCGGCAGATCGCCCGGAAAGTCACCGTGCTCCACCAGGGTAGCGTACTGTGCGAAGGCGCCGTCGATGAAGTTCAAAATAATGAGAAGGTCATCGAGGTTTATCTCGGGCGAAAAAAGAAGGAAAAGCACTGAATTATGAGCGCGCGTTCCCCGTTAACGCCGGTGCTTTCGTTGTCGAACGTCGCGGTTTCCTACGACGGCTCGCGGATTTTGCGCGGCGTGAGCCTGGAGGTGCCCGCCGGCCGTCTGGTTTGCCTGATGGGCCGCAACGGGGTGGGCAAGACCACGACCCTCAAATCCATCATGGGCCTGGCGCGCGTGGACGCGGGAACGATCACGCTGGCCGGCGCTGAACTGGCCGGCCTGGCTACGGCGGACCGCGCGCGGCTCGGCATCGGCTACGTGCCCCAGGGCCGGGAGATCTTCCCCCACCTAACCGTTTGGGAGAATTTGAAACTGAGCCTCGTGGTGCATGGCATCAAGGATGATTCCGCCCTCGACCGGACCCTCGCTTTATTCCCGGTGCTAAAGGAGTTCTTGCGGCGCAAGGGCGGCGTCCTCAGCGGCGGCCAGCAGCAGCAACTGGCCATCGCGCGCGCCTTGCTGACGGATCCCAAGATCCTCATCCTGGACGAGCCCACCGAAGGCATCCAGCCCAACGTGATTGATATGATCGGCGAGACGCTGCTGCGGGTGAAGGCTGAAGGGCGCCTCAGCATCCTCCTGGTCGAGCAATATGTGGACTTTTGCCTCTCGGTCGGCGATAGTTTTTACATTATGGATCGCGGCAGCATGGTCGCCGAAGGCGGCATTGACCAACTGAAGGATGACACCATCAAACGGCACTTGACGGTCTGAGTTCATGCCGATGCCAACCAACTTTGAGCGAGGGCGGGCGGAACTCGAGGTGGCCATGGTTTTCAATGCCAGCACGCTCACCGGCGCCTACGCCACCAACCCGATGAAACTCCTGACTCCCCGCTCGCGCGGCCTCAGCGTGTGGACCTATACCAGCAGTTTCGGCGGCGGAATGGTCGCCGGAGACCAGACCCGCTTTGACCTGCGCATCCGCGCGGGCGCCCGGTGCTGCGTGGGGACGCAGTCCGCCACTAAGATTTACCGCAATCCCGCCCGCCACCCCTGCGGCCACGCGACCCATGCGGTTGTGGAAGAAGGGGCTTTCCTGGCTTTTATGCCTTCACCCGTGCAACCCTTCGCCGGTTCCAGTTACTCGCAACGGCAAACGTTCCTCCTGGCCGCGGGCGCGGGCTTGGCCCTCGTCGATTGCTTTACCGCGGGACGCGCCGCCTGCGGCGAACGCTGGGCCTTTGACCATTTTTCCAGCCGCAACGAGGTCTTTGCCGCGTCGGAAACGGCCCCGCCCGACCCGGATAGGCCGGGCTCCATCTCCGGGAACGGCCGCCCCGCGGCCACCCAACCGGCGCGTCCGGCGGATCCGCCGGACGCCGATCGCGTGTTCCTGGACTCCGTGCGCCTCGATGCGGGCGAGAGTTCCTTGCGCTCCCTTCATGCCACGGGACGCATCAACTGTTTTGCCCTGCTGCTGCTCCTCGGGCTTCCCACGCGCAAACCCGCGGCGGATTTGCTCGAGGCCGTCGGCCGCCAGCCCGTCGAACGACGCGCTTCCCTGGTCGTCAGCGCCAGCCCCGTGGGCGATGGCGCCGTGCTCCGCGTGGCGGGCGAGGAGGTCGAGGCCGTGGAAGCCGAGGTCCGTCGCCATTTGGGTTTTCTCGGCGACTTGCTCGGCGACTTGCCCTGGTCGCGCCGATGGTAGGGCAACACCCCTTTTTATGCACCTTTCTCCCCGCGACATTGACAAGCTTCTCCTTCACCAGGCCGGCGCGCTCGCGCAAAAACGACTCGCCCGCGGTTTGCGCCTCAACTATCCCGAAGCCGTGGCCTTGATCGCCACCGTCCTCCTTGAGTTCATTCGCGAAGGCCGGACGGTCGCCGAATTAATGAACTTGGGCAGGAAGATCCTTGGACGCAACCAGGTCATGGCCGGCGTGCCGGAGATGGTCTCCGAAACTCAGGTGGAGGGGACCTTTCCCGACGGCACCAAACTGGTGACGGTGCATCACCCCATCGCCAGCGAGAATGGGGATTTTACCTTGGCGCTTTACGGCAGTTTCCTGCCCATTCCCGACCTCGCGCTCTTTCAGCCCGCCCCCGCCGAGGGAGTTCCCGGCGCCTGCGAGATCTCGCCGGGCGCGCTCGAGATCAACGCGGGGCGGGCCACCGTAAAGCTGCCGGTCACCAACCTGGGCGACCGCCCCATCCAAGTCGGCAGCCACTACCATTTCATCGAAACCAACCCCTCCCTGCGCTTCGACCGCGCCCAGGCCTACGGCAAACGGCTCGACATCCCGGCCGGCGCCGCCGTTCGCTTCGAACCCGGCGAGACCAAAACCGTGGTCCTGGTCGAGATCGCCGGCCATCAGATCATCCAGGGCGGCAATCGGTTGGCGAGCGGGAAGGTGTCCGTCGCCGGCCGTCAGGCCGCGCTCAAACAAGTCAAAGCCCACGGCTTTGCCCACCAGCCCCTCGTCGCGGATTGAAGTCTCGTCTATGCCACACCTCATGCAGCGTTCGAATTATGCCGACATGTTCGGGCCTACCACCGGCGACAAGGTCCGCCTCGCCGACACTGCCCTCGTCCTGGAGGTCGAGCGCGACTGCACGGTATATGGGGACGAATGCAAGTTCGGCGGCGGCAAAGTCATGCGCGAGGGCATGGGCCAGGCCGCCGGCGTCGGCGACAAACACGCGCTCGACCTGGTGCTAACCAACGCCCTGATCGTGGATCACTCGGGCATTTATAAGGCCGACATCGGGATCAAGGCCGGCCTAATCGCCGGCATCGGCAAAGCGGGCAATCCCGATGTGATGGCCGGCGTCTCTGGCGGGATGATCGTGGGGGTTACGACCGAGGTGATCGCCGCCGAGGGGTTGATTGTCACCGCCGGCGGTCTCGACACGCACATCCATTTCATCTGCCCCCAACAGGCCGACGAGGCTATTGCTTCCGGCCTGACCACCATGGTCGGAGGCGGCACCGGCCCGGCGGTGGGGACCTGCGCGACCACTTGCACCCCCGGCTCGTTCAACCTAGAAATGATGCTCCGCGCCGTGGACGGCCTCCCCTTGAACTTCGGTTTCACCGGCAAGGGCAATACCGCGTTGCCGGCCGGCCTCGCCGATCAGGTTCAAGCCGGCGCCATTGGTTTGAAGCTCCATGAGGATTGGGGCACCACGCCGGCCGCCATTGATTGTTGCCTCAGCGTGGCGGAAGAGCACGACGTGCAGGTCACCATCCACACCGATACGCTCAACGAGTCCTCCTTTGTGGAAGGAACGATCGCCGCATTTAAGGGCCGCGCCATCCATACCTATCACAGCGAGGGCGCCGGCGGCGGCCACGCGCCGGACATCATCCGCATCTGCGGCGAGCCCAACGTTCTGCCCAGCTCCACCAACCCCACTCGCCCCTACACCGTCAACACCCTGGACGAGCACCTGGACATGTTGATGGTATGCCATCACCTCGACCCGAACCTGCCCGAGGACGTGGCCTTCGCCGAGAGCCGGATCCGCGGCGAGACGATTGCGGCGGAGGACATTCTCCACGACCTGGGCGCCATCAGCATGATGAGCAGCGACAGCCAGGCCATGGGCCGCGTCGGCGAGGTCATCACCCGGACCTGGCAGACCGCCCACAAGATGAAGGAACAACGCGGCCGGCTTTCCGAGGAAAGCGGCGCGAATGATAACCGGCGCATCAAGCGCTATCTGTCTAAATACACCATCAACCCCGCCGTCGCCCACGGCATGAGCCACCTGATCGGCTCGGTTGAAACGGGCAAGCTCGCCGACCTGGTGCTCTGGAAACCCGCTTTCTTCGGCGCCAAACCCGAAATGGTCCTCAAAGGGGGAGTCATCGCGTGGTCCCAGATGGGGGATCCGAACGCCAGCATCCCCACTCCCCAGCCGGTCTATATGCGGCCCATGTTTGGCGGCTTGGGTCGGGCCGCCGCGGGTTGTTCCATCGCGTGGGTAAGCCAGCTTTGCCAAAGCCAAGGCGCGGCCGAGCGCTACGGCCTCGGCAAGCGCGTCGAAGCCGTGCGCGGCTGCCGGAAAATCGGAAAGAAAGATCTGAAGTGGAACGACGCCCTGCCGAAAATCACCGTCGATCCGGAAACCTACCAGGTGCGCGCCAACGGAGAGTTGCTGATTTGCGAACCGGCGAAGTCCCTGCCCTTGGCGCGGAGGTATTGTCTGTTTTGACCCCGCGCCCGCGCATGACCTCCAGGGACATCCGAACCGGGCCGATGCTTCGCGGCGCCAACGGGAAAGCGAGCTTCCCAGCCGACGCTCCGTCCGCGGCGGCGCCGGGGCCGTTGGAGCCGGCGCCTTTCGCTCGGGGCGAGGGCGGGGTGAAAACGGGAATCGACGGAGCGCGGGACTGGTTGCTGTGGCAGTTGGCGGATTCATCGTTCCCCTCCGGCGGCTTTGCTCACTCCGCGGGGCTGGAGGCCGCGTGGCATTTGGGCGAGGTTCGCTCCGTCGACGAGTTGGCCTCCTTCATCGAAACCAGCCTGGAGCAGGCCGGGCGCGCGGCCCTGCCGTTCGTGAGCGAGGCGTTTTGCGACCCGGCGCGGTTTGGCGAAATCGACCGCCTCTGCGGCGTGTTCCTCTCCAATCACATCGCCAATCGCGCCAGCCGCGCGCAAGGCCAGGCGATGTTGCTGGCCTCCGAACGCATCTTTGCCCTGCCGCCGTTGCTGGCGCTGCGCTCCCGCGTCCTGGCCGAGAAACTGCCCGGCCACCTGGCGCCGGTGTACGGCGCCCTGACCCGTTGCCTCGAGATTGATTTGTCTTCAGCCCTCCGCTTGTTCTTATTCCTCGCGCTTCGGACGCTCACGGCCGGCGCCGTCCGCCTCGGCATTATCGGCCCCATGGATGGACAGCGCATGCAGTCGCGTCTGACCCCGCTCGCCGAACAGATCAAAGGCCGCTGCGAAGGACTGCGCGCCGCGGATGCGGCGCAAACCGCCCCGTTCCTGGAAGTCCTGCACGGCGCCCAAGACCGTCTCTACTCCCGTCTTTTTCAAACATGAGCCTTCCGCCTCGCCCCCATTCTCACCCGCACACCCATGATGCGTTCGATCATCCCGGCATGTTTCAAGAGCGAGCGATGCCGGAGCGGCGCGATTTCAACCACCGGGCCTTCACCGTCGGCGTGGGCGGTCCGGTCGGCAGCGGCAAGACCGCTCTCCTGCTCGCCCTTTGTCAGCGTCTCCGCGATCAGGTGAGCTTGGCCGCCGTCACCAACGATATCTTTACCCGGGAGGATGGGGAGTTCCTCATCCGCCATCATGCGTTGCCCGCCGAACGCATTCGGGCGGTCGAAACCGGCGGCTGCCCTCATGCCGCCATCCGCGAGGACATCTCCGCCAACCTTCTGGCGTTGGAGGACCTCCACCGCGCGTTCCACCCGGACCTGCTGTTGATTGAGTCGGGCGGCGACAACCTCGCGGCCCATTTCAGCCGCGAATTGGCCGATTACACCGTCTATGTCATCGACGTGGCGGGCGGCGACAAGATCCCGCGCAAGGGCGGCCCCGGCATTACTCAGTCCGACCTGCTCGTGATCAACAAGACCGACCTCGCCCCGGCCGTCGGGGCCGATCTGGCGGTGATGGAACGCGACGCGCGCGCCATGCGCGGCAGCGGCCCCTTTGTCTTTGCCCAGGTCCGGCACGGGCAGGGGGTGGACGCCATCATTGACCATGTGACCCACGCCTGGCGTCATGCCCAATTAACTCCGCATACGCATTAGCGTGAAAACTCGACATGACCGGATATTGACACGGCGGGTTGCAAGGGTGATGGTTCCAAAACCATTCGCCGATGAAAAGCGCCGCAAAGACAGTGGATGAATACCTGAACGGTCTGGCGCCTGATCGTAAAGAGGCTATCAGCGCCGTGCGCAAGGTCGTCCTAGCCAACCTCCCGAAGGGTTACGAGGAATGCATGAGCTACGGCATGATCGGGTACGTGGTCCCCCATAGCATTTACCCGAAAGGTTACCGCTGCGATCCGAAATCGCCGTTGCCGTTTGCGAATCTCGGTTCCCAAAAGAACCACATGGCGCTCTATTTGATGAACGTCTATGGGGATGCGGAAACGGAGCGGTGGTTTCGTAAGGCCTGGGAGGGGACCGGCAGGAAATTGGATATGGGAAAAGCCTGCGTCCGTTTCAAGAGGCTGGAGGACGTTCCGCTCGAGGTTATCGGCCAGGTCATCGCGCGCACTCCGGTTGCCGTTTACATCGCGCGCATGGAATCCAATCTCAGCTCGGCGTCGGCCAAGCGATCCAAATCTCGGGGGCAAGCCAGCAAGCGATAGTCCGATGCTTCCAGTGGGCGGAACCAACTGAGGACGTCCTGCTGTGACTGGTGGCGAGCCGGGGTTCGCCCCGACCAGGAGCTGAGTACTTCAATTCGCTTCTGCCCGCTGGTGGCATAAAACCTGCGCTACTGGAGATGGGGAGTGGGTTGGCGCTTCAATAGGTCGCCCCGGTCTTCAGGTCACCCTGCCGTATAAACTGGGGGCCTGGAGCTTTTAGGTGTATCGTGAACCGATGATGAATCTTCCCGTTTACAGCATCCGCGCTGTCGAGAAGGCGATGATATGACCGCGAATCCGGAATGGCGCGCTGAGTTCCTGCAGTTTTGCGGGCCCGGGTTGTTGTCCGGGGTCACATTGGGGACCTGGCTCGAGCTTTTGCGCGATCGAGGCCGCTCCATGGACCTGAGATACGCTCCGCGGGCCATTTCAATTTTCGCGCAGGCCGTCAAGAACAGCTTCTGGGCAGGGCTGGAGACGCGGCGATTTGGCCGCCGCGTTGAAGCCGTGTCAGTGCTTCCGCCAGTCTTCATCCTGGGCCATTGGCGGAGCGGCACGACCTGGTTGCACGAGATCCTGGCCCGCGACCAACGGTTCGGCTATCCCAACAGTTACCAGGTTTCCTTCCCGCACACATTCCTAACGACGGAGAAGTTTGACGCTCGGCTAATGGCTCCTTTCCTCCCTCGTCGCCGGCCAATGGACGGCATGGAATTGAGGTTCTCCAGCCCGCAGGAGGATGAATTCGCGATTTGCGCCAGCACGCTTAAATCGCCTTGCCTTGCTTGGGTCTTCCCGCGGCGAAAACAAGATTTCGCTCGATATCTTACCTTGCAATCTCTGTCGGCGAAGGAACTGGCGGAGTGGCGGGACTCCTTTCTCTGGTTCCTGAAAAAAGTGCAGCTTCGCGTGAGCCGGCCTCTGGTGCTCAAATCCCCTCCTCACACCGCCCGCATTCGGCGCCTCCTCGAATGGTTTCCTGAGGCGAAGTTCGTCCACATTCGCCGCGACCCGTATCGCGTAATCCAATCAAGCCTCCACACCTTTGGCATCCTGCGCGAATGGCACGCGTTGCAAGGGGACTTGCTCGACGACCATGAGGCGTGGATCTTGCGGCAATACGCCGAGATGCACCGCGCCTTCTTTGAGCAACAGGCGAGCATTCCGGAGGGCCGGTTTCACGAAATCTCGTTTGAGGCCTTGGAGAAAGACCCGACTGCGGAAATTGCTCGCCTGTACCGGGCGTTGGACCTTCCGGACTTTAAGCAGTTCGAACCAACGCTCCGGCAGTATCTAAATTCCATCGCCGATTACACAAAGAACCGCCTACCGGAAATGGGTCCGGAATTTAGACGGAAAATCCGCCGAGAATGCGGCGAGTGCTTTGAGCGATGGGGATACTCGGAATAGCAGGCGAGCGGAGAGCCAAGCGGTTGCGCCCGCAATTGTGAACCGTCTTGGTAGCGGAACCACGGGCATTGGCGAGGCTTCCCTTGCAACGATGGGTTGGGCGGCGCAGCGGCTATGCCGTACACAAGGAGACTGGCCGTCAGCGCCGTCAGGAGGCGTCACGCCCAACTCCGCCCAAGGGGAAAAGTCGGGCAAACCACGAGATCCTAAGCGCGCGCCACTAGCGCGCCGACGTGGACAGGAACTCATCTCGTCTTCACATACATAATCTCGCACACGCCACCCCAACTTGCGTCTCGCACATGGATGGCGCTGGCGCTGGGCGGGCTCTTCACATCAAAAAAATTCCCCGTCTTTTTGCCGTAACCAACGAAGTGTTCCATCGCCTTGCGGTGCGCGGAACAAATACCGCGACCACAGAATACGCAAATGGCCTTCGCCTCCGAATCGCAATGCCAACATTTCATAAGCTCGAGGATGCCTAACGATTATCGTCAGGCGCTCCGGTCACCTGGCTCAGGGCGGACAGGATGGCGTAACCCGGAGTCGCCCGCAGGAATTTGTTCGGCGGCACGATCCTAATTCACTGAAGCGTCTTAATGAAATCCTCAACCTCCGATTTCGCTTCCGCCAGGCCAAGGCCCGTCTGCTCGCGATGTAGCTTGATGGCTTCAACCTTGTGGTCGCGCGCCAGTTGCTGAACCTCCTCGGAAACCTTGGCTTGCGGCGACAAAACAACTCCCTGATGCTTAAGCAACGCGTCGAGCTTTCGCTCGATCCGTCGCAATCCCGATTGGCGGCTGGTGTATGCCGCCCCCGCTCCGGCGAAGACAAGAACAATCCAAGCGATGATGGCAAAGTCGCCGAACCCAAGCGAAGTGGCAAGCATAGGCGTCATAAAATAAATGAGCGAGCGCCGTTTAAAGGTCTGCGTCAGGCGGGCCGGGCGCCTGGGCGACGATAATCAGCAAGACCCCGTCCGGCGTCCACTGAGCGCGGTGGTTGGGCGTCGCTCAGTTGCCGACGTTCCAATGGCTGATCTCCTTCATTTGCCGCTCGGCGCCGAAGTAAACGGTCCCGAGGCGTTTTCCATCACTGCCATAGAAGCTCAAATGCAAGTGGCCTGGATGCTGCAAGGTCAGTGCAAGTTCAAATGCGCCGGAACCCTTCCTCACTTCAGTTCTTTGAGTTGCAGCGATCGGTTCGGGACCGACGTCGCCGCTGGTGGTGAGGTAAAGACACAGCCTGGCCTCTTCTTCGCTCGACAAGGTATAGCGGCCGCGCACC
>Ga0316217_10001562_pt1 | contig 29460 bp, 25 predicted proteins | sample 1anoAmetaG_FD_203633 | JGI IMG/M metagenome (GOLD analysis project Ga0316217, IMG submission 203633) | Freshwater microbial communities from Trout Bog Lake, Wisconsin, USA - 1anoA | ecosystem: Environmental > Aquatic > Freshwater > Lake > Hypolimnion/Profundal zone | place: USA: Wisconsin... | reverse complement strand
CGGTACACCGTTGCCCAGATAGCAACCGGTATTTTGGGCATACGTAAGCAAGTCGTTAACAGAGCTGATACTACTTTCAATCTGCGATGTCCAGTTAGCATTAGTAGGGTCAAAGCCATAATCAAGTATGGTATTGCTATTCGGGTTACTGTATTTAAGTATTCTTCCGCTGGCATACGGATTTCCAACATCGGTATATGAGCCCGGAAACATTTCCAGGGAATAGCTGAAGCCGGTATCAGTTGAGGATATACTCCAGTAACCATGATTCTTTATGGCATCTTCAAGTATTACCCACTGCGGGTTACCACCGTTGCAGGGATCTGAACTGAAATAATAATTAAAGCCTGAAGCCGGTATTGAAACGTTGGTATCAAAGGGGCAATTAGCGCAGTAGTCTGATATTGTACCTTCAAACAGGTTTGTATTGGTAGTGCTATCTACAAACTTACCAATTACCTTTTGCGCGCTTACAGGTGCTGTAAAATCAATATTAAAAGCGTTGTAGCCGTGACCATGGGTGCCGGTAGTACCGATAGGGTATGCATATCGCAAAGCAGCAGTGCTTGCCGCTATTGCGCGTTGCAAACCTCCCTGTGTATTAGAGCCAATGGAATCGCCTAACGAGCCCTGGGTAAGCACATAACCCGTGTTGGCAGTACTGTGCAACGCCATGGCAGGGTAACCTATTATAGCATCCGTATCTGTATTAGCAATGGTTAAAATATTCTGAGTGGTCTTGCTAGTCTGCAGCTCGTATGTCTGTAAAAAACCAAGATTATTATTTACAGTATACAAATTGGATGAAGGATAATAAGTTGAATTAGTGATAGGACTGCCACCGCTGTTCTGCCCGAAAATAAGCGAGCCATCAATAGTTACCGGGGTACCCGATTTCATTATAACAGCATCAGTTGCGTTTCCTTTGTCAATAACTACATTATATAAACTCTGGGTGCCGGAAGTATTGAACTGGCCCTGGATATACTGCGTTCCTGTACCAACAAACTTAACCACCCGGTTTGATGTGTTGGAAGAAGATAAGGTTCCGCTCGGAAAACTAACTACGGCAAAAGTAGAACTGTCATTGATCAGATTACCTTTTATTTCCAATATACCATCGCTTTCAAAAGTGCCAGCTTTGGTGTTGGTAAAAGTGCCCTGCACATGTATCAGTGCATTGGGTTGCAGATATATCAACGCACCGGCGTTATACAACTCGTTTTGGCTGAACACCCATGCCGGCAAAAGCATGGCAACAAAAAGCAGATACTTTTTGCACGCCCGTAAGGTGTTTATGTTACCAACCATATCTTAATAGCTTCTTGTCAGTCAAAAAATATTTCATTTGCAAAACTGTTACCACGATAATACGATGGTACCAGGGCCTGCCGAGGTTACGTTTGCAGAAGAGGATACCGTGGTTGTATAAGTTGCTCCATCTGTAATAGACGTGAACACGCCACTGGCTCCGCCACCTCCACCACCGCTGGCTCCGCCGCCGCCGCCGGCAATACCGCCGCCGCCGCCGCCACCACCATAATAAGTGCCGCTCTTATAATCATAGCTGGCGGCACCACCATCACCGCTGGAAGTAGTTGTTTCAACTGAACCAGAACCTGCGCAACCACCTGAGCTGCTTTTTGAAGAGCCCCCTAAACCACCAGAGGGTGAAGAGCCGCCGGTGCCACCGTTACCACCTGTTGAACCATTGCCGCTGCAACCACTACCGGTACAACCGCCACCTGCAGATGCAGCGGCAATAGTTGTTGTGGTAGAATATCCTGTACCCGCATTGCCACCATTATAAGCATAAGGCGAGGTTCCGCCGCATTCTCCATCAATACCTGCTCCTCCGCCACCTCCGGCTATTACAAAGAAATATCCTGTGGTTATAGTTGTCAATATTGAAGCAGCGCCACCTCCGCCACCAGATCCACCACTTTCACCCTGGCCGGCGGCACCTTCCATGTTATTGCCAAAAGTTGCACTGTTGTTACCTGCAGTTCCGCCGGTACCTGAAGATGCATTTCCACCCTGGCTGCCTACATAGCCAATAAAGCCGCCGCCAACACCGCCTGAAATTGCAATAGTACCGGTTATTTTATCGCCATAACCCGGTGTACCTGTCAGTCCGCCATTATAAGCCTGACCGCCCGAGCCACCGGTAACTGTAAATGAAACATTGGTTATACAGGTGCTCAGGTTTAAAGTATCGGTGGTTCCAACTGCCCAGGTATAGGTTCCATGCAATGGCACAACCGTTACAGTTACAGATGAAGAAGCAGTGACACTGCAACTGTTTGACGCCGTAACACTAACGACATAGTTATTGGTAGTGCATGTTACACTAACTGAGGTACCGGTAGTTGAACCGACAATGCCTGCACCGGTTCCGGTAACCGACCACGAATAAGTAAGGCCCGCAACAGATGATATGGTATATACGTTGGTTGAATTTGCACAAACCGGTGTAGGCTTAGCCGTAAAAGCCGGAGCCGAAGGCGCCGAGCTGGTTACTGTTGCTGAAATAGTTGCTGTAGCTGCGGTACTGCATGAGTTAGTGGCAGTAACGGTAAGCGTATAAGTACCCGATGCCGGTGTAGTTACCGAAACACTGGTAACAGACGGGCCTGAACTTGGGCTGGTTGTAATAGTTGCATTAGTAGAAGATGCCCAACTATAATTAGTTGCACCCGTAACAGGCAAAATTGAGTAAGAAGTTGATGTTGACGGACAAGGTGTTGCAGAGCCCGTTATTGACCCAAGAATCAACGACGGACAAGGGCAATAAATACTCTGCCACTTATTAATATAAATATCAAGGCAATTAGTAGTTGAATTAAAAACGATCAGCCCGTTTTGCGACGGAGCTAATAAAGCTTCGTTGGTAGCATTCATAACCGGAGGTAAGAAACCAAGATTATGGGTAGTATTAGTAAGATCCAAAATAGCAGAGGCATTAGGGGCGGTATTACCTATACCAATATTACTTCCATCATCATAAACATTTGTAGCAGTGGTGACCCATGATGTTCCGTTATAATACGGAACTGCGCCTGTAACACCAGCCTGCAAAAAGCCTGTTGCACCAGTTGCGCCAACAGCGCCTGTTACCCCTATTGGGCCAGTTGCACCTGCAGCACCGGTTGCGCCATTTGTGCCATTTGTGCCTGCGGCGCCAGTGGCACCAGCTGGACCCGTAGCGCCGACCGCTCCTGTAGCTCCGTTCGTGCCGTTGATACCAGCTGCACCTGTTGCACCAGCAGGGCCTGTAGATCCAGTAGCGCCATTTGTTCCATTTGTGCCTGCGGCGCCTGTTGCACCAGCCGGACCTGTAGCGCCTACCGCTCCCGTAGCGCCATTTGTGCCGTTCGTACCTGCAGCGCCTGTAGCACCATTAGTTCCATTTATGCCCGCAGCGCCTGTTGCCCCAGCCGGACCTGTAGCACCTACCGCTCCCGTAGCTCCATTCGTGCCGTTGATACCAGCTGCACCTGTTGCACCAGCAGGGCCTGTAGATCCAGTAGCGCCATTTGTGCCGTTCGTACCTGCAGCGCCTGTAGCACCATTAGTTCCATTTGCGCCTGCGGCGCCAGTAGCACCAGCAGGGCCTGTAGCACCTACCGCTCCTGTGGCTCCATTCGTTCCGTTGATACCAGCTGCACCTGTTGCACCAGCAGGGCCTGTAGATCCCGTAGCGCCATTTGTGCCGTTCGTACCTGCAGCGCCTGTGGCACCATTAGTTCCATTTGCGCCTGCGGCGCCAGTAGAACCAGCAGGGCCTGTAGCACCTACCGCTCCTGTGGCTCCATTCGTTCCGTTGATACCAGCTGCACCTGTTGCACCAGCAGGGCCAGTGGACCCCGTAGCGCCATTTGTGCCGTTCGTACCCGCAGCGCCTGTAGCACCATTAGTTCCATTTGCGCCTGCGGCGCCTGTGGCACCAGCTGGACCCGTAGCTCCTACCGCTCCCGTAGCTCCATTCGTGCCGTTGATACCAGCTGCACCTGTTGCACCAGCAGGGCCAGTGGACCCCGTAGCGCCATTTGTTCCGTTCGTACCTGCAGCGCCTGTTGCGCCATTTGTTCCATTTGTGCCTGCGGCGCCAGTAGCACCAGTTGCTCCGGCGGGGCCGGTAGCACCATTGGTTCCGTTCGTTCCGGCTGCACCTGTTGCACCTGCCGAACCAGTTGGTCCCGCTACTCCTGTTGCACCTGTAACGCCGCCACCGCCGGTAATCATGTTCTGAGAACTGATGATTATCCATCTTTGCTCAGTGGCATTGTATTGAAGGGTAACTGCTGAACTATCAGCGCCTGTGGTAAAATCAGCACCCGTTATCGTGTTTATCCTGTTAGCAGCCACCGATCCCGTATTCTGATTTAAAAGGGTCATCGGGTATCCGGTAGTATTGAATATTGTTACCAGTTTGCCATCCGTTCCTGATGCCACTGCAAAACCTGATATAGAAAAAGCACCCGGCGTTGAGCAACCTGATACTACCGAGATACGATAAAAACTATAGTTATCTGATATTGAAATATTATTGTATTGACCTGAGCATACAGTAATTGCGGTTCCTTCTCTTAAAGCAATGGCACCGTTAACATCAAGTTTGGCAAGCGGATTATTAGTGCCCACTCCTACGTTAGTTTGCGAAAAAACAGCAATAAAACACAATACCAAGGCACTAAAAAGTAATGTCTTTTTCATAGGCAAGGGGTAAACCGGGAATTTGAGTCAAAGTTATTTACGTGTCCGTAGATATGTTAGTTCGCCTTTTGGCATACTTTATTTCTAAAATATCTTACAAGCGCTCTTTAGCAATATCCGTACCAATACGCAAATATAACTCGTGCTTACAAGGCCGGACCTTAACCCATGTCAGAAAAGAAAAGACTTTTTATATATAAACAGCTGAAAATCATTCAGCATGTTTTAATAAACCCCGGAAAATAAAAAAACATCACCGCTTTTCTTCCCACCTTTTGCTCCACAGTTACTTGTCCTTGAAGTAATACACAAGGGGTCAGAATTTAACACGCCCTTAATATTATATTTATGCTATCTAAGTCAATATTCCCACAAATCATGCTCCGTTTCAAATATTCTTTGCTTTATGCGGTCGCTTTCAAGCAAAGCATCCTGGCCGGAGGCGTACTCCTGTATGTTTCTGTCGTATACATTGCTTTCCTTATAAATATAGCTCTCAAAGTAGCGCATAGCAAACAGGTCGTCCCAGCTGATATGCTGCCAATCGTTTTGCGGGTTAAACACTTCTTCCTTTGCCAACATTTTTCTTATGTCGTCAAAATAGACCCAGTACATTGTCATATCACCCCTATAGTTTCCCTTTTCGTCGTAATCCTCCATAACCGGTGCAATACCCATAATGCGCACCTGCATCGAAGCTGTTTTTGTATCAAAGAACCATACCTCCTTTACTCGGTATTTTGTAATACGATAATATTGTAACTCGTTGTTTACCAACACCGTATCCTCCTTATCAGGATCTACAGGGTTTATCTGTATCACAGTATCCCGTTTGGAGCCTATGCGGGCTACTTCAGTTGTATCCATTACGCGCTTAAATTGATCAGCATTTTCAACAGCGGGGTCATATACTTTTATTCTTCCGCTAAGCGCAGCCTCCTGTATAATTTGAATCAATGGCCTGGGTGGATAAGCGAATGGCTTGTTCATTTTCTGACGAGTATCTATAATGCGCCATATATTTTTACTCCAAAACACGTCTGCCTCTCGCTGGTATTCATAATCCAGTGGCAGCATATTTTTGCGGTCTCTTTGTTGCCAAGGTAATTGTTCAGGCCCTTGTGCCCATATGTTTTGCATCAGCAGGCATAAAATAAATACCGGCGAAATCCTTTTTATTAATTCCATGTTTATTGTTAAGGATATGATTAAAAAATTACCGGGTTACAGCGAATGCCATAGGATTAATTTTGCGTATATCGCCTGCAGGACCACGAACGGTTATTTCATCAAAAAACACAACGTCTCCTACCTGTAAGCGGTGATCGATAATATTCCGCAATTTGTCATCAAATACAGGCCCTGATACCGTGGTTGGCAGGCTAATACTGTTATCCTTATGAGACGCGTAACTTATAACATAGCTGACAACAGTAAACTTTACAGGATAATCGAAATTCTGGACCAAAGGAACTACCCCCCTTGTACTCTTAATCCTGGCCAGCGATATCTTCCCTCCCTGGTATGAACCATCCAAAGTGCTAACCGGGCTTGGCACTGCTTTTACTCTGAACTCCTGCTCGCCCATAACCATTTCATGTCCGTTCACTTTAGCCTTTACAATTACTTTAGCTGCACCCGGTGCAGTAAGTTTTGCAGTATAACTACCATCTGCGTTTTTCACCAGCGTGCCATGGGCAACTAGTATGGGGCTTACTTCGCTGGAGGCAACTCCGGGCACAGAAACATCAATAGTATTATCGAGCCCGACATACATTACATTCATCATCCTGGGCGATACAACTGCCACCTTGGGCGCCACCTGGTATTCCCCTTCGAACGGATAGAATTCATATCCCTCACCCGGAGCCTTTATGCGTACCACACCAGTATATTTTTTATTGCCTATAGCATTACCCGGCATTACTATTTTACCATCCCCTCCGTCAACCTCTATCTTCTGCGCATTCAGCAATGGCAGTGCATCGCTGGCAGCACTTATCATGGCGTAATTGCCATGTTCATCCTTTTTTACTGCGGGGCTAAACTGCCCTATAAAAACTTCCGGATGCTGTGTCGAACTATAAGCAGCCACCATTACGTCGGCCTTATATGATTCGCCCTGCAAAACGAAATTGCCAGGCGATATCACCATGGCTGCCATCTTATCAACCTTGTGCTTATCGCGGTCTATTCCGCCAAAGAGGGTTTCAATCACATGGCTTTCAGCACTCAATAAATCATTCTGGTATTTCGAAAGCAGGGTAACTGCCGCAACCACCGGTACCTGGTTAAACTTGGCGTATTCCCAACTCTTTCCCGCCTCCACATCATTTGTTTTAAGTGGCAGCAACTTATCACCCTCAGCACGGTCGGCATCATTCAACAGTTTCAGCAACTCAGCGCGGGTGCTTTCTATACGGAGTTTAAGGTCTTTGCCGTTTTTACCGTCATTTTCAACAAACAGACGGGTAGCAATGTCAATATCATCATCGCGCTTTATTTTACCGCTAATGGCATCTATTCCGCCTGCCTCAGCAATCATCTGACTTTTATACTGGGCCAGTAAAGTATATAATTGTGTTGACAGCGCTTTAGCGCGTTCAGCTTTTACAAAAGCATCCCGGGCCTTTAATGAATCCCGCTGATACTGCCGTAGTAAAACCGAATAGGTATCAGCATTTTTATCATGCAGCGAGTTGTTGGAAGCACTTATACCGTCGTTTACGGTCTTAAATGCATTCAGCACTTCAGCTGAAACATTTAAAGCCAGAATAGCTGTTAACACCAGGTACATCATGTTAATCATCTTCTGACGGGGAGTTAATTTTACGCCTGCCATAGTTTAAATTTTTAGGTTATGCAAAAAATCATTCTTATTCGGAACGATTTTGTATTTCTAAAAATTGCGGGCGCAAAGGCACTCTATAATTTATCTGAAATATTGTTGCAGGGTAGAAATATTGAAGACATTAATTTCGTTAAGTAAGTTTAGCCAATTATCAAAGCCACAGGTGTGCCGATTGATCATAACGCTTATTATACCCCCTTTCATCAAGCCCAATACAAACAATCAAGCCGGCTTGCTCCATTACAAAACAAAAGCGCCCCGATAAGATCGAGGCGCCTTCACAATTCTTCATAGAAGAACAGATATTAGTTTTCTAGTAGTTCCAAAGGTCATGTTCAAAGATAAACACGTCGTTCTTTACGCGGTCGCTTTCAAGTAAGGCATCCATACCGGTTGCATACTCCTGTATGTTTCTGTCATACACGTTGCTTTCCTTGTAAATGTAACTCTGAAACATACGTGCTTCAAAAAGGTCTTCCCAGCTTATTCTTACCGCATCGTTCTTAGGGTTAAAAACTTCATACTTGGCAAGAATAGGTCTCAAATCAGGATAATATACCCAATACATGGTCATATCTCCCCGATAGTTACCGGTAGCATCATAATCTTCCATAATTGGCGCAACACCAATGATACGGGCAATCATAACCGAATTTTTCTCGTCAAAGAACCAGTCTTCCTTAATACGGTATTTCACAATCTTGTCCCAGGTAAGGTCATTTTTCTGAATTACCTGTTCTTCTTCAAGCGTTACCGGGTTAACCTGCATAACAGTATCAACCTTGGTTCCCAGCTTCTTTACGTCATCAACAGTTAATACTGTTTTAAACTGGTCAGCATCAACAACAGATGGGTCATAAACGGTCAATTCACCGTTTTTGGCTGCGGTATGTATGATCTGTGCCAAAGGCTGCTGAGGGTATTTGAACGGTAAGTTCTGTTTCTCGCGCACATCAATAATTCTCCAAATGCGCTTTGCCCAGAAAACATCTGCTTCACGCACATAGTCGTAAGGCACAATTTCCTTCTCTTTGGTGGTAGTTTTCACATACGCACCATCCAGCGGCTCTTGCGCAAATACTGAACCTGCAGCTAACAGCAGTGCAACAGCGAATACAATTTTGCCTGTTTTATGCATCTCTTCTTATTTAAATAACCGTGAATGCGATCTGACCAAGTTTTCTTGGCTGTTTATCCGGGCCAACAACCTTGATCTCGTCAATGAAAATAATATCCTTAGGCTTTGCTCTGTCAATGAACGCCTTCATTTGCGGTGTAAAGCCAGGACCCGGAGATTCTGCTTTAAAAATTTCACCTTTAGATGAGAACACCATTTCAAAGCTTACTACATTAAAACGCGCATCAAAGTCAAAGTTTTCAAGCAATGCAAGAATACCAGACTGAGATTTCATAGTTCCAGGCTGAACGTTACCACCACGAAGCTTACCGCTGGTCATAGGAACCGGATCAGGAATACGTTTGATACGGAATTCCTTATCTCCCATTCCCTGTACTTTTCCATCTAATTTAGCCGAAACGTTAATAGTACATTTACCAACACCGGTAACGTTAGCTATGTAGCTGGCAGGGTTGGCAGGGTCTTTCTTTAAAGTACCTGCGCCGTTAAGACTTGCCTGAACATCATTTTGACCTACACCAGGAACCGAAATTTCCATTGGGTTATCAACCCCGATGTACAATACATTCATTTTTGTTGGAGAAACCACCACTGCTTTCGGGGCAGTTTGATATTTACCTTCAAAAGGATAGAATTTGTATTTACTTGTAGCCGGGTCTTTAACACGGATAATACCGGTGTAAGTCTTATCACCTGTTCCAGCACCTACTGCCTTATATTTACCAAAGCCACCTTCAGCATGCAATGGAGTTGCGCTGTAACCAGCCGGCAGTGGATTGTCTGATAAAATAGGATCATAAGTTCCGTCGGCATTTTTCTTAAAATTGCCTATTGGCCCCTGGAAAATTTCAGGATCAACACCTTTATTGAAGGCCGCCAGAAATATATCGGCGGTATATTCCTGCCCATCCAACACGTAGCTGGTAGGGGCAATAATTTTGGCCGCCAGGTCAGTAAACTTAAAGTCCGTAGCACCGATCTTCTTAATCAGGTATTCAATAACCGAACCTTCAGAGCTGATGTCATCATTCTGAAATTTAGAAAGAATGGTCAATGCAGCTGTTGCCGGAGTGTGGTTGAACGTTTTAAATTCCCATGCAAGCTTCTCGCCACCTTCTGGCTTAGGATCCGGAGCAGAAAGCGAAATTTTAAAGTTCGCTTTATCAGCAGGGTCTACAAGGCTTAATAACTTTTCGCGGGTATCATTAATCATCTTTTGCAGGTTCTTGCCTCTTTTTACACCTGCACCTTCTTCAACAAACATACGGGTAGCGATATCGATATCATCACGACGTTTGATATCACCTTCTTCCGCTTCGCCGGCAGGTATTACTCCTTCGGCTTCTTTAATTACTGCTACTTTATAAGCTGCCAGTGAGTCGAATAACACTTTTGATATTGCTTTGGCCTGTTGAGCCTTATCGTAATATGGCTTTGCTTTCTCCTTACTATCCTGCATTTGCTTATCAAAAGCTCTGTATATATCATCATTTTTTGATGTTAACGAGCCGTTGGACGATTGAAGACCTTCATTTACCAAATGAAAGGCGTTCAACACCTCGTTAGTTACGTTTAGTGCGAGAAGAGCTGTTAACACGAGGTACATCATGTTAATCATCTTCTGCCTTGGGGTTAATTTGCCACCTGCCATTTTTTCTAGTTTCTATTTTTGGGTTAAACCATTTATTTCAGATAGCAATTAAACTGCCTTCATTGCAGAAAGCATGTTTCCATATACTGAGTTCAAAGAAGTCAGGTTCTTGTTAAGTTGAACCAGATTGTCTTTGTATTTAACAGCATCTGTAGCAGTTTCAGAAAGGGCAGAAGCAGCTGAATTCAGGTTACCGAAGAATTTGTTCATGGCCTTCAAGTGATTGTTAGAATCTTGTAACTCAAGCTCATATATAGCGTTCAGTTGTGAAAGATTCTTAACCATTCCTTGCACTTGCTCATGATAAACCTTAGTATGTTCAGCACCTGCACCTATAGAGTTTACAGCTGTAGTAGCTGTTGCTGCTGCCTGTGCGAAAGTGTTGATCTGGCCAGAAGCATTTTTTGCACTCTTAGAGAAATCGTTAGCAGCAACTGAAGCTTCAGTAAGGTCGTTTAATTTAGATACGCTCTCGCCCAGAGTAGTGAAACCTTTGCCTAAGCTGTTTATCAAATCAGGACCAACTTTTGCATCGCTCAACATTTTATCCAATTGCTGTGTAAGCGGTTTGCCACCTTTAACAGGTATCGGGCCACCTTCAGCTAATTCAGGGTATACTCTTTCCCACTCATATTCCGGATGAACGTCTGATTGAGGCTCAAATCCTGAAAGGATAAATATCAATACTTCAGTTCCCATCCCTACGATAAGCATTTCTTTAGCAAACGGGAAGTGATTAATTTTAAACAGCGCACCTAAAATTACTATAGCAGCACCCCAGCTATACGCATAGTTCATATACGTCTTTCCGCCTTTTGTCAAAAACATTTTCTCTACAAAACTCTTGTTACCTTGGGCCATTTTTTTTAAAGTTTAAGGGTTAATTAATTGAATTGTTTAGCTTCAGATTTTTAAAATAAAACCGTAATAATCTATTGAAAATAATTAAGGACAAAGTTGCAAGGTCTATAGCCTGTTATTTTTTATCAGCTATATCCCTTCCTAAGAAGGTAGTTACACACCTGAAACCGATGAAGGATTTTGAAGTATCAGCGTATTCCCACTGGCGGGTACCTGTTTCAATAAAGTATCCTATATCTTTCCACGAACCACCTCTGATAACCTTACGTTTCATAGCCTCAGGTTCTGAGTCTTTAGCGTCGTAACGGATATCCGGATTAAGGTCGTGAATGAAAGAGTAAGAGTTTTCAAAGAAAGCTGAAGCAGTCCACTCAGATACGTTACCTGCCATGCAATACAAGCCGTAATCGTTTGGCCAGTAAGCATCAGCACGCACAGTGTAGAATCCACCATCTTCAGGGTAATTACCTCTGCCAGGTTTAAAGTTAGCCAAAATGCAACCTTTCGAGTTTCTTACATAAGGACCTCCCCAAGGGTAAGGTGCCAGCTTTTTACCGCCACGGGCAGCATATTCCCACTCATGTTCGGTCGGTAAACGGAATATATCCATCAAAGGCTCTCCGCGCGGAGTTTTGTAATCTTCCCAAAGACGGCTTCTCCAGAAGCAGAAAGCGGTTGCCTGATGCCAGTTAACACCTACTACAGGATAGTCGTCGAATGCAGGGTGCCAAAAGTAGTTTCTGGTCATAGGCTCGTTATAAGAGTAAGTAAAGTCTCTTACCCAAACCAGCGTATCAGGATATACGTCAACTGATTCTTTATGGATAAAGCTGGTTCTTGACTGACCTTTGTTTTTAGTTTGTGCAGCAGCTTTATAATCGAACCACTGATAATCGTATTTTAATTTACGGAGATCAAATTCCTTTCTTCCCCATATTCTTTCATTTTCCGGAAGATACATATCTTCTAACTGAGCGTTTGCACTCTTGCCGCTCCATTGAATTTTCTTGTCCCAGTTAATTGACTCGTGTCCATCAGCATCAGTATTCACATCACCGCCCATTTTATGAGCAACTGAATCGCGAACCCAATCAATGAACTGGCGATACTCGTTGTTTGTAATTTCGGTATCGTCCATATAGAAACCAACAATCGATACTTGTTTAGCACGTGCCTGATGAGAACTGTTCACGTCCTGATCACTGGGTCCAATATGTAAAACACCCGATGGAATGAAAACCATTCCGTATGGTGTTATCGGATTCCATTTCGGTCGGTCCTGTTCTCCAAGCAGCTGGCCGTTGTATCCCCCTTTACAGCCGGCAGCAAAAAGCAAAAGCGCAAGAGACGCCTTGCATAGAAGACCATGTAAGTTTTTCATGTTTTTGATTTTGATAGTTTTCCCCGTTTTTAAAGAAGCGTAAATATAATCAGTTTTTGTTTTTACAATAGTAATCAAAAAAAAATTAAAAATCCAATTGTTAAATACGCTTTACCTCTGTAATTGTTGCGTAAAACAAGCCGTTATTGCCTAGTCAAATCTGGGATTATGATAAAAATAACCCCGGTTTTCTTTCTTCTTTAATCCTATCACATAATTAACGCTTAACTCATGCGAACCCGAGTTGAAATTAGTAAGATAAGAGAGATTAGCATCGTATGAATAAACAAACTGTAACCCCTTATAACGAAAACCAAAAATCAACGATAACGCGTCAATTGTATTTTTGTTGTATCCTCTAAACGCAATTCCTGCTAAAATATTGTCAATAATAGTAAAAGTGCCACTTACATTGGCCTGCACTTGCTTCAAATCCGTTTCAACTAAAGCGCTGGGCATAAAGCTAAGTTTCTTACCCAGGGCAATATCGTAGCCGCCCATAAAAGAAAGGTTACGGGCAAAGTTTAGGTCAACACCACCTGCCGAGGTATTTATTTTAGCTGATGCAAACGCAATATGATTAATAGCCGCACTGGCAAAAAAGCGTTCGTTATTAAAATAAATACCTGCCGATAAATCAGGTGCGACACCATTTTGCATAGTAGTAGGGAGGTTGGGATCGTTATGGTTAACCGAGCCCTGAGAATAAATACCTTCGGGCGCCTGCAATTCAGCTCCGTTAAGCGATGTTTGAATAATACCCGCTCCGATGCCAATACCCATTTTACCCCACTTAAAGTTTTTACGGTAGTCGTAATTAAGGGCAACATAAGTAGACCGCTGATAGCCGATATTATCGTTTATTGCAGTTATACCGATGCCTGAGCTTGCCGCAGCAATGGGCATGTTTGCGTTAAAACCTTCGGTTGAAACAGGCCTGGTGGTAAGGCCCACATATTGATTACGGTATAACGCTGAGAGGTCAACACCATCAGCACTACCGGCATAAGCAGGATTAAAAAGATATTTATTGTACATGTATTGGGTAAACTGCGGTTCGGTTTGAGCCGAAGCAGTTATTGCAAGTATGTACATAAAACCCAGGAGTACTCCTATACGCATAATCAGGCAATGAAAATAATCGATTCCTGATTACCAAGCAACAATTATATCATCTGAAAAATAAGATGGGTATCCGGACAGGCTATTTATTAGATTCTTTTAAGTAATGATCAAGGGCAACCATAATAGTTGGTGCATTACCCAGGGGAGCCATTAAATGGAGAGTTAGACCTTTATCTAATATTGAATCCGCAGTTATTTTTCCGTAAGCAGCAATCCGTAATTTATCCTGTGTGAATTTAGGGTAGTTATGAAAAAGTGCGTTGATACCTGTTGGACTGAAAAATATTACCATATCATACTTATGCGGATCAGTGGCTGTAAGATCTACCGGCGCAGTTCTGTACATCACCCCTTCAACATAATTAAAACCATTTGCTTCCATAAAAGCAGGTATCTCATCCTTTTTGGTTTCGGCACAGATATATAAAAACCGGGTAGCGTCTTTATGCTTCATCAGCAGCATACGCAATTCCTTGTTATTATTCATATCACCAAAAAACACCTTACGCTTTCTGTACTGCGTATACTTCTGTAAATACAAAGCAATGGCTTCGCTGGTGCAAAAGTATTTTGTTTCCTGGCTCATCTTAACGCGCAACTCATCGCAAATGCGGAAGAAATGATCAATAGCATTACGGCTTGTAAAAACGATACCGCTGTAATCGTTTAATACAATACGCTGTTTTCTGAAATCCTTTCCGGCAACGCCTTCAACCTTCACAAACGGAACAAACGTAAACTTCACTTTAAATTTTACCTCCAGGTCGTAGTAAATAGACTTAGGGCCTTCGGGTTGAGGTTGGGCAACTAATATATTTTTGACTTTGGTTTTAGGAGTTTTGGCTACAAGCTCGGCATAATTCCTTTCAAGGCGATGAGGAATAATAATTTGCGGCTTACCTGACTGGGGCTTGGGCAAAAAAGAAGCAGTACTCTTTTCAGGTGATATCACATCAGCCTTCTTTTTAAGAGTACTGCTACTGTTGGATGTTTTGCTGCCTGAATTTACTCGCTTTGATTTCTCTACGGGTTTTCTGGCAGCAGGTTTCTTTGATGCAGCTTTTTTAATTACTTTTTTTTTGCTGCTTTCTTAGCTGCTTTTTTAGGAGCGGCTTTCTTAGCTGCTTTTTTTGGAGCAGCTTTCTTTTTTGTTGCCATGGTTAGGTAATTGTTTTGGTTAACAATTTAAACAGTAAAAATATCGTTGATATTTCTACAACACAAACGTAAATAAAAAAATGATACACGCTTCTGTACAATAATTTGTATGCTGTGGATAACCCCCGCCAAATGAAGACGGCGAGCAAACTTGCAAAAACAAAAACTGTGATGACGAAAACGAAATTGAAAAATTTTTGTGGCGCTGTGTAAAATATAAATAACGCGGGAAGCAGCGTCAATCCTATGGTTTTGCACACAAGAGTAAAATTGAAGATATATTCTTCGCATGCATCAGTAGCTTCAAACAATGCACCGATCAGCTTAACCACGGCTATCTTCCCGACATAAAAAAATGTGAATAAAAAATTCATGAAAAGTATAGAAGAGAAACTTTCGAGCGTTGAAACATGGAAGTAACGTACCAGAATGAAGCGCACATACAAACTCATCACCACAATAAAATTCAGATTCAAAACAATGGTTGAGAAGGAAAGCTCTTTTGATTGCGTGCGGTAAATCTGCTGCGCCAGGTTTTGATTAGTGACAGACTGCACCAGTTCATCTACATCTTTACCGAAGGCCGTTTTAAGATAGGTGAGCGCCGAAAGCATGGTTATAAGCAAAACAAATACCCAGGTATTCTTTTCTGAAGTATGCAGTTGTTCTATATCGTTCACTACTGCTTTGTGGTTGCTGAGTAAAACAGACTCACTGTCGGCCATGCCGGCATAAGCTTTCATGGCGTTCGTATCTATACCTGCAATAGCCGTTGAGTCGGCAGCAGTAGTGTTCGCCAACGTATCAGCTACCTGCGCTGAAAGGCCAATGAAGCAAAACATAAAAAAGAGGACAGCAAAAAATCTGGCAGCCAACTAAAAATAATTTACGTAGCCAAAATGAATCTTGGCCGAGTTAAAACTGAACTTGTTCCCTAATTGCGTACCCATGGCGTATGTAATGCCGAAAACACCCGCCTTTGTTTCTATGGCGGCGCTTACCCCAAACCCATAAGGGTAATCGAACCCTTTTTGAGTAAGTGAGTTTTGAACCAGCGCTGCATTAAAGAATGCCCCAAAGAAAGAATTCTTTGAAAGCAGGAAACGGTATTCGACATTGCCCATGGCGTAATACGGTGTAAAGATAGACTGATCGTCAAAACCACGAAGAGAACTTATACCACCAAGTCGGTATTTTTCGTTCTGAAAAATGTTCGGTGCATAAAAGTACTTACCGTCGAAGTTGGTTTTAATGGTATGGCGTGCGGCCAGCTTCCAGTACTTTTCAACCACCAGGCTCAATTTAAATTCAAAGGTCTTTAGTTTTATTGAATCGTACAGGAAACTGAAATTCTGGCCACTTACCTCATCATACAATTGGGTAATGTTGGTGTTCTTCCTTATGTTACGAATACCTGCCGAGCCGCCAACCGTTAAGGTATAACCCGAGGTTGGATTAAACCTGTAATCCAACCGCTGCGTAAAATACTCCAGCGCAAAATCATTGCTCATCAGATCGATATTGGGCGGCAGGGTGCGGTTTTGAATAATGTATGAAGTGTCAACATTAGTAACAACCGTTATTTTCTGTTTAAGCGAGGCCCTCAAATAATCGCTGCCTGCCAATTGGTACTGCAATCCATAATCGCCGTTCACATCTACATACGAGGTATCTGCTTTATAAAGATTGAACTTGGCACTGATGCCCAAGGGCAGCCCCAGCAAATACGGATAGCTTACTTTAATATCCAGCGTTTGCGTTTTGGGTTGTAGCTTCTGCCACTGCAGGTAAAGGTCTTCGCCCAGCCCAAACGGACTTAACAGGTGCAAAGTAACATCGCCCGTAACCAACAACTTTTGGCCAGATGCCCCCGGAAGAAGTCCTAACAAGAAATCAAACTGGCTTGCCTTTTTATCCTTTATAAACACATTTACTTTTGCCTTACCATTCAAAAACTCAACCGTTCGGGGTTGAATGGTTTGAATAAACTGCAACTCGGCCAGGCGCTGTGTAATACGTTTAACTGTAGTTTCGTTGTAAGGTTTACCAGGCTTTAGGCCCAGATAGCTTTTAAGAAAAGCTTTTTTAAGGTGGGTTTTACCAAGTATGTGTATCGTGTCAAACCGTATCAGCTCATGCTTATCTAAAAACACACGGGCTGTAAAAGCCTGGCCATTTCGCCCAAAGCTGTCCAGCTTTACGCTTGCAAAAGGGTAGCCGGTATTTTCGCATTGCTGCAGCAATTTATCTTTTACAACCTCCGCATCAATCATCTTAATAGGCTTGCCGCTGGTTACATAATTTTTCACGCCGGCATCGGTCATAAGCTTATCATCCACATTGCCATTCTTCAATATAATGTTGTCAACCTTCTCGCCCACATATATATATAGTATAGCCCTGATACTATCAGCCACGGCGCTATCGACAGATGAAGCCGCATAACCTGCCCCACGTAATTTCAATACCAGGTCCTTTGCCTCCTGCATGGCTTGCATCGAATCTTTGACCTTCTCTTTATATGCAAAACTCTTGGTAAAAAACTCTTTCGGTTGGTCAGATGAAACCACGTTTACCGAATACTTATTCTGGCCGGAGGAAACCTTCAGCAACAGCAGAAAAGCGATAAATAGAGTTACCCGCATGTTGAACAAAGTAAAGATAACGGTAAAGATGAACCCAAATTATACTTTTACATCCCGGAACCCATCCCTTCTCCTACGAAAAGGACAGTGCGGCTCCGCAATTATCTATGGCAGGCATTTACGTACATATCCCTTTTTGCAGGCAGGCCTGCCATTATTGTAATTTTTATTTTACCACTTCGCCTGGTAATAAGGATAAATTTATAGATGCCCTGCTGCATGAAATTGAGCTAAGTAAAGATTACCTGCAAGGCGAAAAAATTGAGACCCTCTATTTTGGAGGAGGCACTCCCTCGCTGCTTCCTAAGGCTGAGTTAATAGCTATTGTAGAAAAGCTAAACAGCCAATACGACCTTAGCGGCTTAAAGGAATTTACCCTTGAAGCAAACCCCGACGACCTGAGCCCGGAAAAAATAAAAGAGCTGGCAGAATTGCGCAGTTTGGGATTAAACAGGTTCTCTATCGGCGTTCAGTCGTTTTTTGATGATGACCTTAAATACATGAACCGCGCCCATAATTCGGCTGAAGCTACTTCTTCCTTAAAAAGAGTACAGGATGCGGGTTTTGAAAACATAACCATCGACCTGATTTATGGCACCCCCACCATGAACAACCAGCGCTGGCAAAAAAATCTTGAAATAGCTTTTGCGTTGGGTATACCGCATATTTCATCGTACGCCTTAACGGTTGAGCCCAAAACCAGCCTGGATAGAAAGATTAAAAAAGGTGAGCGCATAGCAGTTAGCGAAGAACAATCTGCTGTACAGTTTAACATGCTGATGGAAGAAATGCAGAAAGCAGGTTACGAGCAATATGAGATTTCGAATTTTGCAAAGCCCGGAAAATACGCCATACATAACTCTAACTACTGGAGGGGTAAAAAGTATTTAGGCCTGGGCCCTTCAGCTCATTCATATAATATAGTATCGCGCAAATGGAATGTGGCGAATAATATATCCTATATCCAATCCATTGCCGAAGGCATTATTCCGGCAGAGGTAGAAGTGCTTACCCCGGCCCAGCAAGTAAACGAACGCATTATGACGGCCCTGCGCACTATGTGGGGCCTCGATCTTAAAGGCTTTGAACCAAGGGTTGCTGATTTGATTAAACAGGATTTAAGCGTTATTGAGCCAACGCATTTTATCCTGCATCAGAATGTGCTAACCCTTACCAACCAGGGCAGGTTATTTGCCGATGCAATCGCCGCCTCATTATTCGTAACCGAAGAACAATTCTTATAAATTCGCCGAATTAAATCGATTACATGGCAATTATAAAAGCATTTAAAGGGGTTCGTCCAAAAACAGATTTGGCACAGCAAGTGGCTTCATTACCTTATGACGTAATGAATGCTGCCGAAGCTAAAGAAATGGCCAAGGGCAATCCCTATTCGTTTCTACATGTAAGCCGGGCCGAAATTGATATGCCTGCCGGAACGGATGAACACTCGCAACAGGTGTACGATAAAGCAAAAGACAGTTTCTACAAAATGATAGCCGATGGAGTATTGGCGCAGGATGACAAACCGCTACTATATATATATGCACAGGAGATGAACCAAAGAAGGCAGTTTGGTTTAGTGGCCAGCTCATCTATAGACGACTACTTTAATGACGTTATCAAAAAGCATGAGTTAACCAGACCTGAAAAAGAGCAGGATCGTATTGAGCATATGCAAACCCTGCATGCACACGTAGGCCCTATCTTTCTAACATATCCTCAAAACGATAACATTGATGCCATTGTAGAAAATGTAGTGGTTTATCAAAAACCGGTTTACGATTTTACAACATCAGATAATATCAGGCACACAGTTTGGGTGATCAGCGAAAGCGATGCTATAGAAAACATAATCTCCATTTTTGCAAAACAGATCCCTTACACCTACATAGCCGATGGCCACCACCGCACCGCTTCGGCTGCCAAAGTTGGCCTCAAAATGCGCGAACAAAACCCGGCACACACCGGTAGCGAGGAATACAATTTTTTCCTTTCAGTGTTGTTTCCTGATAACCAGCTGGCCATTATGGATTACAACCGTACGGTAAAGGACCTGAATGGAAATAGCACTGCAGAGTTTTTGCAAAGGGCAGGTGCGCTTTTTTCAATTAATAAAACTGACAATAAAAAACCAGCGCACCTGCATCAAATAACCATGTATCTGGATGGGGCCTGGTATGAGCTAATACCTAAAGAAGGAAGTTTTACCAATGATGCTATCGGTATTCTTGATATATCCATTCTGCAGAATAACCTGCTTAGTCCGGTTTTAGGTATTGCCGACCCGCGTACCGATAAACGCATTGATTTTATAGGTGGCATCCGAGGCCTGGAAGAACTGGAAAGACGCGTTGATAGCGGAGAAATGAAAGTTGCTTTTGCACTTTATCCCGTATCGCTTCAGCAACTGATGGACATAGCCAACAGCGGTAATATTATGCCGCCCAAATCAACCTGGTTTGAACCCAAGTTGCGCGACGGACTGTTCTCTCATCTATTTTAAATCTGGCGCATGAATAACCTCACCGAATTTTGCACCACCTGGCTTAACGCGTGGACCGGCAACCAACCCGGGCAACTAATTTTATTCTATACAGAAGATGCTTACTATTCTGACCCGGCTAACAGGCAGGGTTTAAAAGGCCATAAGCAACTCCTCCCCTATTTCAGCAAATTATTGAAGTATAACCCCGATTGGAAATGGAAGGCCCTTGAAATAATTGAAACGGCAAAAGGCTTTACATTAAAATGGGCAGCAACAATACCGGTTGGCGATTCAACAATAGCCGAGCAAGGACTGGATATAGTGGAATTACAGGAAGGAAAAATAAGCCGCAATGAGGTTTATTTTGACAGGGTTAATTGGTTGAAAGCTTCAGAAAGTAAATAGTGAATCCTTTATTTAGTTTTACGTTTAAAATTACCTCAAAAATGAAATTCGGAACCAAAGCAATACATGCCGGCTTAGAGCCAGACCCTACAACCGGGGCCATTATGACCCCTATTTATCAAACCTCTACATACGTACAGGAAAGCCCCGGCACTAATAAAGGATATGGTTATGCACGCGGAAAAAACCCCACCCGTGTAGCGCTCGAAAAAAATATCGCGGCCCTGGAGGAGGGTAAACATGCCATCTGTTTCAGCAGCGGTATGGGCGCCACCGATGCTGTAATCAAGTTACTGATGCCCGGCGATGAAGTAATTACCGGTGATGATCTTTACGGTGGTTCTTACCGCATGTTCACCAAAATATTTGCTAACTACGGCATTAAGTTCCATTTCATTAACCTGACCGAGGCATTGAACATTGAGAAATATGTAAATGAAAAGACGAAGCTGATCTGGATAGAAACGCCTACCAATCCTACTATGCAAATTGTAGATATTGAGGCCTGCGCAGCCATTGCAAAAAAGCATAACCTGCTGCTTGCTGTTGACAATACTTTTGCATCACCTTATTTGCAGAATCCGCTTTTACTGGGTGCTGATATTGTAATGCACTCGGTAACCAAATACCTAGGTGGCCATAGCGATGTGGTGATGGGTGCATTAATCATGAACGATGATAAACTGCACGAGCGTCTTTATTTTATACTCAACTCATGCGGTGCCAACCCTGGCCCTATGGATTCATTTTTAGTGCTGCGGGGCATTAAAACCCTGCACCTGCGTATGGAGCGTCATTGCTTTAACGGCAGGAAGATTGCTGAATTCTTAAAATCACATCCACGAATTGAAAAGATATACTGGCCCGGTTTTGAGGATCATCCTAACCACGCTATTGCCAAAAAGCAAATGAAAGATTTTGGTGGTATGATATCCATCGTTTTAAAAGGCGCATCATTGGAAGATACCTTCAAAATAGCATCGTCATTCAAAGTATTTTCTTTAGCAGAGTCGCTGGGCGGTGTTGAATCACTTATCAACCACCCGTCAACCATGACACATGCTTCCATACCTAAAGCAGAAAGAGAAAGAGTTGGTGTAGTAGATAACCTGTTGCGTTTAAGCGTAGGTATTGAAGATGTAGAAGACCTGATCGATGATCTGAAACAGGCTTTAGCCTAAAACAGTATCACCTGCCCGTAACCCTGCATAATACGCAGTTGTATATTATCTGCGCTGGTTTTACGGATCAAAAAATCAAAGTCCTTTTTTACGTTATCCGCCAGTTTAGGATAAGGTTTCAGGTGTGTGCTGAGGGGTGTAAAAAAGTTATCCCAATGTACAGGAACCACTATTTGCGGATGCACCTTGCCTACCGTTTGGGCATAATACTCATTTTGAAATGCAGTATCCTGTTTGCTTGATGTAGCTACGCCTAAAAACAGCACATCAGCTTTAACGCTGTCCAAAGCGCCGGGTATATAATTGGTACTGGCTTTAATTAATATGCTGTGCTTGCCATGTTGAATGAATATATCAAAAGCCCCGCCCTCAGTGTATTCCTTCAATTTTGCAGGTTGATGCAGGGGTGCAGTAATGTTTTCGCCTACATCATCTTTGGCCCCCAATATTTTTAATGCAGGTGTGTGCCTGGATCTGAGGATAGTAACCGTAAACTTTCCAAAACGCATGGGCTTACCGGGCTGATATTGTTCCATTCCATTTTCGGGCAAACCTGCCCCGCGGCCAATGTTTAGTGTAGACGCAGAGCCATATAAACGCGCACCGGTAAAGCTTGCCACAAAAGGTGCATCCATGGCATGGTCGTAATGCGAGTGGGCTGAAAACACGGCCTTCAACCGGTTGATATGAAGTTTGCTGATAACCGATTTTACCAGGTTTGTGTCTGAGCCGATTTTGCCAAAGGCCGCTTTAAGCAGGCCCGGCCTGGTAACAAAACCATCCGTCAGCAGTTGGGTTTCACCATCGTCAATAAGCAAAGATGCCACACCTAAAAAAGTAACTTTCACCTGGCCATCGTGTATGGTATCACTTATTGCCTGATTAAAAGTGTATGCCTTATAGCTGCTAAGCTTTGCTGAAGGAGTACAGCAGGTAAAAGCTGTTATAGAGATCAGTAAACAGAGAAGAAAGCAAATATTTCTTTGGCCTGGTCGCATCCGTTTTTTTCAGTGGCAAAGATACCGGTTTAGCGATACCACGTGCCTGACTAAAGTCAAACCATGAAATAATTCCGCGTGTTGCCAGTGGTTAATCTTCCTTAACATCAACATTTCCAATTTTCCGCATTCCGCCTTATTAATTGCCATGCCATACAGGTATTGTACTAAAAGAAAAGGGTTCAATAGATGTTCTATCAAACCCTCTCACAAAATTATTTCCGAGGCCGCTTAGTTCAGTTTACGGCCCTTAGCCACGTGCTGTTTAAGGCTGGTGTTGTTTATCTTATGCAGGTCAACCATCAGAATAGCATAATGGCTGTCAGGGTCGGTATAGTATTCATCGCCGCTATAATGCACTTTACCCATGCCGTTATTCCATTCAGAGGCCAGCAAAACATAGCGGTCGCTTTTGTTCGGGTTAACACCAAAGCTCAGGTAGTGGTCATCGCCCACTTCAAAACTTACCAGCATTTTATTTTCGCGGGGCATGTCGGTTAATATACCCGGCGTGTGGGCCTTAATCAAAATCTCATCCACCTTACGGCCGTCTACCATCTTAATTTTACCGTGTATTATTTCCGAGGTTCCTTTGTTTAGCTCGCGGCGCAGAATAACATCATGCGACAAATAGAACTGAATTCCCTTTAACTGGTCAATACTCCAGTTATGTTCTTTTCTCATCGAATCAGTGTAAGGCACCAGGTTTTTACAAGATGCTAATACTGATGTAATTGCGATTAATAAAATAAGCTTTTTCATACGTTTAAACTATTTAGTTAGCTGTTAATACTATAACGGTCATTGCTATACTTCGATATACAAAGGAGGATAAAGTTTAAATCACCAAAAGCAATTTTAAGGTTTTTTCTGAATGTAAGCTTAAACCTGTTTGCAACAAAGTATATCAGGCTATTCGGTTGCCATCTTTGTCAAACACCTGCATATCGTCTCTGCCTTTATCAGTTTTGATGGTCAGTTTTTCAAAAATGCTGTTTACAAAAGATAGCAGGATACTGAAACCCAAGGCCCACCAAAAACTATCAACCCGGAAATCGGGTTGTAAGATCCAGGCTGCTATTTCAATAATAAGGGCATTAATTACCAATAGAAACAAGCCCAACGACAGGATGGTTGCCGGAATGGTCAAAAAGATAAGCAGAGGTTTTATTGATACGTTTAGTAAAGATAAAACAACCGCCAGCACCAAAGCATTCCAGAAACTGATATGGCCTGTGGCATCTGCAATATGTACTCCCGGCAACAAGTAAGCAACTACTACAACCGCAATTGCATTCAGAAAAAGCTTGATAATAAAGTTCATCGATTAATTTTGTGGCACAAAAATAGAGTTTTCAAAAATGATTCACCGTATAATTCATCTCAAAAAAGGTATTAAATACCAAACCGGCTTTTATGAAATGTTTGAAAACAATAGTTACCGGTTACGGTTTTCGTTTGTGCTGAAAATACTTGCCCTTGCTTTTATTTTAAGCGCCTGTCAAAACAATACCCCCCAACCCAGGGGTGCCGATACTACCAGTATACCCCGGCTTATTTACACCAAACACGCCCGATGCCGCATGGAGTGCAGGCATATTAACGAGGCAGAAATAAAGGAGATACTGGCAGAGAATAATATCAACGGAAGAAAAAGCAATCCCGATGGTAAGCCTTGCCCATCATATGCCTATGAAGGATATTCGAATGACCACCAGCACCTGCGTATTGTAATTGGCAAATGCGATGACCGGGCATGGAAAGTAATAACCTGTATTGATCTGGGTAATGAGTTTGAGTGCGATTGCCTTTAAATACCCGCACCGGTTGTTAGTGAATATCTGAAACATTTACCCGTTCAACATTTTCAAGCTGAACTTCTATACCGTTCCGTTTGGCGTTTACACAAAACTCGCTGATGGTTTCAAGCACATCATGGTCTATGGTTTTGGTAAACGAACCGTCAATAACAACGCAGGAGTAGTTGGGAATGGTATTGAGTAATACTTTAAGCCGCGACTTATCAAGGAAGGTAACATTGGTATGCAGTTTAATGGTATATGTAGTAATACCCAACCTGGTCTCTTTGTTGATGTCGTAATCAGCTTTGTAATTGTTGCGGATAATAAAGATGACAGATAATAGCAGGCCGATACTAACCCCCATTAACAGGTCGGTAAATAATATCACTATAATGGTAATCAGAAATGGAAGAAACTGGTTCCAGCCAAGTTTAAACATACTTTTGTAAAGCCTAGGGCGGGTAAGCTTAAACCCGGTTACTACCAGTATTGAGGCCAAAGCTGCCAGCGGTATCTGGTTAATTACAAAAGGTATCAGCAGCACCGCGCCAATCATAAATGCGCCATGAGTAAATGCCGCCATTTTGGTTCTTCCACCTGCATCAATATTGGCCGAGCTACGCACTATTACCGCGGTTATAGGCAGGGCACCCACAAAACCACAAACCATATTACCAACCCCCTGCGCCATCAGTTCGCGGTTGGTTGGCGTGGTGCGGTGCCAGGGGTCCAGCTTGTCAATGGCCTCAACGCTTAACAGTGTTTCAAGACTGGCCAGGGTACCGATCAGCAAAGCCGATTTAATCGCATCAGGGTGCTGAGTGAACACCGAAAAATCAGGAAACATAAACGTATTGAAAAGATGACCGGGAATATGCACCAGCTGCCCGTCGTTCAATGCAAGGGCCGGTATAAACTGCTTAAAAATAACCTGTAGTGCAATACCGCTACCTACTACAAATAAAGGCACCGGTATAAACCTTACCTTATCAAACATCTTTTTCTCCCACAGATAATAAGCGGTCAACGAAATTACGGTAATTAGCATGGCACCGCCGGTAAGGTTTTTGTAAAATTCTTCCAGGTTGGTAAAAAGGTGGGTATTGCCTACCAGATTAATAAACTCCTTGCTCCAGAAATCGGGATGGCCGTAACCAATAGCAACGGGCAATTGTTTCGAAATAAGGATTACACCTATGGCCGCCAGCATTCCCTTAATAACTGAGGAAGGAAAATAGTTGGCAATAGAACCCAGCTTTAACAAGCCCAGAATTAATTGAAACACACCGGCCCCAACCACAATGGCCATAAACATGGGATAGTTGTTATAGCTGAGCAATATAGCGCCAACCACAGTGGTTAAGCCCGCAGCAGGGCCCGAAACGCTAAGCGCTGAGCCGCTGAGTAGTGATACCAGCAAACCGCCTGTAACACCCGATAATATGCCCGTATAAAGGGGCGCACCTGAAGCCAGGGCAATACCCAAACACAAAGGCAGTGCAACAAAAAAAACGGTTAAACCCGCCGAGAGATCGTGTTTAAGAAAAAGGAGGGAATAATATCTAAATTTTCTATTACTTATCATAACCGAACGAAGTTACGATAACCTCAAAGCCGGGAGTATTGATTTTTGTCAGTAATAACAACAAAACATAATCCAAAGAGGCATCCCCGGGGCCGTAACCGGATACAAAAAGAAAAGCCGCTCATTTTCATGAAGCGGCTTTTTCAATTTCTTTTATCCTGTTACTTAATTCTGTGGCACAGGCACAGTTTGCATAGCAGGTTTTTTGTTATCCAGAATTTTGAATTCGGTACGTCTGTTCTTGGCACGTCCTTCCGGATTATCAGAACCGTCAGGATTGGTGTTTGGTGCAACCGGCATTGTTTTGCCGTAACCTTTGGCTACAATTCTATCTTTAGCTATTCCCTTTTCGTTGGTTAAGTAGTTGGTACAACTTTCAGCACGTTTCTGGCTCAACTCTTCATTGTATTTATCGGCACCCTTGCTGTCGGTGTGGGCGCTCAACTCAATAGTAATGGTTGGGTTTTCCTTCAAAATATCATACAGGGTATCCAATACCAGTTTCGATGCAGGTATCAGGTCGGCCTTGTCATATTCATAATAAATATTGCTTAATGAATATGCCTTGTTCATCACCATCTTTTTCATACTTACAACAAAGCTGGCGGTATCGCTTTTATCTTTACCCAGGGTATTGTAAAGCTGGGTTCCGGTAAAATAGCCATCTCGTGCAGCACTGATCTTGTATGATTTGTCAGGGTCAAGGTCAAAGAAATAATTCCCGTCTTTCGAGTTGTATGATTTTAATAATGCGCCGGTGTTTGCGTCATATAAATTAACCACCTGGTCTTTAATCACATTGTTACTATCCGGATCAACTAATTTTCCCTTTACCGCCAGGAATATTCTGTAACGATACAGCTGGTAAATATCATCGCAGCAGGTTTCGCTCTTTAATCCGTAGCCACCGGGGCGGTTAGATACAACAAAGCCAATACCATCCTTTTCATTCCAGGTATAATACATATCATCAACACTCGAGTTGATAGGCATGCCTAAATTTTCAGGCTCACTCCAGCTGCCGTTAACCGGTTTTGTTTTGTAAACGTCGGCACCGCCTATATTTACATGGCCGTCTGAACTGAAATAAAGAGTATTGGTCTGCGCATCGTAATTTGGCGTAAACTCATTTCCATCGGTATTGATATTGCCGCTTATTTCGCGCGCTTTGTCAAAGCTTCCGTCGCTGTTCAGCCTGGCATAAAATATATCAGTACCACGGCCAATGTTGCGGTCAGAAACAAAGTAAAGCACATCTTCGCCACGCTCGTTCTTACCTAAGCTTGGCTCAGTGTTGGTGGCTCCGGGTGCATTAACATTTTCGCTCAGCATGGTGCCTGCAACCCAGCCGGTATCACCTAAAAGGCTTTTGTAAATGTTACACCGTATGGCCTGGTTGTCGTCCTGCAAGCACTGGGTGTAATACATCGTTTTTCCGTTTGCGCTGAAGGTTGGGTTACCTACGTGGTAAGCAATGGTATTCACTTCACCCGGTAAAATTTGTTTTTGTGTCCAGGTTGAATCGCTGTTCTTGTGAGCAGAATATATTCTGGAGAATGTTGCAAATTTCTCTCTCTTGCCGGTTAAAATAACCTTATCAGATATTACTGCCGAGAAGTAAAGCGTTTTAGAGTCTTTTAAAACCGGTGCATAGTCAGTAAATGGCTGGTTAACATTAGTGTCAAGGTGTACCAGTTTAGTTTCCTTAAAGGTCTTATCGTCTCTTAGTTTAATACCCAGATCGCAACCTTCTTCTTCCATACTTACCTTTTTTCTTACGTTGGTAAGGTCGGGTGCGTTCTTGTAGGTCTCGTTAAATTGCTCAAATAACAGTTTTGCTTTTTCGTAGTTGGCCAGAAATTTTTCGGTTAAGGCGTATTTGTAAAGTGCCATCCAGTTGGCATGTTTGGCTGTATCCATATCTACCAGCATCTTGTAGTACTTGTTGGCGGTGCGGTAATCGCGCAACATAAAGTTACCGTCAGCCATTTGCTGGTATAACCCGGTTTGTTTTGGGTTTTTGGCAACTGCTGCTTCGTAATAGTGAAGCCCGTTGTAAATACTGCCCTGGGCAAAAAGTTTATCGCCGAACATTTTATCCTTTTTCCAACCTACTGATAATGGTTCAGGTAGTTCCTTTAGTTTTTCAAGCTTTTTAGGCTTGGCAACCTTTACCTTTACAGAGTCAACTACCTGGGCAACCTTTGTTGAATCTGCTGTTTGTGCTTTAAGCTCATTTACCGATGTCAGTTGCAATGCCAGAAGCGTAACAACAAAAAGTAAAAATTTCAATTTCATATTCTGAGTTAAGGTTATTTCAAAAACGGATCTGTGTCTAATGCGTTCGAAAATAAAAAATGGTTTTATTCATTCAAAAATTGCTGTATTTAACAAGCCCCGCCGGCTGATTAAAAACGAGGGCAGATCAAAGCGCTCTTATAATTATAGTTTTTCTTTTTACCGGTATAGGTTAATGAAAGTTCAAGGGCGCCAACTGCGCTGCCTGCGTTCTTTAACTGCGATACGGTGGCATCGTAGCTTATACCCAGTTTAAATCCTTTTACTTCAAAAGCCAGGTAAGGTATTACTGCATCGCCGTTAGCAGCACCCGAAGCCAGCGTATTAATACGATTGTATAAACCAAGGGTAAGGGTCATGTCGTTATCAAAGTCAATACCAAAGCCCAGACCGCTGTTTAACTCATCAACTCCACCCTGGTGCATATACATTAACGAAGGCAGCAGGTGGTATTTTTTAGCTATTGTAATATCAATGCCTGCGTTTATATCCCATCTTAAATACAGGTTGTTATTATCGCCCGTAAGGATATCGTATTTAGGTTGATATAAATTAAAAAGCGCGCCGCCTGCATATACGCCAATCACATCACTAATACGGCCATACCATAATAAGCCGGCATTGATATTCGGGTAAAGCACATGGTTCTTACCTATGTTTTCATTGCTGCTTAACTGGCTGCTGAAAATATTGTCCTGAAACTGGCTTGCAAACTGAAATCCACCGGAGTTGATACTGGTATTGGTAATACCCAACTGAAAACCCGCCGAAAGGTGATGGTTCTTCTTTTTACCCAGTGTTTTGATGTATGAAGCCGAAGCGCAAACCATAATGGTGCTGAAGGTATTTGCACCAGCCTGGTCATTGGCCAGAAAAAGGCCCACACCCACCACATCGTCTTTTACTTTAATAGGCACATCGCCGCCAATAGCAGTTGTCATGTATGGCGAGGCGCCAAAGCTGCCACCGGTTGCACTGAACCACTGATTACGGTAATTTACACCAACCCGGTAGGTGCCGGGTGTAAAACCGGTTAAAGCCGGGTTAAGCAACAGGGGTGCATTAAAAAATTGCGAGTAGTGTATATCCTGCGCAAAAACAGATAATGCTAAAACCAGGCTTAAAGAGAGGGTAAAAAATTTCTTCATGTCTTTATGATTGAGTCCTTAACTTATTA
>Ga0316217_10001560_pt1 | contig 29470 bp, 30 predicted proteins | sample 1anoAmetaG_FD_203633 | JGI IMG/M metagenome (GOLD analysis project Ga0316217, IMG submission 203633) | Freshwater microbial communities from Trout Bog Lake, Wisconsin, USA - 1anoA | ecosystem: Environmental > Aquatic > Freshwater > Lake > Hypolimnion/Profundal zone | place: USA: Wisconsin... | reverse complement strand
CGGTGGCCGGTGCGCACGGAGGCGCAACGGGCGGCGGGGCAGTCGCGCTGGCGCGCTTTGGCGGAGCGGCGGGCGCTGGCGGGCCTGACGACGCGGGGGACGCCGCCCAAACGCCGCGCAGAGCACCGGCTGGCGGTGCAGGAGATAGACGCCGTGGTGGCGGAGATCCAGCGGGATTACGAGTGGCTGCCGGTCAAAGGCCAGGTGCGCGCCATCAAGCTGGCGCAGTTGCTGGGGAACTTGAGGAGAAAACTGATATGAAAACAGAAAGCAGACTTCGGTCCGGACCGCGACCGGTCCCCGGTCGCAGCGTGTGGCGACGAATTCGCCTCACGAACCTCCACTGGCTTCCTGTCTGGCGACGCGCTGCGAGCGGGGACCGCTCGCGGCCCGGCAGCTTTGCTTTCCAAATTTCTGCTTTGTTTTATGCCCGTCCAGCCTGAATTGTTCCCTCCTAAGCCGGGAGATTACGCCACGGAAACCGCGTGGTTTGAGGCGCTGCTGGATTTGCGCAAGGAATGGGTGACGGCGGCGGAGGTGCTGGCGGCGATCGGCCGGCCGGCCACGGATGATAACAAGCGCTGGGTGCGAAATCTGGCGAGGAATTCAAAGCACGTCTTGAGCGGTCCAGGATCACCGGGATATCGGCATATCAAACATTCCAACATCGGCGAGTGCCAACATTACCGGGACGCGCAGATCAGCCAGGGCAAGGAGATGATCCGGAACGGAATCAAGATCAGCCGGGCGGCCCACGCATTATTTGGTTAACCACAGAGAAAAATTATGAGCAACACAAAGCAAACAGCGGATGAATGGTGGACTGAGCTTTCCAAACTTCTCGCTAAAAAAATGAAAACCTCCGGCGTCAAGCTGTTCCATTTAGAGCAGACTGAACGCGGAACAATCAGTGTATTAATCGAGCCGATGGATTCTCCTGCCAACGCACAGACCAAGGTGCTGCACCTGCCGGGTTGTCCCGCTGCTGAAGGGCATCCGGTTTGCTTTTGCGGCACTGGGAGGGCGGCATGAAAACCCTCACCCCCAGCGAGCGCCATGCGCTGCAAAAGAAGATCCAGGCGGTGACGGGCGACACGCCGTTTGAGGGTCCGCTGCCGGAGTGCTTTATTAATTATTGGGGGGATGCCGTCAAGGTCGTGTATCATTTTGTCGCAACTGATCAAGCGTTATTATTGAAAATGACTGTGATGGCACATTCGTCGCATAATGAGCACTCCCTTTACACCTTTTCCTTAAACTAGCGTGGACAAACGGAATCCAGAACGATTGGCGTGGCTGAGGAAAAACCGGGAGGTGTGGGAGGGCAGGCGGTTGGATGGGCGCACGGTGAAGGCCATCCACGGGATGATGCAGGTGGCTGGGTTGTACAAGTTCACGACGTGCTGGTATTTCAGCGAGATGAATATCCGCAAGCTGATTTGGCAGATCCGCAATCCGAGAACGCCCTGGAAAAAGACTTATATCTCTATCAATGTATGACACACGACGAAACATTCACCATCATCCGCAAGCGGCTGCGTATTCAGCTTGAGCAGGTTATCCCCTGCCAAACAGAGGTGGAATGCCAAGGTCCGTTTCCCAATCGGCCAAACGCAGATTCGAGTCACGGACTGCGGCTCCCGCTCTGGAAGGCAGTGCGATGCTTGTACTGCGGATTTTATTTCTGCGAAAGCTGCGCGAGGATTCACTTTGGCGAGACTGGGGAAAATGTGCGACGGGCACACATCTGGTAAAGGGTCTTGACTGTCTATGGTAAGCTCAAAGCTCACGGTGCCGGAGTCGCCTACACCAACAATTTGCTCTGTGAGCCAACTGCAATTCCAAGTCGAACTGCCGCGCACGAAGCCAACCCTGGCGTTGGAATCGTGCGCGGATTTTTTTGACCGCGATTATGACACGCTGGCGGTGGACGTGGAGAATCAGGTGATCAAGTTCGCCTGGGACATCGCCAGCCGGCCGCCGGTACCAGATGACGTGGTGCAGGCCCGGCGCGAGATTCGCGTCTATGCGGCGTCCGCCTGGGCGTTCGTTTATAACCGTCCCATGCCGGCGCTCACCGAGGACGAGGTCTATAAGCTCATCCTGCCGAACCGCGACCTGCGGTCCACCGAATTGAAACGGATCCTCGCCTGTTCGCATCAGCACATTTACGAGCTGAAGGAAAATTTTACGGTCACGCGCCCGCCGGCGCAGGCGGACGGCCCGAACAGCTTCACGGTTTTCTCCAGGGATTCCATCGTTAAGTTTCTCCGCTCCCGCCGGCTTTCCTAAGCTTCTGAATTCGGTCGCAGAGACCGATATTTCCACGTGGAACAGTGGTTTACTGGCGGCGAGATGAACGCAGCCACGGTAAACGCCAGCCAACAGTCCTCCAGCTTTGAGCGACAGCTCAACTTGGTGGTCCGCTTCCCTGCCTTAACCGGCGCCGCTTCATCTCGGTCTCCCCGGACGCGGATCACCATTCACTTTGCGTCCCCAACCCCGAAGAGCGAAGAGGGAAGAGCGAAGAGCGCCCGTTGCGCCCAGCCTCTCTCCACTCTCCTCTCTTCACTCTCCGCAAACTAAAACATCATGCACAAATTCAAATTCACCCTCGGGGCGGCTCTGTGTTTGAGCCTTCTCACCATTGGGTCAAACGACACGCTTGCCCAAACCACCGTCACGACGGGCACCAATGGCGTCGTCACCACAAACACGGCGCCGGGCATCTCCACGTCCAGCGTGCTTACCGACCTGGGCGTCTCGGGATCGCTGGAGCTGCTCTGGAACGCGGTGGATTCGTCGGACATCCTGCAGGCCACTAATTGGGCGGTGGCGCCATACCTCACGTATGCGCCCAGCTCCAAAAACAACTTCGGCGGCGGCGCACTGGCGATCTACAACGTCCCGCAGCTCTCTGGCAGCTTGGGGGCGGTCGGCGCGGCGCTGGGGGCGGATTGGCTCGGGAGCTGGTCGCTTGTTTCCGGCAACATCACGATCCAGACGGATACGCATCCGCTGGCGCATATCTCCTGGCTGGCCGGGCTGCCGTCGTACATCACTAACATCACCGTGACGCCCTTCGCCCTGGTAGGCGTGGGGACGCCGATGAGCGGCGGGAATCAGGGAGCGGCCACGATCTGGGATACCGGCGCGGAAATCAAGTTTGGCCACTGGCTGGGCGGGAATTTTGGCACGGGGATCACCTGGGGCGAATGGATGAACGCCGGGGCCGAGAGCGGACATCGGTACCACTTCTTTCTGAGTTATCAGAAGGGATTTTGAGCGAAGGCTGAAGGCTAAAGGCTAAAATTTAAAATATTCCCCACATGACAACCAAGCTGACAACTGCGAGCGGGGCCACCGGCGCGAAGCGTGTGTGTCAGCCGGCAAAGGACTGCCGAAATGAAGACCCGAAGGGCTATAAGCCATTGATGAGAAACCCTCGAAAATCGGGCACAGGGATTAAGGCCGGTGGCGCGTCTTCAAAAAAACGGATGGCGCGGATTTATGCGGGCCAGCGAGCCAGCGATACCGCGTCATCCAGAATTTGCTGTGCGCAAGTGCAATTGGACGCCATCCAAGTCGAACTGTGTTTTCTTAAGTGCGCCTTCAGCGTGTTGCGGACTACCAAGCCTTCAAAGGTCCGCCTTCAGCGCATTGGCAATTTGCAAAGGCACGTGACCGATCTCAGGGAAAAGCTGGCCCTGCTCGCCGCATGAATCTCTCCGCTACCACGTTCGATTTAGACAACGCCCGCGCCTGCGCCGTATGGAGCGCGGCAGCGTATCAGCAGTCCACCATCAGCGACGCTGCCACGGCCACCTATTGCGTCGTGCATGAGGATGCAGATTGTATCATCGTCGCCTTTCGCGGGACCGCTTGTATCCGTAACTGGGTTACGGATGCGCGATTTGAGCGCATCACGCTGGTTTCGGGCGTGGATGGGTCGAGATCCAAAGTTCACAAGGGGTTCAACGCCGCCTGGAATGCCATTCTGACCCAATTGTTTCACACGCTCGGGGACACGGCCAATGCACACGCCTGCAAGCCGCTATTCATTACCGGGCATTCCTTGGGGGGCGCGCTGGCCGTTCTGGCGGCATTGGCGCTGCAGCGTAACGGCTTCCCCATCGCACAGGTTTACACTTACGGGCAGCCGCGCGTCGGCAATGGGGATTTTAAGCGGCGTTATGAGGCTGCTGGCCCGGCCGGCTCGACCCTGGGGGATCGCACGTTCCGTGTCGTCTATGAGGAAGACATCATCGCACGGGTTCCGCATTTGCCGTCGCTTAGCGACCCGTATCGCCACGTGGGGACGGAAGTTTTCCTGCCGTCATTCGGGGTCGGGGAGCTGGTGATCAATCCTTCGCTCTGGTACCTGCTGGCCAGCGATGCCTGGGGAACTTATCGCGCCTGGCTTATTTCCAAATTCGCGGGGGCGTTGGACCCGATTATGGATCACCACGTCAATAATTACGTCCGCGCACTCACCAATCTGCCGGATAAAACATCGCCGCTGCTGTCATGAACCAAGAGCAAATCAATTCCATCGTCCGGAGCGTGCTGAAGATCGCGGGGTCAATTGCCCTGGCGCTCGGCGCCACCAAGGCATCCTCCATCATCAACAGCGAAGACTGCATTGGCTTGGTGGTGTTGCTGGTGGGGCTGTGGGAGAGTCACCAGAGTCATGCGGATACGTTGTTGAAGGCCATCAAGGAATTTAGCCAAGGGCCGGCGCCATTGCCGCCTGTGCCGGTGGAAACGATGCTGGCCAATGCCTCGGCGCAATTAAAATCTCCAATCTCTATAAACCAAGGGGGCGGCAGCCCCGCAACCCCGAAATCTTTCGGGGCCGAGCCAACTGCCGCCCCCGCGCATTTTTCCGACACAGGCGAGGCGCCTGTGGGTCCGGCTGGCGGGGCGCCAGCCGGCACACGCGAGACGCGTGTGCTCCCCGCGCAGGACGCGGCGCCCAATGTCACGCTGGTGTCGTTTGATACCGTGCCAGCAGCCGCCCCGCAGAAACTTGTTGGGGCGGAGATTGATGTTCCAGCCCTGCAACCCACAACCATCGCCCCTCCTCCGACCACATGAGTACCGCTGAAATTTGGATGATCTGCATAACCGGCGGCATGTTCATCGTGTCGGCCGTGGGCACGTTCTGGAAGAAACAGGACGTGAATATCCAGCAACCGCTCGATGTGCAGATGGTCGAGAGCATGGTGAGCAAGGATGATTTTCGCGAGCACGTGCGGCAGGACCAGGAGACGCATGACCAACTCTTCGCCAAGATCGGTGGCATGACGCGCGGCGCGGACTCGAAAATATCGTCTGAAATAACCGCCGTTCACGTGCGGGTCAATGCCATTGAAAAAAGCATCGGGGGATTGGAGATGGCCACCAATCTTCAAAACCAGCAACTCGCGCAGATGGACGGCAAAATCAGCCGGCTGTTGGAAAGGATGCCAAGATCATGACTCCCGAATCCCGCGAGTTTTTCCGCAAGGCCATCCTGTCGGTCCTGGATACCAATGGCACCAAGTATGGACTGGCGCTCCGGGCCATCCGCTCGTTTCTGGAAATCTATGGTTTTCGGAATGCTCCCGGCGACGACATCCTCAAAGAGATGGAATATCTCTGCGACAAGGGCTTCGCTGAGGGCGTCGGAAAACAAATTAGTCCGGAGAACACCGCCTGGCGCATCACCGCCGCTGGCCGCGATTTCCTCGCCCTCAATGAACAATGAGCGACATACGTCCAGACAACCTCGTGGGCCGCAAGTTGCCGGCCTTCGCGCTGTGGGAGCAATTGCAGCGGCGCGCACAGCCCTTGGGCTTGGATTTCTGCTCGTCGTTTTTCAATGGGGATATGACCTATCCGCAGGCCAAGAAATGGCTGGAGGGTTACGGCATCAAGATTTCGATCACAGCGCTGCAGGGGTTTTACAATTCGATGGATATGCGGCTGCGGTTTGCGTCGCTCCAGGCGGCGCAGCAGGCGGAGACGGCGAAGGCGGAGTTGCCGGCGAATATCGAGGAGGCCACGCGGGAACGGATCGCGCAGACGATGTTCGAGATGGCACACCTGAACCTGGGCGAGTCGCAGAAGCTTCAGTTGATCGCGTTGCAGCAGAACAAAGAGGGCATGAAGGGCAATTACGAGCTGAAGAAAGCGAAGCTGGATTTGGATCGGGAGAAGCTGCAAATCACGGCTTGCGAATATTTCCTCGACTGGTTCAAGGATCAGCGGGCGCAGGACATTGCCAACTCAACGGCGAGCAACGCGGAAAAGATTGCGCGTTTACGGCAGACATATTTCAAGTCGGTGGACGAGCTGCAGGCGTCCGGGAAGGTGCAACTGCCGGCGTAACCAATGCGCCGCTGGACTTACTTATGAACTTCGCCCCTGGACAAAAACGCGAGCGCCGGCTGTACGAGGATACAGCCATGGTGGCGGTGCGTGAGGAGCGCGTGATCGGGCTGCTCTGGACCCGGCGCGGGCGCAAGTCCACCACGCTGGGCAATATGGCCTTTGACGAGCTGTCGGTCGGGCCCGGCCGCACGGTGATCGGCGCGAGCGCTTCGCTGCTGCTGGGCACGGAATTGGTAAGCATGACGGTCACCGCCACCGAGCAGGCCATGATCGTGAGCCGGGAAGCGCAGGCGGTGCAGGACGTGTTCAATATTGGGGCAGGCGATAAGAACCTGAACTTCAAATGCGCCAACAGCGAGACGGGCAAGGTCTATAGCAACATTTCGGCCGAGGATTACGCGGACTTGTACCAGTCCAAGCGGCTGGAGATGCGGCTATATTTCGACCGCACCCAATATTCCCGCGAGTTGATCATCGCGCCAAATCCGGCCACGGCCCGTGGCTGGGGTGGCACAGTGTTCCGGGATGAGGTGGGTTTCACGCGGCCCCAGGTGGAGACGGAATTGCAGATTGCGGTGGATCCCATTTTCCGGACGGATCCCACGTTTAAGATGATTTACGCGAGCAATCTGCCGCGCGATGACCGGCATCCGTGGTTCGAGATGACGCTGCCGCCGCCGGAGGCGGTCTTTCCGCCGAACCCGGCAGGACATTTCTATCGCGGCCAGAATCGTATCCTGATCCATCGTGTGGCACTGGCGGACGCTTATGCGGCCGGGCACGTGCTCTATAACAACAAGGGGCAACCGATGACGCTGGAGGAATTCCGCGCCGAGCCCGGCAACCGCATCCAGCTCCCCGGCAGCTATGATCTCACGCACGAAAGCGGCGGCACGGCCTGCATTGACCTGGTGGCGCTGCTCACGGCCCAGAAACGTGGGGCGAACCAATGTGCCTTTGTGTTTGTGGATGACGATCGCGATTTTCAGAAGGCGCTGAATTTGTTGCGCGGGCTGCTCACGGCCGGCCCGGTGGGTCTGGGCTTCGATCCGGCATCCACCACGGGTGAGACCAGCAACCCGAGCAGTTTCACGGTGACCGAGCAGCTCGGGTTGGAGCGCATCCAGCGGCTGGTGGTGCTGTGGAAGGAAAAGCGCGAGGCGGTGCAGAAGGAGCGCATCCAGAATCTTTGCCAGGCGGTGCGCGAGCGGGCCGCGGGTGGTCCGGCCCGGCGGCTGGTGATTGCGGCCGGCAACGAACGGTTGTTTAGTCAGGGCGTGCAGGAGGATTTGCGGGGCGTGGTGCCGGTGGAACTGGTGATCGAAGGCGCCAGCGTCAAACCTCTGCCGCCCGGCTACCATGACGCGATCAATTTCAAGACCTGGTTGGGGGATATTTATTCCACCGCGGTCAATGACAACCATTATTCCTGTCCCAGCTCGGATTATTTCAAGCAGGATCACCGGCTGGTGGTGAAGAGTTCCGGCCGCTACGAATGCGATCCGCAGCCGGACGGCAAGCATGGTGACACGTTTGTTTCCGGCGAGATGGCGGAGTACGCGCTATTCAGCGCCAGCGGCGGCGCATTTACGCCCGAGGCGGTGGCGGCGATGAAGTCGCTCCAGGCTCCGGCGATGGTCGCGGGGGTGCGACAATTTCACAACCCGGTGGCGGAGCGACCACGGCGGGAATTTGTCTCGGGAAGGGGGCGCGCGTGAATTTGCGATTTGCCGAAAAAAAAGCGCCGGTGGCACGAATACGCACCGGGGGGGCCAAACATGGCTGCATTGGGCTGCAGCAGGCCATTGCAGGCCAAAATTCTGGTGAGTCGCCTCTTTCCAAAACCGAATTTTGGCAGGCAGGCAATAGAAACGAGGGGAAAAGGGTATGAACACCATTTTGACCAGGGAGAATGCCAAACCGGGAACCAGCCTCGCGCTGATCGGGGGACTGCCGCCAGTGCGGAATTCGGAACTCGGAGTGCGGAATGGGTTGCAGGCCAAAATCACTCCGCAATCCGCACTCGCCACTCCGCACTCGGTTCAGCTTGTGGCTGAGCAGCCGAAATCTGCCAACCTCGGTTACCTCAACGCGGTTGGAAACCTAAGCCCCAGCCTGGCGGCGGTGCTGCGGCCGCAGGCGGCGTATCGGTGGCTGTTGCCGTACCTGGCGGCCATCACGCCGCAATATGTCGAGGGCATCTTGCGCGGGGCGCTGGCGGGCAACCACGTACAGGCGTGGGAACTGTTCGACCTGATGATTGATTCCAACCCCGAGATCGCGGCGTGCATCGGGGAATACGTGGACGGGGTGCTGGAGCGCAAGATCATCGTGGAACCGTACCGCAACGGCGAGCAGCCGCCCACGCCCACGGCCATCCGGAACCAGAAGATTGTCAGCGCGGCGATGTTCAACATGAATCCGGATCCCGCGAATGACGAAAACGAGATCGAGGACACGGTGCGGGATATTTTGTTCGGGCGGTTCCATAACCAGAGCATCCTGGAGCAGGATTGGTATGATACGTATGGCACCGGCCAGTTGAATCGGATCCAAGTCGAGGACGTGGGCATGATCGTGGCGCCGCGCTCTACGTTTTGGGTACACCCGGTATGCTACGCCTGGGATATGAACGGCCGGCTGGGCCTGCGCGTGGCGTTGCAGGATCAAATCGCGGAAGCGACCCGGAGAGGGAAGAGTGGAGAGTGGAGAGGGAAAGGCGCCGACGCGGTGGCATCTTCGCTCTCCGCTCTCCGCTCTTCGTCCGCGATGGTTGAGCCGCCGGTGTGGAATTTCATTTCGTCACAGCCCATGCCGAGCATGTTGACGGATTTTCCGAAGAACAAGTTTCTGATCTCCATTTTCAAGGCGAAGGCGGGCACGGCGCTGTCGGCATCCTGTCTGAGGTCGCTGGCGGCGTGGTGGGTATTCGAGAATTTCTCCGCCGATTATGCCATGGATCTGGCGCAGATTTTTGGGATTCCATTCCGCACGGCCACGTTCAGCGCCAATACGTCCGAGCCGGACAAGGCGTTTGTGCGGGAGATGCTTCAGAACATGGGCAGCCGCGGCTGGGCCATGCTGCCCGAAGGCGTGACGCTCACGTTTGAGAAGGCCATGGCCAGCGGTGAGGGCAGCCCGCAGGGTTTCCTGATCAAGCTGTGTCACGAGCAATATCGCAAGGTGATCCTGCGCCAGACGATGACCGGGAGCGGCCACGGCGGGGCTTCGAGCGGCAGCAAGGCGGGCATGGAAACGGAAGGCGACGTAAAGGAGCAATGTTTCAATGCCGGCTGCAAGCATGTTTGCAAGGTGCTGCGCAATCAGTTTGCCCGGCATACGTTGCTGGTAAATCTCGGGAATGACAGCGAGCTGCCCCTGGTGCGAATGTCCTGCGAGGAGGACGGCAGCCTGGATGAAGCGCAGCGCGATACCACACTGGCCGGCGGCGGCCTCAAGATCGGGGTCAAGTATCTGCGCACCAAGTATAATATACCGGAGCCGGAGGCGGGTGAGGAGACGATTGGGGGACTGGTGGAACCTGCACCCAATGTGGGGGGAACATCCAACATCCAACATCCAACATCCAACATCCAAAGCAAGCCGGGGAAAACTGGAAATGGGAAAACGAAGCCTGGTGATGACGATAAGGAGTTGAATGCCGGCGACGTGGCGGGACACGAATTCCATGGCAATCCGGTGGCGGATGGTAAATCCGTCCGACTAAACGCGGAGAACGGCGAGAGGCCTCCCGGTGAAATGCAAGCCGCCGATTCTTCTGCCGATTCCGCCCTCCGCCCTCCGCATTCCGCGCTGGACTATGCTGATGCCTTGGCTGACACCATTGCCCCGCTCCTCAAATACCTGAAGGCCGGGCTCGAACTTCCCGCCGACGCTCAGACGCACTATTTCCAGCGTGCCATCGAGCAGTGGCCGGCGTTGACTAAACCCTTGCAGCATGACACCGGCGCGGTGGACACGCTCACGCCGGCGCTGGTGGAAAGTTTTGTGGCCGGTCTCACGCATGGGAATGGACACCCACAACCCTCAACCAGCAACGCTCAACCCACATGAACGCACTCGATAAATTCAGCGAGGACCTGAACCGGACCCTCAACTCGGCCATGGCGGCGCAGGTGCCGCTGGAGACCATTATTTTCACGCTTGATCTGGCGCATGACGAAATGCTCGTGATGCGGCGCCGTGCGATCGCGCAGCAGCAAGTCGAGGCGCAAACCCGCGGCATCATCGCCGCCAAAACAATGCCTAACGGACGCGAGGTGCATCCGCCGGGGATGGGGTGACCACAAACGCTGAAATACTGAAAAGCTGAAACGCTAAAATATATGGCCAAACTCAAAGCAAAATGCCCGGAGTGCGCCGGGGAGATTGAATATGAACCCAAGGCGGACGCAGCGACCACGGAATTGAATTGTCCGCTGTGCGCGAAACCGGTGGCGATGGCTGCGCCAGGCGCGACGGGCGAAGGCGCCCTGGGGGTGCCAGGCGAGGCGTCTGGCACGGCACGCGAGGCGCATGCGCTCCCCGTGCAGGATTCCGGCAGCGCAGCGGCATCCGAGGTGCAGGCGGGGGATGTGCCTGGGCACGAGTTCCACGGCAATCAGCATACGAGCGGGGAATCGGTGGAAGCGGAGAAAAAATCTGGCGAGGCCAATGGTAAAAGCAAGGACGCCATGAAGGCCGGCGACGCCGCGTCGCACGAGGCCGCTGCGGATGCCCACACAGCCGCGCAGGCCGCGCATACGCGGGCCGCGGAGAAGGCGTCGGTTGCGGGTAAGAAAGATTTGGCGGAGGCGCATCGCCGGGCCGCTTCCGAACATGGCAAAGCCGCCTGGCTGCATAACGAGCAGGCGTCTGCACTGCACGAAAAGGCGAAAACCGCCAAGCCGGCGGAGGCCTCCGCGGATGCCGCCACTCCGCATTCCGCATTCCGCACTCCGCGCTGCTTTGAGGCGGAAATCGCCCAGGTTTCCGATGTGCCAAGCGTTTTCGAGAAGGGCTTTATGGCCATGGCCGGCGGCGTGCGCACCATGACACTCGGGTGCGGTGGCAAACCTTGCACGGTCACCATCAACGTGAATGAGGAGGGTGCCAAGGCATTGCAGGCGCAGTTGGAAGCCATCAACACGAGCGGACAGCAAAAAGCGTTCAACTGTTTCTTTCACGAGAAGAAAGCGGCGTCGTCATGGCCGAAGAAATTCTTTTGGCAGGGCGGCGAGCGGCCGGGAATCTTCGAGGCGGCGGAGCCCAGCGAAGCCGGACTCAAAGCGGTCAAGGGCAAGGAGTGCCGCGGGTTCAGTCTCACGTTTTTTACCAACGCGGACCCGGTGCCGCTGCCGCTGGAGGCGGGCTGGATGATTCCGGCCGGCCAGCCGGGCTCGCCGGAAAATCCGGCGGTGATCGTTTGTCCCGAGGACGTGCGGGATAACCCAAGCAAGTATTTGAACATGGGCACGCTGACCAACCGTCCGGCCAGCGTGGATAATCTGCCGCTGTTCGCCAGCGCGGACGCACCGAATGGCGCGGAGGCGCGCCGGGGCGCGGCGGGCGAGGGCGCCCACCGCGAGCACGCGGAGGCGCGTGCGCTCCCCCCATCACTTTCCGCGTCTCAAGACGCGAAAACTCTACCTGCGCCTGTCGCGCCGGCTAGAGCGTTATCCAGCAACACCAACAACAGAGCACAAAAGCACATGGAAAAACAACCGTTAGATGCGGAAGCGCTCCAAGCCCGCAATACCCAATTGGAGCAGAAGATCACCGAACTGCAAGCGCAGGACACGGCGGTCGCCAAGGCCCAACTCGAAGCCGCCCAGGCTGAGTTGCGCGAAAACAACACCAAGATCGAACTGGCCAAGTCGCAGGCCAAAATCGCGGAATTCACGGCGGAAACCCAGAAGCAGGTCAAGGCCCGGGCCACTGCCGCGGTCCACGACATGATCGAGATCCAGCAGATTCCGGCGCTCGACAAGGAACTGCAGGCGTCCTGGCAGGAGAAGTTCGAGAAGGATCCCACGCTGATCCCGCTCATCGTCCGCAAGGGGGGCGCCGGCGCCCGCCGGGTGACGCCGGGCGCGAATGCCGTCGAACTCAACGCCGGCCGTTCGGACATCGAGTTCGGCTTCAGCGGGCCGGTGGAAATGAAGCAGATGCTCGAACTGACCAAGCGCAACGCGGCCATTCGCATCACGCCGAACATGAGCAAGGCGCAGATGGAAGCGGCCTATGAGGAGAAGGGCAAGTTCGCCCTCATGGCCGGCAAGCTCTATAAGAAAAGCCTCAAGCCCACCGAAAATGAATGGTCGGACATTCCGTCGCACGAACTAGCCAAGTGCGTGGGGTTGGATGCCCAGGCCATGCAGTTCAACCGCCGGGCGTTTGAAGCCGCGGATTATGCGGACCCGAATAATCAGTTCCAGACGCTCAACGGCACGCTGGTGCTTCAGCGCACGCTGCCGCTGTTCGCGTACGATTATCCCGAGCTGATGGCCATGACCACGGATTTCTCGGACACGCCTGGGCTCTACCAGCAAACGGAGCAAACCCGCGTGGTGAACATCCCGGCCGTGTTGCTCTACAACGCGGGCCTGGACGTCAACGGCCGCCCGATCGGCTTCGTGGTCTCTGCGCCGGCCAGCACCGTGGATGCGCCTTTGACGCTGTCCGCCTACATCGCGGTTCCAATTGTGATCGGCCAGGCCACGCTGTCCAGCACGCAGCGCCGGCTGTTCGATGAAATTGCGCCCGCGGGCATCAAGGCCATTGCCTCGTATTTCACGGGCATGGTGACGGTGCTCCTCACGCCCGGCAATTTCAACGCCTATAACGCGGTGACGGCGCCGGACCAGAACGGCGTGCAGGCGGTGCCGATTGCCTACGCGACGTATGCCAAGGGTTTGGCCGACTTCAGCATGACGGATCTCGACAAGCTGTCGGCGATCATGACGCAGAACAAGGTGCCCCGCGGCAACCGGAGCATCCTGCTCAACACTCAGTATTACGCCAAGCTGCGCAGCGACCCGCGCCTGGAATGGTTCTTCGCCGCCAGCAAGGGCGATCCCATCCTCACGCAGCAGAAGCTGCCCGAGGGTTTGTCCGGGTTCTTCCCATACGAAGCGCCCTATCTGCCGGTGACCAACAACCTGGCATTTTTCCCGTTCCACAAGGCGGGCGTAATGGTCAAGAGCCGGTTGCCGATGGATTTCTCGAACGCGGTCAACGCGCTCATTCCCGGCAGCATCACCACCGTCACCGAGCCCGACACGAAGATCAGTGTGGCCCTGGTGCAGCGCGTGGATCTGGTGGGCAACTACGCCGAATGGCGTCCGGAAGTCCAGCTCGGCGCCGCCGTCGGCGACAAACGCGGCGGCCTCTGCGGCACGACGCAATAGCCACCTTGCGGTGGGGCCAATGGGAAACCAAAGGCCCCACTGCAAATCAACCAACAATATTAACCAGCAATTTTTACGAACATGATCACGATCAAAAAGAACAACGAGGCCGGCGCTCCGGCCAAAGTCCTCACCATTGAGGAACTGGTTGACGGCATCGCCGGCAGCCTGGACAAAACCAACGGCGTCGTCACCGGCGACCGTTTGCACAGCGTGGATTCCCATTTGCGCACGGCCATCCGCACGCTCGGCTACAAGCCGCGCGAGACGCGGGACGCCGGCGGCAAAGTCACCACGTCGCTCCCCGAGTTGGTCAAGCAGCTCCAAGCGTGCATCGCGGACACCACCGAGGTCACCGAGGACCAGCACCAGAACTTGCACCTGCACCTGACGGCCACCAATTCCAATTGCGCCGCGGAAGTGGGTGTAAAGGCTGCCCCGGAACTCAAAACCGCGCCAACGGAACTGAAGGCCGCTCCGGAGGCCAAATCGGCCGCCGCCAAGGTCAAAGGCGCGGCCTTGGCCGCCATGTTGATGATGGCATCGCTCCTGTTCGGGTTTGCCGCGCAGGCCGCGGACAGCTTCAACATCACGAACGTCATCGGCGCCGGCACGGCCACGATCTCGAGCTTCCCCACGAACTCGATCAGCACCAACCCGATCCCGGTCACGTACTTCACCAACGGCTCCGTTGTTTCGACCAACGGCGGGTTTTATCCCGGTCAACAAACGGGCAGGGGCATTGAGGTGCGCAACTACACCTATAATGGGTTTAAGTTCACGGGGGTGGCATGGACGACGAACAACGGCACCATCTGGTTCCAGCCGATCCGCGCCATCACGGCCGGCACGCCGCCGGCCTATACGGTCATCACCAACGGCGGAAACAATACGGTGCAGTATAGCGATTGGGAAACCGTTCCCCAGGCTAACTTCACCATCGCCGTGCCAGTGCCAACCGGCTCCAACATCTGCTTCACATTCATCACGAACTTTGATGAATGGTTTGAAAAGCCCGCGGATTTTGTGGGCTTTAACATGATCAGCAACAACCTGGGCACCGGCATGGTCTGGAATGCCAGCGCCTGGCTGGGCAAGAAAATTCAACCCATTAGCCTGAGCGGAGGGAACTGAAAACCAAGGCTGAAGGCTGAAGGCTAAAGGCTGAAACAAAGCATGAACTCCACCCGAGCATTTTGCGGCGTTTTAGCCCCCCTTCAGCCTTCAGCGTTTATCCCTTAGCCTTTGTTTTATGGCCTGGCGCACGATTTCAACCAGCGACTGCAAGCTCACGCCCGTCGAGGTGTCGGTGCTCAATGCGATCCAGGGCGCCACCACGGGTTTGCAGACGCGCCTCACCGACACCGTGGCCGAGTTCATCGCCGCCATGACCGCCGCCGGCTACAACGTAAAAAACGATGGCTCCGTGCCGGACCAGTTGCGCGGGCATATCACGTCGCGCTGCCTATGGCTGTTTCTTACGGATTTTGCGCAGCTCAAGAGCATGATGACCGATGGCCGGCGCGACATGGCCAACAAGGCCGAGGCGATGCTGGAAAAGATCGCCCAGCGCACCGCCGGCGCCATTGAGGATCCGTCCGGTACCGCCGCGAGCAATGCCAACTGGAACAGCAACAACAAATTAATTTTACGCACGCAGCCCACGCCGTCGCCTAGCGTGCAATTTCAACCCACGCCGCCCGGAATGCCGTATGCCAATCCGAATGCGCCAGCGGATGATTAAGCGAAGGCTGAAGGCTAAAGGCTAAATGCTAAAGTAAAAATGAATCTCAACCCTCCATCTTGTTTCAGCCTTCAGCCTTCAGCCTTTAGCCTTGGCACCGGCGCCCGTAACGACTGATATGGATGAACTGCAACAAGCTTTGGAGCGATTGAAGCGCGGGGGCATGAGCGTGCCGCTGGCGTACGAGCGGTCGCTGCGCAAGCAGATGGCGGCGTTTGGCGAGGCGGTGGACCAGCGCACCAAGGACGAGCTGTGCCAGAAGATGCTGGACGGACTGAAGTCCATTATCCACCCGATTCAAGAATTTCGCGAGCGCAACCTGGCCCAAGGCGTAACGACGGGCGAGACCACGAACAGTCTGACGGGCGAGATCACCAAGCTGCTCACCCAGTTCGAGGGCGGCCGGGCGCTGGCGGCGGAGATGAACATCGGGTTTAAGATTGACGTGGCGCAGCGCGTGATGCGCGGCGCCGGTCATTTCGTCAGCGACCAGACGGATATTGATGAATATCCGGCCTGGGAATTTCACCGGCTCTATGAGCGCGACGTGCCCCGCGGCTACAAGGGCGGCAAGGGCGGCTTGATTCCGGTACCGGACGATGATTGGCCCTCGCGCTGGGCCGAGGCCGGCGAAGCGTGCGGTGATGATGACTGGCTGGAGTGGGAAGGCGATGACCAGGGCGGCCGCGGGGTGGCGCTGAAAAGCTCGGGCATCTGGGCGCTGCTGGGCAGCCTGCGCGACGACACGCTGGGCAATGCGTATTATCCGTTTGCCTTCAACAGCGGCTTTGGCACCGATGGCGTGCCCTACAATGAGTGCGTGCAGCTCGGGTTGCTGCAGGACGGCGACCGGCCCGAGTCGGCGAAGATTGATTTCGCGAAACTGTTTGAAATTCCTTCTTAGCCACAGATGAACACAGATGAACACAGATACGGAATGAGCCAGGCGGCGACAAGCTGTCGCCGCCCCTCACGCATCACGCAATACGCATCATGTCATTAAGCGCCCAAATCTCCATCACCGCCGACAACGCCACCCCGGCCGTTGCCGAGCTGATGAGCAGCACGCAGCCGCGCAAGCTGGCGATGATCTGCCGGGATCCGCTCCGGGCGTTCTGGCGCGATCGCCTGAAAAAATATCCCCGGCTGCCGGGCAAGTTCGCCGCGTTCCCGCCGACGGGCTTTGGAGAGGAATCGGCCGAGAGCGTGCAGGCGTTTGCAGGCGAAGGCACGGTTCAGCTCACCGCCAATAAACAGGGACTGCGCCTGCGGTACGAAGGGGGCACGGTGACACCAGTAAAGGCCAAGGTGCTGTGTTTTGGCATCGCTCCGGAGAGCTACGGAAAATCGCCCTACGAATTTGGTCTGGTCCAGGGGCAGAAAACTCCGGATGAAGTGAAGCAGCATTTGAAAAAGCTGTTTGCCTTTGCGCACTCCGTGACGTTCCAGCCGAATCTGGAGGTGGTGCCAGTCAACGATGAATTTCAGGAAGTGGCCATGGCGGCGATTTCCCGCAGCCTTGAACCCCAAACGCTGAAAAGCTGAAAAACTAAAATGCTGAAATGAAAACATCGTCCACCACAATCCGGTTTCAGCTTTTCAGCTTTTCAGCTTTTCAGATTTTGTTTTTGTGAACGATCAAATTGCCATCCAATACGCACTGCTGCGCGGGCTGCAAAGCTCGGCGTTGTTCGCTGGCGTCAATTGGGTGCTGGGCCGCGAGATGCTGGCGCAGCAGGTGCAGCAGGATGCGGTTTGGCAGTTACCGGCGGCGAATGGCCAGGTGGGCGTCGGCGGCATCATCCAGATTCCTACGCTGATGTTTCCCAAGCCAAACTCGCTGCAGCGCGAGCGCGAGTATAGCATTGGCATCTACGAGGAGCCCAACCGCAATTTCACACCGGCCGCCGCGGGCTTTGCCGGCGGCACGATGCGCGCCGCCGATGATTGGGCGGATGCGCTGATTGATTTCATGTGGAACTGGCGCCTGTGGCGATCCAGCGGCCTGGTGCCGCAAGAACGCGCCTTGGTGCCAGACACGCGCTTTGCCGAGGCGGGCATCGTGGGGCTGCGCGCCGTGTGCGTGCTGCGGCAGACGCGCCAGCAGCCGGCCCGGTGCGCCATGCCGCAGATGGCGGTGGACCAATACCGCAACGTGACACTCACGGTTACCGATGGCTCGGACATTTGGTACACCACCGACGGTTTCAGCACGCCGGCGCCGGCGAACAATGGCAGCCTGCCCGGCGAGACCGCCGCGGTGAAATATGTCGCGCCCTTTGCCGTGGCCAGCGGCACGATCATCCTTTCCGCCGCCTGGCCGAATGCCTTCAGCGGCGCCGCGCAATTGCCCAGCCAAACCAACGATCAAACAATCCAATAAATAATTATGCCAAACATTGCCCTCGACCAAATCACCATCGGCGGTCCCTGCAAGATCGTGGATGGCGGCGTCTCCATCTATTTCGAGAAGGAGGTCATCATCACGCCCAAGCCCACCTGGCGCGCCATTCCATCGAGTGTGGCAGGCGAGATTGACGACGACCTCGTGGATTTGGTCTATGAGATCACCGGCACGCCCATGGCGGTGTGGAACGCCAATTATCGCGGTGTGCTGTTGCCGGCCACGCTCCACAGCTTTCTGGCCACCGGTGCCCGGCTAATCGGTGCGGTAAACCGGACCGTCAGCGTGATCGGATCTGATTCAAATGGCTTCGATTTCACTCGCTGCATTCTCAGCAAAATGCCCGGCGTGAACATGGGACTGGGCCTGTCGCTTTACGAGCAGGCCACCTGGACCGCGTTCATCGGTCAGGGCAGCGCGCTCACGGATGCCAATGCGTTCTATGTGCCAAACACCACCGCATGGAGCCAGGCGGATTATCCGGCTACGCACGAGGAGGAAATGTTTACCGCAGCATGGGGCGCGAATGCGGGCTTCACCAACATGTTCAGCGAAGCCGGGTTCAAGCTGGCGCATGAACAAAAGTTGGATCCGGTGAAGCAGGGAAATGTGACGGTGGACCAGAGGATCAACGGCTATCGCGCCATGACCTCGTTCCTGCCGCAGCAGCCCACCACGGCGCAGCTCAAGGCCGCGCTGGCCATGGACGGTGCGGGCGGCGGACTCGGCAGCCGGCGCAGCGCCAATTCCGCCGACCTGGTCATCGCCGGCAGCGCCGCGACAATCACGCAAAAGAGCTGCGCGCCCCGCACTGGAAAATTTGTGTTCGACAACAAACAGAACCGGCACGGCGAATTCCAATTTGTCACTGCGCAGTCACAGCCGGGAACGCGGCTCGTGTTTGCGTGATTTTTTTAACCACGGATTACACGGATTACACGGATAAAAAACATTAACCAATAACCAAAGCAAAAATATGACGAACGAAAAAATTCAAGAACTGGAAGGCCAGCTCAAAGGCTGCGCCGAAAACGCTGACGTGCTCGAGCAAGAGCTCGCCCACTGCCCCAGCGCTTTAGCCTTCAAGGCCCGCGTCGGCCACGCGCTCGATATGCTCGGCAGTCTCAAGCGCGAGGCCGCCACGCTGCCCAAGCCTAGCAGCACCGTTGCAGCGTTGCTGCTGGTATCCCTTATTTCGGCGTTTCAGCTTTTCAGCGTTTCAGCCTTTTCCCAAATCATCGTGGGCGCTGTGAACATCACCAATAGTTCGCTCTCCTGTCCGGTCCAACAATCGTTCACGCCCGTCACAGCCACCGAGACCATCAACCTCCAGTCGCACGCCGCCCAAGTTCTGAATGTGACGACGAATGAGACGATCATCCTCTCCTATGGCCGCCAACCGCAGGGGGCCAGCGGCACAAACCTCACGCAATTCGCGACCATCACGACGAATTTTACCGCGGCGTGGGTTTTCGCCACCTACGGGTATGCCACCAATAATTTTGCGTGGACGTACGTTTTCCCACCAGTCTCCGCCGCGCCCGTGGATGCCATGTGGGGCACCTTCTCGAACAGTCTCGGCAGCAACACGGTGACGTTCTTCTGAGACCTAAAAGCTGCGACCTGAAACCTGAAATGAACGAAGCGGCGAACATGGCGGAGAAATGTTTCCTCCGGGGGACTCGGGCGGAGGCGCCCGCAGGCGTTTCCGCCGAGGCGGCGGAAACAGCACGCGAGGCGCGTGCGCTCCCCGAGGAGACCACGCTCGCCCTGGTCCGCGAGCTGTCGGAGAATGCCACGCTGCGGCCGGCGCCGCGTAAACTGCACTGCAAGCCCTGGGTGCCATATTGCATCCACCCGGTGAACCGGCTCAAGGAAAAGCTCGATATGCGAATACACATCGCACTCGTGCTGGCGGAAATGGGACGTTCACTCCGCGCTCCGAATTCCGCACTCCGAACTTGAATCATGGCCTCCGTCAAATACATCTGGCACGGCGGCGACGGTTCGGCTCCGCTCACCTTGGGCGATGACATGGCCGGCGACAAGATCAGCGGCGAGCGTCCCACGCTTTCGCCTGGCGGCGAGTCTGTGCCATCGTTCGGGGCGGCCTATGCGGTGCAGGTGAACCACGAGAACCGCAGCAACATCAAGAGCTGGCGGGTGGAGCGCGATCACGGTATGGTAGCCGCTGCCCGTCAATTCAAAGCGGACCATCCGGGCAGCATCGCCAACAACATCGGTATTTCGCTGGGATTCCTTGAGGAGTGGGACAACAGCGGCACCATCCGCTACCTGACGAATTGCCGCTTCACAAAAATTGACTGCCTGACGTGGGATGGCCAGACCACCATTTTCCAGTACGACGTGCAGGCCGGCCCATACTCATCCCAAGCGCCCACCATTCCATGAATCAGCTTCTCGCCCAATATTTCCGGCTGCCCATCAACGTGGCCACTCCCGCCGCCACCGTGGCTGACGTCCTCTCGGGCAATGTGCCAGCCGTGGCCACCGGCGCCGCGCTGGAATTTGATTTCATATTCAGCAACGGACCGCTCGCGGACGCCACCATCTGCGATTTGTCCGTTTACAGCGCGATCAATTTCAAGATTGAATGGAACGGAAATCCGCACGCGAACACGCCCTTTGTGGCGCAGTCTATCCCGGCGGCGAATTTCATGGCCTGCACGACGGCGCAATGGCAGGCCGGCACGAATGAGCATATCCAAGTCTGCATCCCCGCCGCGCAGAACGTGCTGCAGCCCGGCAGCGGCAGTCAGGGACAATTCTGGCTGTGCGTCTATGGCGTGCTCACGGCCGCCGCCGCGGCCGCCGCCACGCCGCCGCGGGCGGCCGGCGATTTCATCCCCTTGGCATACTACGCCATCAACGTGGTGGACTCGGGAATCCCGGTGGCCAATCCCAATCTGGCGGTCTCCGTGCCGATCGGCAGTAAGATGAGTTTCGTCTGTGCGGACGGCAACACGCGTGACGTATCTTTGGTGCAGACGCCTGCAGGTGGATGGACGTTCCAGATCGGCGCGCCATACAACGGCCCCGGCCAGGCCAAGTACTCGCTGCTCTGCTCCGATGCCTTGTACCGCGATCTGACTGTGGTCCTCGCCCAGGGCTTTTGGAGCGTGGACATCAACCAAGCGGGACACAACTGAAGCGAAGGCTAAAGGCTAAACGCTAAAGGCTAAAACAAAACATGAACACTCCTCGAATTCTTCAAATACTCTGTCTGGCTTTAGCCTTCAGCTTTCAGCCTTCAGCCTTTCCCCAAGTCCAATGGACTGCGACCACGGACACCAACGGCAACTTCACCTGGCCGGTTCAGATCCCGAGTGGCCAAGTGGGAGCATTCACCAATGACCTGCTGCTCAAAACCACCAACGGCATCATCACCGGACACTGCTACTCCGCCGGCGGCTACTGGCTGCAGGCCGGTCAGTTCATCACCGTATGCAGCAGCAGTGGTTTCAGCGTGGCTGACACCAACGGCGGCTTTGCTTATACCAACGGGATCTTTTATGTGGATGGCGTGCCCGCTGCCAATACGCTGCAGCTCGGCAGCAACTACCTTTCACTGAGCAATTACACCACCATGCAGTTCGGCACGCTCGGCACCAACGGCACCAACTTTACACTGTTCGTTGGGCTGGGATCCACGAATTTGGCTTATCGCATCGGCGCGGCAGCCACGAACAACACGCTGGCCGTCAGCAATCTTGCCTACGTTTTGGGCGCCAACGGCACCAATTATGCCAACCAGGTCAACGCGGCCGCGCAGTCGTTTGCGATCGGCTTGGCGGCGAATGCCACGAACAATCTGAACGGCGCCAGCAATGTCCTTGCGGTCGTCATCGGAGCCGGCCTCGCCGCCGGCACGAATAATCTGAACACCGCCAGTAATAATCTGGCCGCGGTCATCGCCGCCGGCCTCGCCGCCGGCACCAACAATCTCGACTCCGCATCCAATGTCCTCTCCCTGCTAGTCGCCGGCGGCGGACTCTCCTATCTCATTGGCAACAACATCCTGTTGCGCACGCCGGACACCCAGACGCGATTCGAGGCGGACGAGAGCGGCAACTTGACCATGCAATTCGAGAACGGCAACAATTTCTTCACCGCGGACACGAGCCACAATCTCATCTTCCGAGATAACAACGGTGCCGCGCGCCTGGAACTGGACGATGCCGGCAACACCGGCGCAAACATCCTGCGCGGTAGCGGCGGCGTGGCCGGCATCACTGAATCTGCCAATGGCTATGTCAAGCTGGTCCAACCCGAAACCACTTACACCGGCACCTGGCCGCTACAGTCCATCGGGCTCGCGACCAATTTCTTTGCCGACGCCGCCAACGTGAACACCAGCGAGGACAGCACCAACGCCTTCATGGTGCCAGCCAACACCCTCGCCACCAACGGCGATATGCTGGTGCGCACCGTAGGCATCACGCTGGCGACCGGTTCGTCCACCAAGGAAATTCGGCTTTACTTTGCCGGGGACAACTTTTTCGACACTGGCTCCCTCGCCAATACCGGTGCCGGCGCATGGTCCATCCGCGCCGAAATCATCCGCACGTCCGCCACCACGTATCGTTATAACGTCTCGGCGGTGGGTTCGGCGGTGGCCACGGCCGTCTTCGCCCAAGTCGGTAGTAAATCACTGCCCAGCGGTGATTTTACATCCGCGCAGGATTTTCACGTCAGCCTCACGGTGACCGGCAGCGGCGCCGGCGCCAGCCAGGCCGACATCATCACCGACGCCACCATTTTTGAACCGAGTCCAACCAGACAATTTTCCCAGTGATTTACCGTTCGCGATATACGACCTACGATTTATGAAAACCTTTGCCCGCTTCGGCGCCCTGCTGACTTTAGCCTTCAGCCTTCAACCTTCAGCCTTGTTCGCTTACCCTGCCGTGCTCTTCAATCCCACCAACGGCACGCTGATCACGCCGACCAATCTGAGCGTGGGCAGCCTCACGGTCTCCGGGGTGGTCACTTTTTCCAGCGTGACGCTGGGCGGCGTCACGCAGACCAATTGGCCCAGCGGCGGCGGCGGTTCTGCCACCAACGCGCTGGCCGAAGGGCCGGGCGGAATCCGGGATGCGTCGCTGATAACGAACGTGCAGGCAACCGCGATTGTGGGGACAATCCTAACGAACAATTTGCCGATGTCGCAGCTCGGCGGCGGTGGCACTGTTCCGTCCAACATTTTGACGAACGGCCAGCCTGGCGTAGCGACGATTGCGGGCGTTAATTTCGGGGGTACCAATAACAGTGTGTTGAACATCGCGGGCGCACCAGCCATAGGCAACTCGGATTTCCTACAGCTGTACGCCGATGCCGGCGAGGTGTTGCATTGGAATCCGGGTGGGTTCACCGTGGATAACGGCTGGATTTCAGCCGCTCAAAACTATGGATTTTATGGCAATGGCCAATATCTGACCAACCCGATATTGTCCCTCACGACGCTGAAACGATTCGGATTGGTGAATAGCAACCAGGCTGCGCTCATTGCCCAAAACAGTGGCAACAGCAATACGTTTTTTGGCGCTTTAAACATTGGTCAGGTGGCCGGGCTGGGCGCGTTGGCAGCGTCCAACAACGTCAGCAGCAACAACGTCACAGGCCCGTTAAACATTGGGCAGGTGGTCGGCACGCTGTCCGTATCGCAACTGCCGCCCGGCGTGGTGACGAATATTTACGGTTCAACCGGAACCAATTTGCTGGCGCCCAACACGGCGCTGCTCTTTTACGGGGCGAGCATCACCGCCGGAGTGTGGACGAACGCTGGCGGGACTGGATTTGCCATGAACAACGGTTCATCTTATGCGCAGGTCATCGGCAGTCAAATTGCCGGAGGGACATTCCCGGCCATCAATCCCTACTCCAAAATCTACGCGTTGGGCGGCTCTCAGATCAGCGGACAGTTGGGGCTGCTGACCAATATGTATACCGGCGGGGATTACAACTGGATAACGAATCACGGCTACACCAATTTCGTCATCAGCTGGTTCATCGGAGACAACGATTCTGCTGTTCTATCAACTCCACAGGCATCGGCGACGAACGCGATTGCTGAGTATCAACAGGCAATCAATTTCACGCATCAGATTTTGGGCGGCAAAATCTGTTTGTGGACAATGAATCATAAGGTGAGCGGGCAAAGCCAGTGGGTTTACGACACCTATCAAACCTTGGTGAATGAATGGATTCGCACCGAAGGTCTGCGCGAGGCCGACTGGGTGGAGGATGTGGAGGCGCTGATGCAGACCATCAACACCAACGGATTGGCCGATGGCGGCTATGCGCATTGGGGCACGAATTGGCAGAATACCGTGGCCAGTGACCTGTTGCGCACGTTGAACCAACCCAAGAGCGTGCGCTACCTGGAGCAGGATATTTCCGCGAACAACATTTACCTGTCCAGCATTGGTGCTCTGCATTATCCTTGGCCTGCAACCAACACCGGGGGCTACGGTAGCACTTATCCGGTGCCAGCTCAGGAGTACGGCAATCCATTTCTGGACACCAACGGGTTGCACTCGGCAAATGGGGCGGCGCTGCACAGTGTTGTCTTGGGCACAGACGCAGGTGGAAATCTGATCGCAACCAACGTCAGCGTGTCACTGGCTGGAACCACGCAGTCGGCATGGCTGAATACATTCACCAACGGCACTCTGTCAGGTGGTGCGTATTCTCTGGGCTGCAAGATTGTAGTCGGGTCGAGCGACTTGAATCTTACCACGTTCGGGCTATACAATTGCGTCGCCGCCAACAACAACCAGCATCCAGTCGGCATCTGGACTGCCAGCGGCGGGTTGATGTGGTCAAATGCGGTGACGTTCTCCACCGGAGTTTCGGTTTCCAATTTCGTGTACACCTCCGCATCTGGAGTGACACTCACAAACGGTCAGACATACACGCTGGGAGAGTTTGAGAATGGCTCGGACACATACAGCCAGCCGTCGGCAAATTTCTCTACCAACAACGCCGCCACTTGCGTCCAAGCATTGTACGGCACGTCCTCATGGGGACAGCCAAACAATGCTGGAACAGCCGGGGCAATGTACACCGGATTCAATCTGAAATACGCTGGCCCCAGCGGGAACCTACAGGACTGGCCGAGCACGGGAACATCGTTGGCTAGCGTGAGCAGCAATGGTGTTTTCACCGGCAACGGATCGGGATTGACCAATCTGTCACCGGCATCAGTGACCAACGGGTCGGGATTCTGGGCCGCGATGCCCGCGCCGAGCCTGATCTATTCCAACATCACGGCGACGGGGACCAATGCCTATTCCATAGCGAATGGCGTGGTGGTGGACGATGACCGCAGCCTGGTGGCGACCAACGATCCTCGCTCTTTGGTGTTGACGAATGGAGGAAACTTTATCAATGGGACATTTGGTGGCGCAATCTCAACCAGCAGCAATGTGACACTGACTGGCAGCGCGGCGATCTCCATTGGAAGCTCGGTGACGACGACATTCAATAACGACGTAAAGAGTGCCGGCGGCGCAAATCTGTTTTTTCAGCAACTCCGAGACACGAATGGAACCAGGATACTGAACATGGCGTACGGCACTGGGGTGTCGTTGAACACCAATCTCTACGTGAACAGCTTGACGGTAACGGGAGCAATCAGCGGCACGATGGACGTCTCGAACGTCTCTGGCGCAATAGCGGTGGACACAAATAATTACGTCGCGCAGACGGCGCTTTTAACGAATGTGAATGACAGCTTCGCGGGGACTCTGAGCGGTCCCACGCTAGCAGCGAGCACGTCGCTGACTTTTCAATACGGAGGAAGCATTCGGAATGATTCATGGAATGCTACTTCAAATCAAAAAGGGGTGCATCTCGTTCCGTATTCAGGCTCCACCAATTTCGATCTTTCGTTTGGGCCGTACATTGCAGGCTTCTGGTCCTCATCGTCAAACACACCAGTTTTGCAGGGGGTGGCAACCGCATCTGGATCAACCCTGATTCCATCCATCAACGTATCAGCGGGTTTTTTTGGAGCACCCGCCGGCCAGACCGGGCCGTGTAATTTCAATGTGAATGGAACGATCACGGGAAACGGGTCTGGGATAACGAATCTTCCAATCCACATATCGTTGAGCGGATTAAATTGTGTTTCCGGTAGTGCTGCGTCAATCCCGTGGCTGTCAACTGCAAATATATATGGGTGGAGGTTGGCAAATAATATCGGGCCTGTTTTCATGCTTGACCTTGCTCCGTGGCAATCTATGTACGCGGCATCTGGGTCAAATCCGACAAACCTCGTATTTCACTTTAGTCTGCTGGCATCAAACTCGTTGCCGGGTTGCAATCTATATTGCAACGTGTACTGCGTGACAAATCAATCTCCAGCATATTCCTATGTGCCATCGGCGACAATTGTAACGACGTTCGCAGGGTCATCAGCTGGGGTTACGAATGTGGCGACATTTACGTCCACCAACACAATTCCGGCCTCGATATTAAGCGGGGCGACACATTGCAATGTGGGCTTTCAATTTGTCAGCAGCCCTAGCACAAACGCTGCATATATATTGAGCGACACCTATATCAGCAACCAATAATCTGTGAAAAAATCACTTATCGCATCAGCCAACAACGTGACCAACATTATTCCGATTCTCGTGACCAATTACGCCCCGAATTTGGCCACATTCACAAATTCTGTTTATTGGCAGGAAATTTTTCAAGGTGCCAATCCGACTAACTTTTGGATCATGCCCTATTCCTTCCTGAGCAACCAATAACCACTGGGCGCGGAGAGCAATGACCTATGGCCGATTCTGACAAGACATTGGAGATCCTGATCAAGCTCGGCGTGATCGGACGCGAGGACGCCGCCGCCGTCAAAGACCTGTTGGGCGAAATGAACCAGCAGGCGGAGGTCATGAACGGTTCTGTCCCGGAAAACCTACGCAACCTTGAAAAGCAAGGAAAGGGACTAAAAGAAGTCGGCGAGGGGGCGAAGCATTCGGGGACTGAACATCGAGCCCTTCATATGGCGCTGGACAAGCTCAACGAGGTGATTCCTGGCCTGGGGTCCTCGCTGGCAATGTTATCGCACGGGTTCATGGAAGAATCTGAGGCGGCGAAAGCGGGTTCAGTTGCCAATGAGGGATTTATTTTATCCATGGGTCCAATCGCCATCCTGCTACTCGCCATCGAGGCGGTTGTGGCCGCCTACAAGCGGGTCACCGAGGGCGCTGCTGAGGCGGCAAAGGCACAGGAAGAGTCTTGGAAAGCGGCTGATGAAAATGCCCGAAAAGCACGCGAGGCCATGGAGGGATATTTGACGGCGCTACAGAACGCACGCAGCGCAGATGATGATTGGCGCGGCGGATTGACGCAGGACAACGCAGTGCTTGATGCCCAGCTCGAGGCGCATAAAAAGGTGCTCAAGGCACTGGAGGCAAACGAGCTCGCGGCCGCAACCAGCGAAGATGCCAAGAAAGCCATCAAACAAAAATATGCCGACCTAGACCAGGACTTGGACAAATCCAAAGCTCAGGGACGCATCAAAAACGAGCAAGATGCCATTGCCCGCATTCAGGATGAGGAGGGCAAGGCCTTTGCCAAAAAGGAGGAACTAGAGGAAAAACGGAACATCGCCGCCCATGAATTTGGGGCCGTGGATCCCCGCGCCAGAGCATGGGACAAGCAAATTGAGGATCTCGGAACTAAAATTGCCAAATTCGAACAGGATAAAACCACGCTTCAAACCGAGATTGGCAACCAAAGCCAAATCGCAGGCATTAACAATCAAGGCGATGTCAATGCATCAATAGTCAAAGGCGATGCCGGCGGTGCGGCCAAAGGAATTGCCGATATTGTGTCCGGCGGCGGCACTGTGCCAACCAATCAGCGCGCATTCATGTTGGAATTCGCTGACCAGATCGCTCACCAGATGGGCGGACTGCATCCGGACCAGAATTTTAACAGTGCCAAGGCGGCCGCCGCATTCATCGAGAACTTTTTCAAGACGCAGACAGACCCGTATGATCAATTGTTTCAGCGCATCCATTCGGCGGTTCTGGCCTCCAAGAGAGGACAAGACGCGCTTGCGAGCATGTGGATTGCAAGATTCCAAGCTCTCGAAGCTCAGCTTCACGCTACTGCCTCAATGGGCCATCTCTGATGTATGACCTTTTGGACGCTCCAATACTACGACACGACGAACACACTCCAGGAAGTGAGTTTCCCGGCGCTGGCGGCGCTGGAGGGCGGCAAGGTGGTGGCAGACGCCTGGACGGCGCGGTTCATCTCGCACAAGGCCAGCACGGTGACGCTCCGGTTGCCCGGCGTGGCGCCGCATGTGGCGCCGGCGATCCCGTTTGAATCGCGCATCACCATCTGGAGCGGACGGACGGCGGGCAGCAGCGGCTATTCCGGAGGCACAAAACAATTCCAAGGGCTGCGCACGGATCGGATGGGCACGGCGGATCCGCACCGGCCATCCTCGAGCTACCAATTTGAGGACGAATGGTATTTCCTGGACCGCTGCCCGTTTCAGCAAATGTGGGTGCGGCAAAACTCGTTGACCGGTCCCACGTCGAACGTGCCATACAGCGCCGTGGTGTTGTTCCAGCCCAATCCCGGGCAGACCTATCTGCCGGCGGCCTATCAAAGCCACATCACCAGCGGACAGCAGATTGAGGACGTTCTGAATTGGGCGATCTTGCTGGGCGCAAACCTCCAGATCGGCGAGATTGATCCATCGCTGTACCAAGCCTGGTACCCGATCCAGAATGTGAAGTGCGGCGACGCCATACGGCATTGCCTGCGGTTGCATCCGGACTGTTTTACGGAGATTGATTACAGCACCACGCCTCCGACATTCCACGTGCGGCAGCGGTCGAATCTGCTCGCGGTCGCCCTGCCATACTCATACACGGATGCCAGCGGCCGGCGGCATGTGGTCACGGATTTGCAGGAGCGGCCCGAGCTGCAACCCAAGCGCGTATCCATCTGGTACCGCGTGCTGGCGGCCGGCACGGTGCTCTCCACGCCATTGGACATCTGGCCGCGCGCGAATCTGCTCTGCCAAGGGCCGATCTATCAGGGCCAGAGCGTGGGCGGCGCGGCGGCGCCGTACACGGCGGGCGGGTTGCCGGTGGTGGGCACGGCAATCGGCGGCATCAACGGCAGCGGCACGGCGACGATTGCGGTGGGCGCGCCCGGGGGATTGCGGGCGCTGGATTTCGCGCTGGATCTGGCTGGACCGAAGTTCACCACCACGGATGCGGCGATTACCACGTCGGCATTCGACCCGACCAATCTGGCTTGGTGGAAACAAAAGGTGCCATCCCTTTCGGTGGGCATTCCAAGCAGCGGCCCCGGTTCGCTATCGCTGCTTTCCACCACGATCAACGGCGGCGGCGCGACCAATATCACGGTGCTGGATGGCAACAATAATCCGGTGAGCCTGGCCACCTACGCTTACGAGCTATTGCCGCAGAGCTCACCAATGGCGTGGATGACGGCCAGCGGTGGCGGCGCGCTGCA
>Ga0316217_10001559_pt1 | contig 29476 bp, 20 predicted proteins | sample 1anoAmetaG_FD_203633 | JGI IMG/M metagenome (GOLD analysis project Ga0316217, IMG submission 203633) | Freshwater microbial communities from Trout Bog Lake, Wisconsin, USA - 1anoA | ecosystem: Environmental > Aquatic > Freshwater > Lake > Hypolimnion/Profundal zone | place: USA: Wisconsin... | reverse complement strand
GGTCTTGCGGTGATCGAATCGTTGAAGGCCTTCGGCCTTGCTTCCGCGCGGCTGCGCTGGCCCAACGACATCATGGTGAACGAGCGAAAACTGGCCGGGTTGCTCGTGGACACTTTTAAGCCGCAACTGGCCGTCATCGGGCTCGGGGTGAATGTCACCAACCAGCCGGCGGCACACGATCCTACGTTGAAGACGACCAGCACGCGATTGGCGGATCTGTTGGCCCGGCCGCCCTCGCTGGCAACTTTGACAGCGGCGATTTTGGCGTCACTAAAATCGGAGATGGACGTGATGGCGCAGTCCGGCTTCAGCGCGTTGAAACCGCGCATCAATGAACTGTGGGGCGGCCCACGGCGCGTGACGATTGATCTCGACGGCGTGCAGCGTTTCGGTTTGTTCACCGGAATTGATGACGGTGGACGACTGCTCATGCAGGACGACAAAAACGGCCCGACCGCGTTCGAGCCGCATCAAGTGCGGCTGTTACGAGAAATTTAATTTTAATTTTACTATGAATTCATATCCCAAAATGACTGCGGCCGAAGCCGCCGAATTGATTCAACACGGCCAAACCGTCGCCTTCAGCGGATTCACTCCGGCGGGCGCACCCAAGGAAATTCCCAAGGCCATCGGTGCGCGGGCCAAGGCCATTCACGACGCCGGCAAGCCCTTCCAAATTGGCGTCATGACCGGTGCCTCGACCGGCAAATCCCTGGATGGAGCACTCGCGGCGGCGGAGGCGGTGAGCTTCCGCACGCCGTATCAATCCGATCCCACGCTGCGCAAAAGCATCAACGAAGGGCGCACGCAGTTTTTCGACATGCACCTCTCGATGGCGCCTCAGAACATCCGGTATGGCTTTCTCGGCCCGGTGCACCACGCCGTGATTGAAGCGTGCAATGTGACCCCGGCGGGTGAAATCACCCTGACATCGGCCGTGGGCGCCGCGCCGACTTATTGCCGCGTCGCGGACAAAATCATCATTGAGTTGAACGCGTATCATCCCGATTCCCTGCGCGGCATCCATGATGTGTATGAACCCGAGGATCCGCCCTATCGCAATCCCATCCCGCTCTTCCGCCCGTCGGACCGCATTGGCGCACCCGTGGTGAAGGTGGATCCCAAAAAAATTGTGGCGGTTGTGAACACAAATGCACCGGACGAAACCGGTGGCTTCAGCGAAATCGGCGAGACCACCGCGCGCATCGGCCAGAACGTTGCGGATTTTCTCGCCACCGAATTGCGCCGGGGATTGATTCCAAAATCGTTTCTGCCGATTCAATCCGGCGTCGGCGACACCGCCAATGCCGTGCTTCAAGCCATGGGTGCCAACTCGGGAATCCCCGTCTTTGAAGTGTATACGGAAGTGATTCAGGACGCCGTCATCAAGCTGATGAAACAGGGGAAAGTCCGCTTTGCCAGCGGCTGTTCGCTGACCGTCACCAACGCGGTGCTGCAGGATATTTACGCCAATCTGGAATTTTACCGCGCCAAATTCGTCCTGCGGCCGCAGGAAATCAGCAACAGTCCCGAGCTGGTTCGCCGGCTGGGCATCATCGCCATCAACACGGCCATCGAGGTGGACATCGCCGGCAACGTTAACAGCACGCATGTGCTCGGCCGCAACATCATGAACGGCATCGGCGGCTCCGGCGACTTTGCGCGCAACGCTTTCCTTTCCATCTTCACCTGCCCGTCCACGGCCAAAGACGGAAAGATCAGCACCATCGTGCCCATGGTCTGCCATTTGGATCACAGTGAACATTCGGTGCAAATCATCATCACCGAAAACGGCGTCGCCGATCTGCGCGGCAAAAGCCCCAGCCAGCGCGCGGAGTGCATTATCGCCAACTGCGCCCATCCCGCCTACCGCAGTCTGTTGCGCGAATACGTCCACCTGGGCGGTTCCAGCCACTCGCCCCAAACCTTGAGCGCCGCCTTTGGCATGCACCAGCAATTCGCCAAAACCGGAGACATGCGGGAAATTTCCTGGGCGAACTACCAGAAATGAAAGCTGATTTTCGGAAGTTGGCTCGCCGGGCTAAGGACGCCAAATGACTCATGGGTGGAACAAAAATGCAGATCAACTGACCTGCAATTATTCGATTCCAACCAAAACCAAATAAGAAATTACTTTAAGCCCGTAGAATTTATATCGTCCTTGTGATGTGAAGCGCTTGGAACGATTGTTTTCAATGCGTAGAATGATTGGGTTTCTCCCTCTTTTGTCTGGTGCGCAACGAACTCGAAACCGCCTTCAGACGTGAAAGCTCACCCAATGACGGCCAAGTTGCTATCTTGGGATGGCTGCGGAGGATTTTACACAATCCGGGTGCGATGTCATAAATCGGACAGTTTGATTGTCTTTGACGGCGTGAACGGATAAAGTGTCAACCACTATGGTGACTCAGGCACAAATAGCGCGAAAACTCGGGGTCTCCCGCCAGTTGGTGACATTCGCGCTCTCCGGCTACCCTCAAATCTCGCAGAAATCGCGCGAGCGCATTCTGGCCGCCGCCCGGGAAATGGGCTACAGTCCCAATCCTTATGCCCGCGCTTTGAAGAAAGGCCGCAGTGGGATTATTGGCCTGTGGATTCCGGATCAGATTTCCACCCATTACACGCATGTCGCGCGCGAATTGAACCGGCTGGTAAAGACCGCCCGATATGAATTGATCGTCAGCGAAGTCAGTATCGCCGAAGAACAACAGATGTTGTCGCACGTTCCCATGGACGGAATTTTCGTGGTGGATGCCCCGGAACAGGCGGAGATTTATCTGAACTCGTCGGCCGCTTCAAAGGTTCCAATTATCAGCATGGGTGCCGACTGTAGTGAAAACACGGACGCAGTCCAGGTGGATTTGTTCGCCGGTGTTTTGGAAGTCATGGAACACCTGATCAATTCAGGATTTCGCCGGATCGCCCACGCCACATTTTTCCGCGAGGATACTCAGCATCTGGGCCGGCGGGCAGGGTATATCAAAGCCATGAGCAAGGCAAAATTGAAGCAGGAATTCATCTATTATCCACTGACGGAACAACAGCGGCCTATTGCCCGTCAGCTCATTCAAGACTACATCAAGGGGAATGGCTGTCCCGACGCCATCTTCTGTCATTCTGACGACGTGGCGCTGGGGATTTATCGCGGCCTGCGCGACATGAAACTGCGAGTGCCTCAAGATGTGGCTCTGGTCGGGTGTGATGGAATTCAAGATACTGAATATCTGGAATGTCAGTTGACGACGCTGGTGCAACCCGTTGCAGCGATGTGCGCCACGGCCTGGCAGTTTCTGCTGCGGCGGATGGATAAAACCGCAACGAAACCTCAAACCGCGAAATTGAAGCCGAAGCTGGTAATCCGCGATTCATCGATCCGCGAACGTCGAAGCACAGCCGCCCTTCAGGCTTAAAAGACTCATTGTTATCATTTTGGGCAAAAATCGTCAGAACCCTTATTTATCATGTGATAAATAGTTCTTGACACAGTGCAGACCGGGGCTTAATGTGGCGCAGATGAATGGCTGTCGAGTTAAAATTGTGTTAAAAAATTGCGAGAGGATTGTTGATCAAAAACCGCTTGCCCAGTTTGTAAGATGGTAATTATTCAATCCCTCGCCTTTTCCACTTCATCATGTCCCAAACCTAAAACCATAAAAATATGAGACCCGGAAAACTTAACACCCTTGCAATCCTGCTGGCCGCCATGTGTGGTGCCGTCAGCAACACCAATGCTGGAACATACGCAAACATCACCATTGACGGCAACATGTCTGACTGGGCCGGCGTGCCGCTGGCCTACACCGCGCCTGTGGGTTCCAGTGACGCCATTCAATATGAGAACGTGTATATTGCGAATGACGCAAACAATCTTTATATCCAGTTCACTCTCTACTCGGCCCGTCCCAATGCTTTCGCCAACGGGTATGACAATCTTTTCATCGACACGGACAACAATGCCTCGACTGGTTTTTCCACAGGCGGCATTGGTTCGGAGATGCTCGTCCAGTGGGGCGGTGGTTATCAGGAAGCGAGCGGTGTTTTTAATGCGGGAACTATTAACAATTTGGGGTGGTCAATCGCTGGGTCGCCGGACAGCTTGGATTTCGAAGTGTCAATTTCGCGTAACGCCACTTATGCCTCTGACAACAGTTTGGTGTTTGCCAATAATACCATTGCCATTTTGCTTGAAGGGGACACCACCGGTTACTCGCCCGTCGAGTTCGCACCATCTGCCGGTGGTCTTGTTTACACATTTGCCACCGCTCCGGTTCCTGAACCCTCAACGGTCGCTATGGCCGGGTTGGGCCTGTTGCTTTTTGCGGGCAGACTTCGGCCAGTTAGGAAAAATTCCAAAGCAAACGGCTGATTAACGAATGACCTTAAGCACTATATTCAGCATGAACTAAACTACAAACCAAACAAAAAACCAAACAGCATGAAAACCAACCAACTAAAAAAACTTCTGTCAGGAATAGTCCTGACATGTGCCTGCGGCTTGACCGCCCTTGCCCAGACGACCGTGCCGAGCACATTCAAACACATCAACGTTGACGGATCGTTCAGCGATTGGACGGGCGTGCCCTTGGCTTATACCGCTGTCGCAGGAGCGACCAACGCCATTCAATACCAGAATGTTTATATCGCCAATGACCAGACGAATCTCTACATCCGGTTCACGCTTTATGCGCCCTGGCCGGCGTTCCAAAATTCGTATGACAACATATTCATTGATGCCGACAACAACCCAGGCACCGGATTCGGGGTCGGCGGCATCGGCTCCTCCATGTTGATTCAGTGGGGCGGTGGTTATCAGGAAAAAAATGGCGGGTTCAACGAGGGTGGAGTCAATAATTTGGGTTGGAACATTGCCGGATCGGGGGACAGCTTAGACTATGAATTGTCCATTTCTCTCGGCGCGACCTTTGCTTCTGACAACTCTCTCGTGTTTGCCAGTAATACTATCGCCATCTTGCTGGAAGGCGACAACATCTTCTATAACAATGTGGAATTTGCCCCACCCTCCGGCGGCTTCGTTTACACTTTCGCAACTGGTCCGTCAGCGCCCTCAACCAGTGTGCCGTTGATAACGCTCACCAATTCATCCTGGCAGGCCAACGCCTCCGGAACCGACCTTGGCACAAACTGGCTTGGTCAAACTTATGATGACACGGTGGCCGGCTGGGTTTCCGGCAATGGTTTGTTTGGGTATACTCCTTCTCCCGCGTCCTATCCGCCAATCAAGACCGCCCTGGCCAGCGGCCCCAATACCTATTATTTCCGCACGCATTTCCAGTGGACCAACGACACCGCCAATGTCGCCTTTGTTGTTACCAATTATTTGAGTGATGGCGCGGTTTATTACCTGAATGGCAGTGAAGTCAGGCGCGTCCGCATGCCATCCGGCACCGTTACCTATGCCACCGCAGCGTCGGCTACGAATTCACCGGTCGGCCATCCCGACGTTTTTGGCATTGATGGTTCAGGCCTGGAGCCGGCTGCAATTGGTGACAATATCCTCGAAGTTGAGACACACCAGGCACCGGCCAGCAGCGCCGACATGGTGTTTGGCCTGTCGTTGACGGCTTCGACTCATTATGCCGTGCTGAACGTCAGCACTAATTTGCCAGCCGATCAAACTATTCTGGCCGGACAACCCGTGACCTTTACTTCGGATACTGCTGGCAGTGGTCCATTGGCCTATCAATGGTTACTCAATGGTGCCGTCATTCCCGGAGCCAATGATTCGAGTTACACGATTCCTTATGTGCTGACCAACAATGCCGGAGCATATTCGTTACAGGTAAGCAATTTGTTTTCCGGAATAACCACCCGTGCCGCCTTGCTGACGGTGAGCAATACCATTGTCATCATTGCGACGCAGCCTGTTAGTCAAATTGCCTCGGAAGGCCAGCCCGCCAACTTCAGTGTCGCCGTTTCCGGAACGCCGCTGATTCAGTATCAGTGGTTCTTTGGCGGCAATCCTATTATTGGCGAGACCAATAATACTCTTACCATTCCCGACTGTTATCCGACCAATTCCGGTGTCTATCAGGTCACAATCAGCAACCCGGCGTCCACCACCAACAGCACGGCGGTCAATCTGTCGGTTTTGGCGGACGTCATTCCGCCCAACCTCACGGCCATTGCCGCATCGGCGACGCAGATTGTCGTCACCTTTTCCGAACCGGTTGATACCGCGACGGCAGACAATGCCGCCAATTATTCTGTTAGCGGCGGCATCACTGTATCTTCGGCAGTCCAAAACCCGGCCAATGCCGCCCAGGTGACACTCACCACCGGGGTTGCCATGAATTGGGGGCCGGCTTATACGCTCTCGGTGAATGGCGTGAAGGACTTGTTTGGAAACGCGGCGCATGTCAGCGGCCAATTCACCCGCGACATCACGATTGACGGTTCGTTCGACGATTGGACTGGCCTGACGCCGATTTATACGACCAGCGCGCCCAGCGGACTCACCAACGCTGCCGACTTCAAGGCCATTTACATGTATAACGACGCGAACAATTATTATTTCCGTGTCACCCTCTGGACGGATCTGTTGCCGATTAACGGCCACTTTCCCGCTTATGTGAACATGTTCTTCGACACGGATAATAATAACAGCACTGGTTACCAGGTATGGGGTTCCGAGCTGTTGGTTCAAAGCGGTTATGCTTATCAAGAAAAAAATGGCGGGTTTAACGAGGGTGGCATTAATGGTCTGAACTTTATCAGCCTGCCTGCCGCCCCGGGAACCAACTTTGAATTTAGCATCTCCAAGGCGGCCACTTTTGCGTCAGACAGCACGCCTGTCTTTACGACGAATGTGGTCAACTTTTTCTTCCAAGGCATGAATCAGGCCTTTGCGGTTCAGAACACCGCGCCGACGAGCGGCGTGCTTTCTTATACTAACACTACCGCCACAACGGTGGCTCCTTTGCCGCTGGGCAAACTGTCCCTTGCCACCTTGCCTGGGAAACAAGCTGCCATCATCTGGAATCTTCCGGGAAACTTGCAGTCATCGCCGTCATTAAACGGGGGCTCATGGACCAACGTGCCGGCTGCCGCGAGTCCTTACATAATTCCGCTATCTGGCGGAAATCAGTTCTTCCGGTTGAAGCAGTGATCAATTAATCAACGGGAGGCGCGGACGGTTTCCGCGCCTCCCATTAACTGAATCAAAGTGAAATCCGCCAAATAATCATGAAGTTAAACAGTTTTCACAGCCTGTCAGTCCGCCGCGATAACCGAAACAGCGAAGCTGACGAGAAGGGTTTTACCCTGATTGAACTGTTGGTGGTTATCGCCATCATTGCCATCTTGGCGGCCATGCTGCTGCCGGCGCTATCTTCGGCGAAGTTACGGGCAAAAAACATCTCCTGCCTCAACAATCTGCGGCAGACCGGCATCGCCAACACGATGTATTTGGGAGATTACGGACGGTCATTTACCTATGACACAAGCCGTCTCTGGATCGAGAATCTTCTGGTTTACAATTCGCATGCGAGCAATATCGTGGTGTGCCCGGTAGCCAGCAAACCCACGACTAGAACTGATTATAGTCCCCAATATCTTTATGGCCGGGCTGATCAGGTGTGGCACTGGTCACCCGCCGCTCCAGGATATATCGGAAGCTATGCTTTTAACGGATGGCTTTACAGCAGCCCGAATTTATTTCCAAGTGGTGGCACTGCCGGAATTGGCCCGCAAGACCTGATGGGGGCGTCGCCTTCATGGCAATACCTGACTGAATCGAGCGTTTTAAATCCGACCACCGTGCCCGTATTGGCCGATTCCGTGGAGTGGGACAGCTTCCCCTTTGAATCACAAGGTCCGGCCAAGGATTTATACAACGGCTGTTGCGACGTGGGCCGGGACATGGCCAGATATACAGTTGCAAGACATGGCACGCGCGCCCCAGGAAAATTGGCCATTACTTCCAGCGTCGGCATTCCCGGTTCGATCAACACTCTATTTTTTGAGGGGCATGCTTCTTCAACAAAGCTGCAAGATTTGTGGACGCTGAACTGGCATGCAGGCTGGACGCCGCCGGCAAACATATCCTCTCCCGTAGGTGTGGTTCTTCCATAAACTGACTTGTGGAGGCTGCCGGGTTTTGTTTTTTAAACCGCGACATGAAATTATGACTCTCCAAGAATGCAATAGAGAGCGGCAGGCCGCGCGAATGGTGTCTAACAAATGAAAAAAATCATCCACTTCGTTTTTTGTTTGTTATTGGTGTTAGGTTTCAACGGGCATGCGGATGAATTGCCGACTTCGCTGACACCACCGGAATCACCCTCGCCGAGAATCAACGGCCCAAATGTTTTTGGGGTGCGTCCCGGTTCGGCGTTTCTCTACACGATTCCCGCTACAGGCGATCGCCCAATCCGCTTCAACGCCGACGGCCTGCCCAAGGGATTGACGCTGGATACAAACAGCGGTCAGATTACCGGCATGCTTGATCAAGTAGAAACTTATCGGATCGCTCTTCATGCCACCAATGACAAAGGAACTGCCGAAAAAGTATTTCGCATAGTCGTCGGCGATAAAATTGCCCTGACCCCGCCGATGGGATGGAACAGTTGGAATTGCTGGGCGGATTCGGTGGATCAGGAAAAGGTGCTGCGCTCGGCTCGCGCCATGGTTTCTTCCGGCCTGGTCAATCACGGCTGGACGTATATTAATATTGACGACACCTGGCAGGGAAAACGCGGCGGCCGCTTCAGTGCCATTCAACCCAACGAGAAATTTCCGGACATAAAATCGCTTTGCGATCAAATACACGGACTGGGTTTGAAGGCGGGCATCTATTCGACTCCTTGGATTACTTCCTACGCTGGTTACTTGGGCGGCTCCAGCGACGATTCGGCTGGCGGGTGGTCAAAAGAATTTGCCGACGGGAAATTCCAGCGCTTTGGCAAGTATTATTTTGCCGGGAACGACGCCAGCCAATGGGCTGATTGGGGATTTGACTATCTGAAGTTTGATTGGTTTCCGAATGATGTTTCACACACGGCTGAAATGTCCAAGGCCTTGCGCAGAACCAGGCGGGACATAGTGTTTAGCCTGTCCAACGCCGCGCCGTTTGATCATGCCGCCGATTGGGCGAAGTGGGCGAATTGCTGGCGCACGACCGGCGATATTTGGGATGGCTGGGATGCGAATCTCCAGCCGGGCCATGAATTCAACTATGGTATTTCCGAAATCGCCTTTTCCCAAGATCGTTGGGCGGCTCAGGCCGGCCCCGGCCATTGGAACGATCCGGACATGCTGGTGGTGGGCGATGTCGGTTGGGGCGCAAATTTACATGCGTCCAAGCTGACACCGGATGAACAGTATTCCCACATCAGCATGTGGTGCCTGCTTTCAGCCCCCTTGTTGATCGGCTGTGATTTGGAAAGGCTCGATGCTTTCACGCTCGGACTGCTGGGCAACGACGAGGTGCTGGCACTGGACCAGGATGCGCTGGGCAAACAAGCGGTTCGCGTTGCGACAATTGGTCCGGTGGATGTTTTTATGAAGTCGCTGGAAGATGGTTCCGTGGCGCTGGGATTTTTTAACCGCGGCGAAGAACTGGAAAATGTCAACTTCAACAAGCTTGTCAGTGTCGGACTATCCGGAACGTATCGCGTTCGTGATTTATGGCGGCAAAAGGATCTTCCCGACGCGCAGGATGCGTTGAAATTATCCATTCAACCGCACGGAGTCGTTTTGTTGAAACTTACCCAGATTAAATGAGCGTTTTCAAATCATATTCAAATTGTGTAATCGGCATGGGATTGTTTCTGGCGCAGGTTGTGCTGGCCGGCGACAATGGTGCCTTGGCGGCATTCAACACCACCCAGCCCTATCTGATTTACTATGGCAACTGGACCGCTGGTCAGGTGGACTACGCGCGGACGAACTACCACTTGGTGATTGTTCATCCGGCAAGCAACATTACTTCCAACCAAATTGCCACCATCCGGAGCGGAAAAGATGGTATTCTGGGCACTGCGGATGATGTGGCGGTTCTGGCCTATCTTTCCATCGGCGAAGACGACCGAAATGGAGTCCCGGTTGCCGGCGACGGGCTGGGCCCGCGTGTTGATCCGCGCACGTCGGACACCGATCCGCTTTCGGGCATCACCAACGTTCTGGGTGCGCCGTCTGCTGGTGGCACGCATTACGCCTCTTACTATCTTAATGCGAAAAGCAACCAGACCGGGCTACCCGATGAAAACGCGAATTTCGGAAGTTACTATGTCAACGCCGGGGCACCTGCCTGGTGGACCGTGCTGCAAACCATGACCAAGTCCGCAAGCGGCCAGTCTGGTTTGCAGGAAATTTTAAGCACCAACTACGGCAATGCTCTCAATTGCGACGGCGTGTTTCTGGACACGGTGGACACCGCTGCGCCGAACACTTGGGGCACGACTTACGAATGGACGGCACCCGGGATGCAGTCGCTCATCCAGCAGATTCACACCAACTATCCCGGCAAGCTGCTCATGGCCAATCGCGGTTTGTTTTTTTACGATCCCAACCTCAAGACTTATCCCTACTGTATCAGGCCATTTGTGGACATGGTCATGTTTGAAAGTTACTACAGCGACACGTCCACCAACAACGTCTCGCTTTCGTTCCCCGACAATAAATACAACTTCGCGCCCAAGATAAACGCCGAGGCGGGACGACCGGACGGCTTCAATGTTTTTGTGGTGGATTATGATCATACGCCGCCGCAACCGGCGGCGACTGTGAACCAGGATTATGTGGAATCCATGGGAATTCAGGGCTGGCCGTTATATCGAACAAATCCCTATTTGGACGAGGCGTTGAACACGAATTCAGCGGCTTGGTTGGCGACCAACGTGGATACGCAGCCCCCGGCATGGGACAACACAGCCCAAGGCCCAACGCTGGCGGAACCCCGCGTTGGCGTGCAGGAAGTGGTGGCTGGCAGCGGAAGTGCGACGGTTTATTGGGATGTCGCCCGTGATCAGACCGGGCCGGTTCGCTACAACATTTACTATTCAACCGGAGGAACCGTCAACTTTGCGACGGCCACCAAGCTTTCCCATGTTGTGCCGGGAACTCCCGCCAATTATAGCTATCCCACGGGAACCGGGCCGGGTGTTTATCCCTATTGCTACACCGTCACCGGCTTGCAGAGTGGCACGACCTATTCTTTCGCCGTCCGCGCCGAAGACAGTTGTTTTCCTACGCACGAAGATACCAACGCAGTTTCGATCACGGTCGTTGCCGGAACAAATGTTTTAAGCACCTACAAAAAAATTACGGTGGATGGATCATTTGCAGATTGGGCGGGCGTGCCGTGGGCTTACCAGGGAACGGCGGATGGCAACCCTGTCAACTATATCCAAGTCCAGTTCGCCAACGACACCAATAATCTTTACGGTCACGTCAAGCTGGCGACGCCCTACGCGCTATTTTCAGATTATTACTCGCACGTTTTCTTCGATACGGATTTGAACTCCCAAACCGGATATCAGGTCACGGGTGCTTTGTTTGGCTCGGAAATGATGATTGAAAGCGGCTATGGCTATGATCAGCGGAATGGCAGTTTTAATGCGGGTTCCGTGATCAACCTGGGTTGGGCCGTCGCGCCGACGGTCAGCGCCAATGAGTTCGAATTCAAAGTTTCACTGTCCGCGCTCTATCCCGACAGCAGCAAAGTTTTTGGCGCCAGTCCGATCCGGCTGTTGTTACAGGACAATCGAGGGCCGGAAATGGCCGTGGCCACCGGCATTGAGTATCAAATTGCCCCGCCGCAAATCGGGCCGCTATTTATCACCCAGTCCAACAGTGTCATTTCCATTAACTGGACCGGGCCAGGCACGCTGCAGTATTCACCTTCGCTGTCGGTGCCGGTTTGGACAAGTTTGCCGACGGCAACCAGTCCTTACAGTTTTCCAGCCGGGAATGGCCAGCAATTTTTCCGGTTGTCCGAGTAAGCTGGCGATGGCACAAGCAGTTCCAGAGAATTTGAGACAAGAAATTAATTTACGATGAAAAACACATTTACAATCATCACGCTGGCGCTGCTTTCCAGCCTCGCTTGCCGCGCGCAGGACAGTGGAAAATTGGAGAACAAAGCCATCGCCTGGCAGTGGCATTTGGCATCGGGCAAATTGACCTCTGTGCTCAAGGACAAGGCCGACGGCACCGTGCTCGCCATCCAGAGCGAATGTTTTCAACTGATGTTGGGAGACGGCCAAATTATCAAAGCCTCCGACCTCAAGCTGGTCGGCGTTCCCCGCACCCGCAAACTCTCGGCAGATCCTGCGTCACCCACGCTGGCTCGCCAGTTTCCCGGCCGGCAGGTCACTTTGGAATTCTCAGATGAGCACGACCATCTCATGGCCACTTGGCAGGCGGAATTGCGCGAGGGGGCCAACTATTTACAACAGAAACTCACCCTGCGCGCGAGCGGAGGCGATGTTTTGATCAAGGGGATCACTTTGTTTGACCAGCCGGTTGCGGATGCGAAAACCGCCGGCACCGTGGATGGTTCACCCGTGGTGGCGGGCACATTTTTTTGCGGCTATGAACATCCCATGGCGCAGAACATCGTTGCCGGAAACGATGAGGTGGAATGCCGCCTGATCCGCAATGCCGTGTTGAAGGACGGCGAAACGCTCGTGCAAAGTTTTGTGCTGGGCGTGGCGGCTCCCGGCCAGATGCGGCGTGGTTTTCTCGCCTACCTCGAACGGGCGCGGGCGCATCCTTACCGGCCATTTCTGCATTACAACTCCTGGTTTGATATCGCGTGGGACAAGCAGAAGTTCAACGAGGCGCAAAGTCTGGATGCCATTGATCAATTCGGCGTGCAACTGGTGCAGCAGCGCGGTGTGCAGATGGATTCCTATCTGTTTGACGACGGCTGGGATGACAACAAAACCCTCTGGAAATTTCACGCCGGTTTTCCGAATGGTTTCACGCCGCTGAAGGCGGAGGCGGCAAAATATCATGCCGGCATTGGCGTGTGGGTGTCACCTTTTGGCGGTTATGATCTCGCGCGGCAGCAACGCCTGCAATATGCCGCCCAGTTCGGCTATGAAACCAACGACAGCGGCTTTTCCCTCGCCGGGCCGAAATACTATCAACGGTTTCACGACATCTGCCTGGAGATGGTTCAGAAATATGGCGTGAACCAATTCAAGTTTGATGGTCTTGCCGCCGGAGCCAAGGCGAATGAAAGCGGGCTGATGCGCGACGGCGATGCGATGCTGCGGCTCGTCGAGGATTTGCGCGCCGCCAAGCCGGACATTTACATCAACCTGACCACCGGCACCTGGCCGTCGCCATTCTGGCTGCTGGGCGGGGATTCAACCTGGCGGGGCGGGGCGGACCATGATTTTTATGGCAAGGGTTCTGCGCGCCAGCGCTGGCTGACTTATCGCGACATGGAGACTTACGACAATGTCGTGCAACGCGGGCCGTTGTATCCGCTTAATTCTCTCATGCTGCATGGAATCATTTATGCGACCAATGCCAGCCAGTTGAACGTGACGGCCGACGGGGATTTCGCGGATGAAGTCCGCGAGTTTTTCGGCAACGGCACGCAGTTGCAGGAGATGTATATCACGCCTGGGCTGATGAACGCGCAAAACTGGGATGATCTCGCCGAAGCCGCGAAATGGTCGCGCGCCAATGCCGACGTGCTCGTGGACACGCACTGGATTGGCGGCGATCCGGGAAAATTGGAAGTGTATGGCTGGGCCTCGTGGAGCCCGCGCAAAGGCATCATCGTCCTGCGCAATCCCGACGATCAGCCGGCGGACTTTACGGCGGATGTCAGCCAGCTTTTTGAATTGCCCGCAGGCGCATCAGGAAAATTTTTCATGCGGAGTCCGTGGAAGAAAGATCATGAGTTGCCGGCGACCACGCTGGCAAGCGGCCAACCGCACACGTTCCACCTGCAACCCTTTGAAGTCCTGGTGTTGGAATCAACAAACACAAAATGAATTCCGTCGCGTATGATTTGGGTCCACCCGCTGCGATCGCTGTGCCTGCGCAAGCGATGGGCGGTCGCGTTGGCTCGATAGACGCTTTTCGTGGCTTCGTCATGCTCCTGATGATGACCGAAGCCCTGGCGATTCCTGACGTCGTAAAAAATTTGCCGGGAAGCGGATTTTGGACGTTTGTGAATCACCAGTTGAGTCATTCCACATGGATCGGTTGCGCACTGTTTGATTTGATCCAGCCGGGATTTTCCTTTCTGGTCGGCGTGGCGCTGCCGTATTCGCTCGCGCGGCGGGTGACCACCGGTCAACCGCAATGGCAGCGCACGTTGCATGCCTTTTGGCGCGCGGGCCTGCTGGTTTTTCTGGGCATCTTTCTGCGGTCACTGGATCAACCGCAGACTTTTTGGACTTTCAAGGACACGCTCACCCAAATCGGCTTGGGTTATGGGTTCCTGTATTTGCTCGCGTTGCGTTCCGTGCGCGTGCAATGGTCGGCGCTGGCGGTCATCTTGATTTCGTATTGGTTGTTGTTTGCGCTGTATCCGCTGCCGGGGCCGGGATTTGACTGGAGCCATGCCGGCACCAGCCCGGACCAGTTGCTGCCCGGTTTCGCCGGGCATTGGAGCCTGAACACCAATCCGGCCTGGGCGTTTGATGTTTGGTTTTTGAACCTGTTTCCGCAGGCTCATCCATTCCTGTATGCGGACGACGGTGGTTACTGCACATTGAGCTTCATTCCGACTCTGGGCACAATGATTCTTGGTTTGATCACCGGCAGCGTGCTGCGCAATGAGCGTTCGCCCCTCGACAAGATCCGCTGGCTGGTGGTCGCCGGCGTCATCGGTCTTGCCGCCGGCTGGCTGCTCGGCGCACTCGGTATTTGCCCGGTGGTGAAACGCATCTGGACGCCGAGCTGGGTGTTATTCAGCGGCGGCTGGTGTCTGCTGATTTTGGCGGCGTTTTATCTGGTCATGGATATTTGGAACCGGCGCACCTGGGCGTTTCCCCTGAAGGTGGTGGGCATGAATTCCATCGCCGCCTACATGATATCCTGGCTGTTTGTCGGGTTCATCGGCGAGGCGCTGTTGCGGCATCTGGGTCACCGTGGTTTTGAAATTTTTGGAAAAGTCTATCAGCCCCTGCTATTGGGCGCTGGCGTCATGCTGGTGGAATGGCTGATCTTATTGTGGATGTATCAGCGAAAAATATTTCTGCGGATTTAAATGAAATGACCAGCAATCCAAAAAATCCAACGATGTCCGGCCCGGTTGCTTCGCCCAGCGGAAAAACCGGTTATAACCGCTTCCTGCTGCTGGTAGCCGGTCTGGGCGGGCTGCTTTACGGCGTGGATGTCGGCATCATTGCCGGCGCACTGCCGTATCTCGAGGCTACGTTCAAGGACGCCGCCACCGGCCAGACGCTCAATGCCGGCCAGCTTTCCTTCATCGTTGCCGCCGTGCTGCTGGGCAGCGTGATCTCGACGTTGTTCGCCGGAATGCTGGCGGACTGGCTGGGCCGGAAAAAACTGATGGCCGCCAGCGGCATTCTGTTTGTCGTCAGCATTCCCATGATTGCGCTGGCGCACGGCTACTGGCCTTTGGTTTTTGGACGCTTGCTCCAAGGCATCAGCGGTGGATTGATCGGCGTCGTCATCCCGCTGTATCTGGCGGAATGTCTCGGTGCGTCAAATCGCGGCAAGGGGACGGGAATTTTTCAATGGCTGCTCACGCTCGGCATTGTGGCGGCGGCGCTCATCGCGATGTATTTCAGCTATCAAGTGGACGCGGTCAAGGCGTTGAACGACCCGCAGAAATTTTTTGAATTTCAGGATCACGCCTGGCGCAGCATTTTCTGGGTGTCGCTGCCGCCGGGAATCCTGTTTGTCATCGGCAGCTTCATGGTCGCCGAATCGCCGCGCTGGCTATTTCGTCGCGGAAAGAAAGAAGCCGCGCTCGCCGCGCTGTTGCGTTCGCGCAGCGACGAGCAGGCGCTGATTGAGCTGAAGGAAATGGCAGAAACCGTCGCCGCCGAAGCGGCCAGAGTTTCCTTGGCGGGCGAGAAAATCAAGGAATCGCTTCTGCGCCGCAAATATGTGATTCCGTTTGTGCTGGCCTGTGTCATTCTTGCCTGCAATCAGGCCACCGGCGTGAATTCCGTCATCGGCTACAACCCGACGATTCTGTTTCAGGCCGGCCTTTCCGACCTGCAATCGCACTGGGGCTACGTCATCCTGACAACGGTGAATTTCGTGTTCACCATTTTCGGCGTGATGCTGGTGGATAAAAAGGGCCGCAAATTTCTGCTCTCGCTCGGCGGCGCCGGCATCATTGTTTCCTTGGTCTGCGCCGGGCTGCTGTTTCACAACGCCGAAAAATCGCGCGTGGATGTGCGTGACGCCGTGCAGGCGCTGGTCACGTCCGACCAAAAGATTTCGCTCTTGTTTGACGCCACGAATGCCGCCAGCCTGCTGGGCAACGCCGCGACCGGCGCAGACTTGTCATCGCCGAAAAATCTCGTCATCATTTATTCCTACGGCGATTTTCGTGCCGCCACCGCTGTCAAGCGCTCCAATGATTCCGGCAAAATGCCGGTGCAGATTTCGCGCGCCGGCTGCCTGCCGCCGAACAAGGTGGCGGCCTTCTTCCAGAATCCATTCGCAAATCTGGACGCGGCAAAAACCGCGCCGCTGAAAATTGACAACGCGCTGATCAGCACCGTGCCGTCCGAGCGGAACGGCTGGCTCGTCGCCATCTGCACGTTTGCGTTCATGGCGTTTTTCGCGCTCGGGCCGGGCGTCTGCGTCTGGCTGGCGTTGTCCGAGTTGATGCCCACGCGCATTCGCTCCAACGGCATGAGCATCGCGTTGCTGGTCAATCAGGCCGTTTCGACGACCATTGCCGCGACCTTTTTGCCGACCGTCGGCAAATACGGCTACGGCACGTTATTCTTTGTGTTCGCCGGCTGCACGGTGGTCTATTTCATCACTGCCGCGTTTTTCCTGCCGGAGACGAAAGGCAAGACGCTTGAAGAAATCGAGGAACATTTTGAAACTTCCAATTAGCCATGAACCGCAAACTTAATTTTGTTCCGCCGCTTGATCCGGGGTTTCAACCGGCCGTGCTCGTCAACCGCAACTACGTCGCCGCCGCGAGAAAAACCTGGCGGGCCGAACCGCTCGTCATTGGCCTTGAACGTGAAAGCGGGTTGGTGTCGCGCTTTGAAACATTTGTGCTTCCCGAAGCCGATGCCGCTACGCTGCAATATGTCGAGCGCACGGTGAAATTTCTTCTGTGGGCGCGCGGCGGCTGGAAAATTCTCATTGGCGGCCCGAAGGCCATCGGTGAATTCATCCGCAAAACCTACTCGTCAAACGGCGCGCGGAAATTCGACTGCGACCTGATGGGCGCGGCTTACGGAAAGGAATTCGAGGTCGTCGTGACCGCGCCGGAAAATGTTCCCGCCGGCAGCGAAACGGAAGTGGCGGCGGGCGGCCACCTCAAGGGCTGCCGAATCGGTTTTGACCTGGGCGCGAGCGATTACAAGGTGTCCGCCGTGGTGGATGGCGAGGTGGTGTTCACGGAAGAAGCGCCGTGGCAACCGGTGATCCAGGCCAATCCCGAATATCATTACCATCATGTTTCCGCCGCACTTCATCGCGCGGCCGCGCATCTGCCGCGTGTGGACGCCATCGGCGGCAGCTCCGCCGGCGTGGTGGTGGACAACGAAATTCGCGTGGCGTCACTGCTGCGCGCCATTCCCAAAAAAGATTTTCCAAAAGCCGCCGGCATTTTCAAGCGCATTCAAAGCGAATGGAACGTGCCGGTCGTGGTGATGAACGACGGCGACGTGACGGCGCTGGCCGGCGCGCTGTCGCTCCGCAAAAAGGGGATGCTGGGCATTGCCATGGGTTCCAGCCAGGCCGTGGGTTTCATGGACAAGCAGGGCCGGATTCTTGGCTGGTTGAACGAACTGGCGTTCGCGCCGGTGGACTACAATCCTGCCGCAGCCGCTGATGAATGGTCCGGCGACTGCGGCGTGGGCGCGCTGTATTTCTCGCAGCAGGCGGTCAACAAACTTCTCCCGGCCGCAAAAATCAAATTGCCGGAAAAAATGGGCCTGCCGGACCGGCTTAAGGAAGTTCAAACGCTGATGGCGAAAGGCGACCCGCGCGCGGCAAAAATTTACGAGACCATCGGTGTCTATCTGGGCTACGCGCTGGCGCATTACGCGGATTTCTATGATTTCAATCACACGTTGATTCTGGGCCGCGTCACGACGGGCAAGGGCGGCGACATTGTGCTGGACCAGGCGCGGGAAGTTTTGCGCCGGGAATTTCCGGCGGTGGCGAAGAAAATCACGCTGCATGTGCCGGACGAAAAATCCCGGCGCGTCGGCCAGGCCGTGGCGGCGGCGAGTTTGCCGGAAGTGAAGAACTGATTTTATGAAACTGCATCAATCCACTGCGCAGGTTTTTGTGCCGGACGGGAAACCCGCCGCGGACGCGCTCCAGCGCATCACGCATCTGGGCATCGGCGCACATCAGGACGACCTGGAATTCATGGCGTTCCACGGCATCCTTGAATGTTTCGCCAGCGAGACAAAATGGTTTGGCGGTGTCACCTGCACCAATGGCGCGGGCAGTTCGCGCACCGGTGCGTATGAAAAATTCACCGACGCGCAGATGATGGCCGTTCGCCGCACGGAGCAGAACAACGCGGCCATCGTCGGCCAATACGGCGTGATGATCCAACTGGATTATCCGAGCAGCGCGATCAAAAGCCCGTCCGACCCTTCGCTGAAAAATGATCTGAAGGAAATCCTCGCCGCGACGCAGCCCGAAGTGGTTTACACGCACAACCTCGCGGACAAGCACGACACGCATATCGGCGTGGTCGTCGCTGCGTTGTCGGCGATGCGCGAGTTGCCGCGCGACCAGCGCCCCAAAAAAATTATCGGCTGCGAAGTCTGGCGCAACCTCGACTGGCTGAACGACGCGGAAAAAGTTTTGATGAACGTGAGCGGCCACGACCACCTGGCGGCGGCGCTGAACGGCGTGTTTGATTCGCAGATAGCCGGCGGCAAGCGCTACGACCTAGCCACGCTGGGCCGGCGCGCGGCCAACGCGACCTTCTTCGAGTCGCACGCGACGGACCAAGCGAACCAGTTGATTTTCGGCATGGACCTAACGCCTGCGGTGGTGGACGAGACGAAGGACATTGTGGAGTTCGTCTGCGGCTTCATAGACCGCTTCAACGCCGACGTGAAAATGAAACTCGGCAAACGGCTGGGAAAAATCTGACATGGAAACCATCATTCAACCCACCGCCGAGGCCGCGACCAGCGTGGCGGCAGGGATCATTGCGCAGTTGTTGCGGCAGAAGCCCAACACCGTGCTCGGGCTGGCCACGGGCAGCACGCCGCTGCTGCTTTACCGCGAACTGATCGCGATGAAGCTCGACTGGCGAAAGGTGACGACGTTCAATCTCGACGAATATGTGGGCCTGCCGCCGGAGCACGCGCAGTCTTATCACAGTTTCATGTGGGAAAATCTTTTCCGGCACGTCAACATTGCCAAAAAGAACGTCCACATCCCGGACGGCCTGAGCCGGAACATTCCGAAGTTTTGCCGGCAATATGAGGCGAAAATCCGCTCGGCCGGCGGCATCGATTTGCAGGTGCTGGGCATCGGCACCGATGGGCACATTGGTTTTAACGAGCCCACGTCTTCACTCTCCTCGCGGACGCGCCTCAAGACTCTGACCAGGCAAACCCATCGGGACAACGCCCGTTTTTTTGGCAGCGCGGACCAGGTGCCGCACCACGTCATCACGATGGGACTGGGCACCATTCTGGAGGCCCGGGAGATCATTCTGCTTGCCTTCGGCGCGAAAAAGGCGCGGGCAATCGCGGCGACCGTTGAAGGCCCGCTGACGGCGATCAATCCGGCCTCGGTTTTACAACTGCATCCCAACATCAAAATCTGCGTTGACCAGCCGGCGGCGGGGAAATTGAAGCGCACCGATTATTACCGCTGGGTCTATGAGAACAAACCGGCCTGGCAGCGGTTTTATAATTATTAACCATGCAAAATGCAGAATCATCCGTCGCAGTCCTGCCCAACCGGCTGGCCGAAATCCAGTGCGGGCCGCTGCCGGCGTTTGATCGCGCCGATCGCGAAAGCGTGCGGCGCGCGTTCCAGTCCGCCGTGGCCTGTCCGTTTGAACAGGCCTGGCTGTCTGAAACCGAGCTGGGATTTTCCCCGGGCGAGGTGCGCCTGGGTTGGCGCGGCGGTTCGCTGTTGGTCTTCGCCGAACTGACTGACATGGACATTTTCAACCGGGCGGCGGAACTCAACCAGCCCTTGTGGGAACTGGGGGACGTTTTTGAAATGTTTTTCAAGTCCGACGAGATGGAAAGCTACGTTGAATTTCAGGTCGCGCCGCAGAATCAACGGCTGCAGTTGTTGCAACCCCATGCCCGCACGGCTGAATGGGCTTTTCGCCGCGAAGAATTCACGAACTGTTTGCTTTGGGACGAGGTGTTTCATTCCCAAACCTGGGTGGACGCCGAAGCCAACCGGTGGCAGGTCTATGCCGAAATTCCGGCCCGGGTGGTGTGCGGTTCCAATGAACCGATGGAGAACACCCGATGGCGTTTTTCCTTTGGCCGTTATGATTATACGCGGGGTTTCAAGAAACCAGTGATTTCGTCCACGTCGCTCCACGCGCAACCTGATTTTCACCGCCAGCACGAATGGGGCGTGATGACATTTAACAACTCATTGGTAATTGTGAACAGATGAAAAAAAGAACCTTGTTAGTTTTAGCCGCGGGCATGGGCAGCCGTTACGGCGGGCTCAAGCAGCTTGACCCGGTCGGGCCGGGCGGGGAGACCATCATTGATTACTCGGTGTATGATGCCATGCGGGCAGGATTTGATCAGCTCGTATTTGTGATTCGTCGGGACATTGAGCAAACATTCCGTGAAACCATCGGCCGCCGCTTCGAGTCGCGCATCGCCGTGAAATATGTTTTTCAGGAGCTGGACTGCCTGCCGCCGGGTGAAGTTGTGCCGCCCAATCGGCGGAAACCGTGGGGAACCGGGCACGCCATATTGATGGCGGCCGATGCCATCCGCGAACCATTCGGCGTCATCAACGCGGATGATTTTTACGGCGCGCAATCGTTTCAACTGCTGGCCGCACACTTACAGCCTCACAATCTCAACTACGCCATGGTGGGATTTGTTTTGCGTAACACGCTGTCCGAATTTGGCAGCGTCGCCCGGGGTGTTTGTCAGTTGACGGATGACCGGTTGGAGAGTGTCAGCGAAATTGTCGGCATTGAAAAACACGGGGCGGCGGCCCGATACAAGAACGGAACCGGAGAATTTCACGCGCTGACGGGTGACGAAATGGTTTCGATGAACATGTGGGGATTTCATCCGGGCATCTTCGATCATTTGCGCCGGCAGTTCCTGAAATTTTTGAAGGAGCGCGGCGCGGATGAAAAGGCGGAGTTCTACATTCCGAGCGTTGTGAACACATTGATCCGCATTGAGAAAAAACAGGTGGATGTCTTGCCGACGCGTGCGGCCTGGTTTGGCGTCACCTATCGCGAAGACCGGCCTTTTGTAGTCGAAGGCATCAACCAGCTCGTCCGCAAGGGCGAATATCCTGAAAGGCTTTGGACATGAACTCGAAACATGACGTCCGGGACGTGGCGCGGCATTTTCAAATCCCCGGCGAGTTTTGCGGCGCCGAACCTTATGGCAGCGGCCATATCAACGACACCTATTGCGTTGTTTTTGACCAGGCCGGGACAAAGACGCGCTATATTTTTCAACGGATCAATCACAATATCTTCAAGAAGCCGGTTTCACTGATGGAAAACATCCAGCGCGTCACCACGCATCTGGCCGGGAAAATGGCCGGCGAGCCTGATTTCAGCCGGCGCGTTCTCACATTGATGCCAGTGCGGAACGGACTATTTTATCATCACGACGACCAGGGAAATTATTGGCGGGCTTATCTGTTCATCGAGCAGGCCAAAACGTATGATGCCGTCGAATCCGCCGGTCAGGCGTTTGAAGCCGCCAAGGCCTACGGTCGTTTTCAAAAACTGCTCGCCGACCTGCCCGCGCCGCGATTGCACGACACCATTCCGGATTTTCATCACACGCCCAAACGGTTTGCAGCGCTGGTCAAGGCCATCGAAAATGACGCTTCCAATCGCGCCGGACTCGCGAAGGCGGAAATTGATTTTGCATTGCAACGAGCAACGATCGTGAATGGTTTGATCAATGCCAAACTGCCGGAACGCGTCACGCACAACGACACCAAGTTCAACAACGTCATGCTGGACGACGCGACCGGGGAGGGGATCTGCGTGGTGGACTTGGACACCTTGATGCCCGGCCTCACGCTCTATGATTTTGGCGACATGGTGCGCACGACGACCAGTCCGGCCAAGGAGGACGAGCTTGACCTGACACGGGTGACGATGCAGATGCCGATGTTTGAGGCTCTGGTGCGCGGTTATCTGACATTTGCCGGTGATTTTCTGACACCGGCGGAAAAGCAGCTGCTGGCCTTTTCCGGCAAGCTGATCACCTTTGAAATCGGCCTCCGTTTCCTGACGGATTTTCTCGGCGGCGACACCTATTTCAAAGTGCATCGCAACGGACACAATCTTGACCGTTGCCGCACGCAGTTCAAACTGGTCGAATCCATCGAACAACAGGAAGAGCAGATGAACAAGCGTGTGGAGGAATTACTGTGAGGGTGCTTGTCACCGGCGGTGCCGGTTTTATCGGCAGTCATATTGTTGAACATTTTCAGGGCACTGCCGAGGTGCGTGTGCTGGACAATCTGCGTTCCGGATTCAAACACAACCTCGCCGGGTTCAAGCATGAATTCATCGAAGGTTCCATTTCCGACCGCCAGGCCGTCCGTCGCGCGATGGCCGGCGTGGATTTTGTTTTTCACCTGGCGGCGATGATCAGCGTCCCGGAGTCCATGCAAAATCCGACGGATTGCAATGAGATCAATACGGCCGGCACGCTCATCGTGCTTGAAGAAGCGGCGCAGGCCAAAGTGAAGAAACTGGTTTTCAGCGGTTCCGCTGCGATTTACGGTGACAATCCCACGACACCAAAAGTTGAAACGATGTTGCCGGAACCCAAAAGTCCCTACGCCATCACCAAGCTCGATGGCGAATTTTACTGCAAAATGTTCACGAGCGAGGGGCGGCTGGCAACCACCAGTTTGCGCTACTTCAACGTCTTCGGCCCGCGCCAAAATCCCCGAAGCCAATACGCCGCCGCCGTTCCCATTTTTGTTGAGCGCGCGGTGAAGCATGAGCCGATCGTCATTCATGGCGACGGCGAGCAGACGCGCGATTTTGTCTATGTGAAGGATGTTGCGGCGGCAAACGCGTTCTTTGCGACCCAATCTCCGGCGACGGGCGTTTTCAACGTCGGCTATGGCCAGAGGATTACGATTAATGCGCTGGCGGCGACCATTTGCCGGTCAGCCGGTTCATCTTCTACAATTCAATACGCGCCTGAACGTCCGGGCGACGTGAAGCACTCGCAGGCGGACGTGGGAAAGCTGCGCGCCGCCGGTTTCCGGCCGCTGGGAAATTTCCACGACGGATTGAATGCCACCGTCGAGTTTTTTCGAAACAAATAAATTAAAAAACCGTGAACATGAGACGATCCATCGCCGTTGTATTGCTCGCAACGATGCTGACAACGCTAACGGTGTTTTCCGCGCCGCTGGGCATCATGGTGCCGGCCTATTTTTATCCAACATCGGGCGGATACTGGAATTCACTCAATTCCGCCGCGTCGCGGGTGCCGCTGATCGCCATTATGAACGTGAACAGCGGTCCGGGCACGTCACAGGATCATGTTTACGTTCAGGCACTGGCCAATTTGCACCAAGCCGGCGGCAAGGTGACCGCCTATGTTCATACTTCCTACGGCACACGTCCGCTGGCGGATGTGGAGAGCGACATTAACCAATATCTTTCGTTTTATGCGGTGGACGGATTCTTCATTGATGAGATGTCAAATGACGCCAGCACCACCAATCTGGATTACTACGCCGTCGTTTACCAATACATCAAGGCCAAGAACGCGAATTACAGCGTCACCGGCAATCCCGGTGCCAACACCCAGCCGGATTACCTCACGCGGCCCACGGCCGACAGTCTCATGATTTTTGAGGACGATGGCACCAATTATCCCGGCTTCGTTCCTTCAAGCTGGGTGGCCCAATATCCCGCACAGCAGTTTGTTCATCTTCCTTACGACGTGCCGACGGCGACGACCATGTCCAACTATGTGGAGCTTGCCGTGAGCCGCAATGCCGGCTGGATTTACATCACCGACGACACGCTCCCCAATCCGTATGACACGCTGCCAACCTATTGGACAAATGAAGTGAATTTGGTGCAGACGTTCAACTCGGGCAGCCTGCCAGTAACTATCGTGACGCAGCCTGCCGACCAAACGGCGAAAGTGGGAGGCTCAATCACTTTTTTGGTGGCCGCTTCCGGTTCGCCGTCCTTGTCGTATCAATGGTTTTCTGGCACGAACGCCATTTTTAATGCGACCAATGCCTCCTTCACGATCTCACCTGTTCAGCTTACGAATGCCGGCACCTATTACGTCCAGGTCACTAATTCCATCAGTGCGACCAACAGCCGCACCGCCACCCTCACCGTCAATCCGGCCGCGATTACCAGCACATATAAGCACATCGCCATTGATGGTTTGTTCACCGATTGGACGGGCGTGCCATTGGCCTACACCGCGCCAGTGGGTTCGAGCAACGCAATCCAATATCAAAACGTCTATATCGCCAACGATCAGACCAATCTCTATCTCCGGTTCACGCTCTACTCGCCGCGCACCAACGCGTTTGCCAATTCGTTTGACAATATTTTCATTGATGCTGACGACAATGCCTCGACCGGTTATCCGGTCGGGGGCATTGGTTCGGAGATGCTCGCTCAATGGGGAAGCGGCTTTCAGGAAAAAAATGGTGGTTTCAACGAGGGTGGCATCAATAAATTGGGCTGGGCCATCGCGGGTTCGCCGGACAGCATGGATTTCGAACTGGCAATTTCGCGCGGTGCCACTTATTCCTCCAACAACAGTCCGGTCTTCACCAACAACACGATTGCCATTCTGTTCGAAGGGGACGATTCCAGCTTCAACAGCGTGGAGTTCGCACCACCTTCCGGCGGCCTGGTTTATACTTTTGCTACAGCGATTCCAGGACCGCTTTCCATAAGCGCCTCCGGCGGGAACGTCATCATTACCTGGCCTGGTTCGGGGACGCTGCAATCGTGCGGCGCGTTGACCAATGGCGTGACCTGGTCCAACGTGGTGGCTGCAAGCAGTCCCTACGGCATCATGCCTGCCAATACACAGCAGTTCTTCCGGCTGATGCAATGACTGCTTTCTAATTACTTACAATTCCTCCGTCACAAAATTCCTATAAACTCATTCAACGGTGATTCCAGAAAATGCTTTTTGAAGCGAAGTCACGTTACGGTCACTTCAGTCAATTTTTTGTTAAATGAATAAGACCGGGCCAGGGCGAATTGCGGAGGACGAAATCGAGGTTGTTCGGAAGCGGATTTGAATTTATGCGCGAAGATCAAATTTCTGACCGCTCTTCGCCAAAATTTCCATCAAGTGCGGGGCAATGAACTTTGATTTGCCGCCTACCATGACAGTCGAATAGCCTCTCAACCGGTATCTGCCATAGCCATCTGTTTCGATCATGCCTAGCTCCACGAGCTGACCCAGCACGGGCCCCGCCCAGGAAGGGTTCTCCAAAAAACGGGTTTTGCAGTCCGCGCGCCGGCTGATTTCGACTCCCGGGACAAATTGGTCAGGCCAGAGTTTAAGGTATTGATAAACACATTGCTCATCAGCGCTTAATTGGTCGGCCTCGAATTTCACGTTGCAATGTTAACTATAACCATCAGGAATGGCAAGCAAAAAGCGGTGCGTTTTTGCTTTGAAATCCATCGCCCGTCCTGCCAACATCCGCCTTCACTTTGGATTTTTAATTCCGCAATCCGAATTTCGCGATCGAAAATTTACATGAAACGCACGCATCATTGCAACGAACTGCGCCCGGCGCACATCGGCCAGAACGTCACGCTTTCCGGCTGGGTTCATTCGCGCCGCGACCTCGGCGGCCTCATCTTCATTGACATCCGTGACCGCGAAGGCCGCACCCAGACGGTGTTCGATCCGTCGCATCATTATCTAAATAAAGAGCAGGTTGAAAAAGCCGCTGCGCTCCGCAGCGAATGCGTGGTCAGCATCACCGGCAACGTGCGTCAGCGTCCCGCTGGCACGAACAATTCCAAAATTCCAACCGGCGAAATTGAAGTTGCCGTGCAACAACTCGAAGTGCTGAACATGGCGGAAGTGCTGCCGTTCCCCGTGGACGACCCTGAAATCGCCAACAAGGTGAACGAGGAATTGCGCCTGCAATATCGCTATCTCGATCTGCGCCGCCCGGAAATGGCGCGCAATCTAAAAGTGCGCAGCAAGGTCGCCATCGCCACCCGCAGCTACATGGACGAACAGGGTTTCCTCGAAGTCGAGACGCCGACGCTGTTCAAATCAACGCCCGAAGGCGCGCGGGAATTTCTCGTTCCGAACCGCCGCGAGCCGGGCACGTTTTACGCGCTGCCGCAGTCGCCGCAGCAGTTCAAACAAATCCTGATGGTCGCGGGCGTGGAAAAATATTTTCAACTCGCTCGCTGCTATCGCGACGAGGATTTGCGCGCCGACCGCCAGCCGGAGTTCACGCAAGTGGACATCGAAATGTCCTTCATTGATCGCGAAGATATTTATAGCTTGATCGAAGGTTTGCTGAAACGTGTTTGGAAAACCGCGTTGAACATTGACGTGCCGACGCCGTTCAAGCGCATTTCGTTTGAAGAAGCGCTGAACCGTTTTGGCATTGACAAGCCGGACACGCGCTTCGCGATGGAGCTGGTGGACATGACGGAAGATTTCCGCGCGAGCACATTCAAAGTCTTTAGCGGCACCATCGCCAACGGCGGCGTCGTGAAGGCACTTAACGCCAAAGGCATGGCCGGCGCGACGCAAGGCCAGATTGAGACGATGACCGAATACGCCAAGAGCTTCGGCGCGAAAGGTCTGGCGTTCATCAAAGTCGAAAACGGCGAATGGAAATCGCCCATCGTAAAATTTTTCAGCGAAGCGGAGAAAGCCGCGCTCACCACGAAGCTGGCAATTCAGGAAGGCGATTTGATTCTCTTCGCCGCCGACCAATGGCTCAACGCCTGCGAAATCCTCGGCAAGATTCGTTTGTATTGCGCCGACGTGCTGAAAGGGCAGGGGAAGCTGACGATTGATCCGAAGCAATTTAATTTCCTCTGGGTCATTGAATTTCCGCTGCTCGGTTTCGATCGTGAGCAAAACCGCTGGTATTCCAGCCATCATCCGTTCACCGCGCCGGTCACGGAAGACATTCCGCTGCTCAAGACCGATCCGAAGAAGGTGCGCGGACAGCATTACGACGTCGTCGTCAACGGCGTGGAACTCGGCGGCGGCTCGATTCGTATCCACCAGCCAGACGTGCAGAAAACCATTTTCGAGGAACTGCTCGCCATTCCGCCGGACATGGTGAAAGCGCGTTTCGGTTACATGCTCGAAGCGTTTCGCTATGGCGCACCGCCGCATGGCGGCATCGCGCTTGGCTTTGACCGCCTGATCGCGATTCTCTGCGGCGTGACCAGCATCCGCGACGTGATCGCCTTCCCCAAAACCGCGAAGGGCACCGACTTGATGACCGATTCGCCCAGCACCGTCGAACCGAAACAACTGCGCGATCTTTATCTCGAAGTGAAGGCGCAGAAAAAAGAATAGCCCGTGTCCGACGAAACGCCATCTGATGAGTTGAAAATTCCCTGGCGCAGGTGGGGCAGGATTGCGTTGTGGACATTTCTCTTGGGCTACGCCCTGGTGCTGTTGTTGTTCACGGTGCTGCAACGCTATTTGATTTATGTGCCGACCAAGCTGTCCATGGCGTCCGCCGAACAGGCGGCGGCCAAGGCGGGCTTCGTTCCGTGGCGGAATCCGGCGGGCCAGTTGATGGGCTGGAAGCTTCCCGCCAGTTCCGCGCCGGTCGGCAGCGTGCTGATTTTCCACGGCAACGCGGGCTGGGCGCTCAATCGCGCCTACATGGCGCTGCCGATCCACGACGCGGCGCCGCTGGATGTTTACATTTTTGAATATCCCGGCTTCGGCGCCCGCGAGGGTTCGCCGGGTGAAAAAAAAGTTCTGGGCGCGGCGGACGAGGCCTTGGAAAATCTGCCGGAAAATCTGCCCGCCTATCTCGTCAGCGAATCGCTGGGCGCGGGCGTGGCGGCGCATCTCGCTCAAATCTATCCGTCACGCGTGGCGGGCATCGCGATGTTTGTGCCCTACAACCAGCTCGCGTTGGTCGCGCAAAACCACGTTCCGTTCATCCCGGCGTATTTCCTGTTGTGGGACCGTTTTAACCCGGCGGCCTGGCTGAAAGATTATCGCGGCCCGGTCATCGTCGTCGTCGCGGGGGCGGATGAAATCATCCCGCCGAAACTCGGCGAGCGGCTCTATGAAGGCTATCAAGGCCCGAAAATCCTTGAGGTGATTCCCAAGGCCCGCCATGCCGACACCACGCCGGAAACCCCGAAGTGGTGGCGGGACGTGCTGTTCTTCTGGCAGCAAAACGCCCCGACCAATCCAGTTTCCGCCGGCGCAAAGTAAACCTGCGTTCACTCGCGGATGAAGTAGCTCAAATTTTCCAGCTCGATGGCGAGGTTGACGTTGTTCACCATCACATCCTCCGGCACGGCCAGCACGATGGGCGCAAAATTCAAAATGCCCGTGATGCCGCTGTGCACCAGCGCATTCGTCACGGTTTGGACGACCGCGACCGGCACGGTGACGATGGCCATCTTCACGCCGTGCCGCTCGACAAACTCCGGCAATTCCTCCATCGCGAAAATCGGCTGCTTGATTTCCTTGTCGCGTTTGCGTTTTGGCTCGGCGTCGAACGCGGCGACGATCTCAAAACCTTCCTTCTCAAAGCCGCGATACGAGAGCAGCGCCAAGCCGAGGTTGCCGACGCCCACCAGGATGACCGGCTGCAGCCGCGACGTGCCGAGTTCTTCCGAGATCTGTTTGAACAGCTCCGCGACATCGTAGCCCAGCCCGCGCGTGCCGAACGTGCCGAAATAGGCCAGGTCCTTGCGGAGCTGCGTGGGCTTGACGCCGGCGGCCTTGGCCAGCGCCTCGCTGGACACGGTGCCGATGCCGTTCTCGTGCAGGCGCGCAAGGCAGCGCAGATAAATCGAAAGGCGATAAATCGTCTTGCGCGGGATTTCGGGGCGGCTGTTTTTTTTCAACGGCGAAAAAGTAGGCAACCGCGCGGCGCGGCGCAAGTGGCGAATCGGCTG
>Ga0316217_10001558_pt1 | contig 29480 bp, 27 predicted proteins | sample 1anoAmetaG_FD_203633 | JGI IMG/M metagenome (GOLD analysis project Ga0316217, IMG submission 203633) | Freshwater microbial communities from Trout Bog Lake, Wisconsin, USA - 1anoA | ecosystem: Environmental > Aquatic > Freshwater > Lake > Hypolimnion/Profundal zone | place: USA: Wisconsin... | reverse complement strand
ACGCGGCGAACGAAACCCCCGAGACTGCCGCGCGGGAGAAATTGTTCCAGCAGGCGGAGACCATTCTCATCCATGACGATCTGCCCATCATCCCGCTTTACCGGTACACGGGCATCAATTATTTCGATACCAACCGGATTTTCGGCATCTGGCAAAACGTGCTGGATGAACATCCGCTGCGCACCATCCGGAGAATGAGAAAATAAATGTATTTTCTCCGGCGCATGTTGTTCGCGATTCCGCTGTTGCTGGTCATCAGCGCGCTGGCGTTTGGGCTGGTGCATGTGGCGCCCGGTGGCCCGTTTGACCGGGAACGCCGGCCGGCCTCCCCGGAAATCGAGCGCAATCTCAAGGCCAAATATCATCTGGACGAGCCCATCTGGAAACAATACGGACGTTATCTGGATGGCCTGGTGCATGGCGATTTCGGCGCCTCGCTTAAGTACCGCAATCATTCGGTCAGCGACATTATCGTCCAGGGTTTGCCGGTTTCCATGTTGCTGGGGGGACTGGCGTTCTGCCTGGCCGCAGCGGTGGGGGTGCCGCTGGGATTTTTCACCGCGGCCCGCCGCGGGCGCTGGCCGGATTATGCCGGTAGTTTCCTCGCGGTATTGGCCGTGTGCATCCCCGGTTTTGTGCTGGCGCCGGCCTTGATTCTAATTTTTTCCGTGAAGCTAAAGTGGCTGCCCGTGGCCCTCTGGGAGACGCCTTGGCACATGATTTTACCGCCCATCGCCTTGGGCGCTTATTTTGCCGGCCAGGTCGCGCGCATTTTGCGCGAAGCCATGTTGACCGCGGCTCAGTCTGGATTTGTCACCGCCGCGCGCGCCAAGGGACTCGGCGAAACGACGCTATTGTTCAAGCACGTCCTTCGCATTGCGCTCCTGCCGGTTATTTCCTATTCCGGCCCCATGCTGGCCGATTTGCTGACCGGTTCATTTATCATTGAGAATATTTTCCAGATTCCCGGCCTCGGCGTGTTTCTGGTCAACAGTTCGCTCAACCGGGACTACACCGTGGTCGTGGGCTTGTCACTGCTCTATGCCCTGCTGCTGATCGGTCTGAATCTGGCGGTGGATTTCGCCTACACTCTCCTCGATCCCCGCGTGAAATATGAATGACGAAGACTTGGATGGTTCAAGGCTGATCGTTGATGGCGAGAGCGGCAAAGCCGCTTCCGACCCTCAACCCTCGATCCTCAATCCCCAACCGCCGCACGCCAGCCCCGGCCGGCGCGCGTGGCTGCGGTTCTGCAAGAACCGCACCGCCGTGTTGAGTGCATGGTATTTGGTGCTGTTGTTGGCGGTTATGCTCGTCTGGCCGGTGCTGCTGAGAATTGCCGGTCCGGCATTTGCCAGCCTGCATGATCCGGACCGGCTGTCCAATTCGCAGTTTGCCCCGCCGGGGAAGCAGCACTGGTTTGGCACGGATGTCCACGGGCGCGATGTCTTTTCGCGGACCCTGTGCGGCGCGCAAATCTCGCTGCTGGTGGGAGTGGTCGGGGCCGGGGTCAGCCTGGTAATTGGCGTGGTCTGGGGCGCGTTGGCCGGTTATCTTGGCGGACGAGTGGATAGTGTTTTAATGCGGCTGGTGGACATTCTATACTCACTGCCATCCATCATTTTTGTCATCGTGCTGATCACCACGCTTGGCGAAATGGTTCAGCAGTCGGCTTTGGTCCAGCAGTTGCCGGCAGCGGCTGGGGCTTGGCGCGTCATGTTGCTGTTCGTCGGCTTGGGCGCGATTTCGTGGCTGACCATGGCGCGCATCGTGCGCGGGCAGGTGCTGGCCTTGCGTTCGTGCGCCTTCGTGGAAGCCAGCCGCGCCTTGGGCGCGGGCACGGCGCGGATTTTACTCCGGCACATTATCCCAAATATTTTCGGTACGGCCATCACCTATACCGCGCTGACCCTCCCGGCGATCATTCTTTACGAATCATTTTTAAGCTACCTTGGCTTGGGCGTGCAGCCGCCGATGGCCAGTTGGGGCACGCTGATCGCCGAGGGCGTTTCGCAAATTAACCCCATCCGCATTTATTGGTGGCTGATCGTCTTTCCCGGCGGTGTGCTGGTGACCACCCTCCTGGCCCTCAATTTTTTGGGCGATGGCCTGCGCGATGCGTGGGATATCAAGGGCAAATAGGAACGGTTGGAGTTCAAGCTTTAGCTTGTCCAATGCGGCAAGCTAAAGCTTGAACTCCAACAGTTCCTCAAGCCTCCAGCGCAAGAACGGCGCGCAATGTTTTGGCGTCGCCTTGTTTCGCAAGGGCCAGCAGGCGTTGAAATCCATTTCCAATTTTCGCAATTCCTGAATTCCCCGCCGCGCGCGACGCTTTGCCTCGGCAGTTTTCCCGGCGGCGACTGCTTGCTGCCATAACATAAATCGGCAGGACTGTTCGGCCATGCGCGCTGCCAAGTCCAGTTCCATCCCCAGGATGAGTCCAGCATCCGATGCATTTTTCCCACGCCGGATCATCGCTCTTTGTGCGTGGATTTCCCGCAAGGTTGCCAGAATCTTTCCGCGCGGAATTTTGGCGAACCACGTCAAGCCATTCCGGCAGAACAATTCCCGTGCTTCGGGTTTGGGCGCGGCGATGACGGTGCCCAAGGGCGTTTCATTGATGGCCTTTATCCCCAGCTTCCGATGCGCCAAGCCGAGCTTGAATGCGGCGGCGCCGATGTTCCCCGACGGATCCTCATACACGTCCCGATTCAAGACCTCCACCAGCACCTTTTCATTCAGCCCGGATGATTTCCAAGCCAGTGCGGCGCCGGCGGCGAACATGGGCCAACTTACCGCCAAAGGCTGCGGATGACCGCCATCGCCCCAGTCGGTATTGAGATAACCAATCGCGCCGAATTGCTTCCCAACCTTGGCCGCGGCGCGCAGGTTGGCCAAGGCGTTGTCATGCCGGCCGACCATGGTTTGCCAGGTCGAAGTGCCGGGGCACACGTAGAAAGGAATTTTGGCTTTGGCAAATTGCGCCGCTTCCTTGGCGAAGGGATGATCCGCCTCGTAACCCCAGTTCAGCGCGATAAGGTCCGGAGCGCTGATCTCCGCCCCGGCTCGTTTCAAACTCAATTGCCTTTGATCCGGGAGGGAGACCGGCGCTTCGAACGCAGCGAGTTCTCGGATCAACTCCGGATATTTCAAAATGATGTCGCCCCAGAACATCATGGTCTTGTCTCGCGCGGAAACCGCCCGGTGGATTTTCTTGAGAAAATCGAGGTAAACCCCGCCCCGGCCGTTCGCGGCACACAGTTTCCAGCTTCGCCCTTTGCCCAAGTCCCACGTCTCATCACAGCCGACGTTGAAAAAGCCGCTGGAAAAGTTCGGCAGCAGTTCGTCATACAGGCCGCACAAAAAGGGCAGGGTGCCGGGATGCTTCGGGGCCAGCGTGGTCGGACGGCGGAGAAAGTCTCCCGTTTCCGCCTCGTACGGCTCGCTTAGCTCGCCCAGTTTTTTCAGGCGCGCGTCGGCGAGAAAATAACGCAGATGTCCGAAAGAATTCTGGTTCGGTACCAGATCAACGCCCAGCTTGCGGCAGCGCGCATCCAAAAGGCGGATTTCCTTGGCGGTGAGCGCGCCCCAGCTTTGCCAGACGGCCCGGTATTTGCGATAAGCGAACGTGTGCTCGGTATAGAGTTGCAGTTCGTTGATTTTGAAATGGGCAAGTTTTTCGGCGAGTTCGAGCAGCGTTTCCAGCTTGGGCACGCGTCCGCGCGAGACATCCAGCATCACGCCGCGGCGGGCAAAGTCCGGCCAGTCGCGAATCTTGAGGAAGGGCAGGCGGCGGCCATATCCGGTCAATAATTGCCGCAAGGTGGCCGCGGCCGCGCGCTGCCCCGCCGGCTCGCGAAACTCAATGGTCACGCCGCTCCGGTCAATCGCGAGGGCGTAACCTTCGGGGTGGTTCGGTGCGGAGTTGGTGCGGACCATTCTGATGGCGGAGGGCTGCGGGCGCTTCGGCAAAACAAAAACGCCCGGAAGTCGCTTTAGCGACTGTGGCGCGGGCAGCAAATTGAGGGCGGGCTGTTTCGGCATCCGCTTAAAGTTCCACCGCCATTCGGCATCCGCACGGGCGCAGGCGCGACCCCACGCACTGCTTCGGTTTTTTAAACCCGGAGGGCTTTCGTTGTTCCGTTTTTGATTCCAGCTTTATTGCCTTACTTGGCGGCTGGCGCCGGAAGGTTGACGGCCGGCGGGGGCACATGCGAGGGAATCGTGACATTCAAATAGACCGCCAGGGAGGCGATTTGCATGTCGTTGAGCGGGCCGCCTTGCGCGGTGGCGAAGGCGGGCATGAGCGTGCCGGCCTTGCCGGAGGTGATCCAGGCGCGCCAGAATTCCTCGCTGGTCGGGTCTTTGAGTTGGTGCAGGTCCGGCACCATGGTGGCGCGCGGGTTGGCCTCATGGCAGACCGCGCAAAGGTTGGCAAACAACTGCTGGCCGTACTGGCCTTGCACATTCTTCAGGTGGCAACTGGCGCATTCGCCCCGGAATACCGCCTGCCGGTCAATCTTGGCGGCGGCAATACCGCGCGCGCGTTCCTCTTCGCTCATGGGCTTGGCCGGGGGCGGCGGCTGAATGTTGATGCGCAACATGAGATCGGTCTTGCCCTTGTCCGTCGAAACCGAAACCGTCTTGAACACGATGCCGCTTTTGCCTGCCAGGTTTACGTTTACCCGGATGAGGCTGTTGGTTCCAGGGGGCAGAATCCACGGCACCGGCGGAAGTTCCGCCGTCGTGCAGCCACAGGACGGATGCACATTAAGAACGGTGACCGCCGCCGGAGTGGCGGAATTGGTGACCGTGGCCACGTTGTGGTTGGTGACCACGGTGGCCACGGAAGCATATTTCCGGCCGGAAATAATGTTCCAGAAACCGGTGTTGGTGACGACGACAAAATTTGTGACATAGGCCACGTTGGTTACTTGGGAGAGATTGACCTGCGTGGCAATGTTCGTGAAAGCGAAAACAAACCGCGCGAAGTCCTGTCCATTGGTCGCGTCGGCGCTCTGTTGCGTGCCTCCCTCCCAAGCGATGACCCCGTTGGGCAGCGGGTCGTTGGCATGGGTTGTATCCGGCACATACACGGGGGCGGAGGCCACGTTGGCGGCGGGTTGCGCAGGGGGCGGATTCACTGCGGCGGGTTGCGCCACGGCGGCTAGGATGACGGCAAGAAACAGCGACGCCAAAGCGGCGGGCTTCGAAAAATCAAGTAACGCTCTCATCAAGATTAAAATTAAGGGGTTTATCGGGCTTTGACTAGCCTGTTTTTAACAAATAGTAGCGCCAGGATAGGCTTCGAATGGGCACGCACAGAGGCAGACTACCGAAACCGATGTCGGGGAGGTAATGAATTCGCTTGGTCAAACTGGCCGTGCCAAGGCAGATCGCAACGTCGGCGAGCCGTACCGGAGGTCGGCGCTCCGGCACAATTAGTCGCTCCAGCAACAATTCCGGCATTGACTCGACGGCCCAAACATGGAGCAATGACCAGGTGAATTTGATGGCCGGTTTTCTAATTTCAGACGGAGCGCGGGTCGGTGGCCCGCAGCAGCTTCGCTTTTCGGAATGTTTGCGAAACCTGCGGAGACGTCTCAGGAGTCGGGCATTGCTGCGGCTCACAGAGCCGCGCTCCAAACGCGGCAATGTGCTTGGTACAGTCCATGCGCTCTTGATCTTCCTGGTTTGCGCCGTGGCGCTTTGGCTTTGCCCGCCGGCCCGCGCGCTGGATCGGACAAATGAGGTGTTCAAAATTTTCCAGTTCCCGCCGGATCAAATCCCGCGGATTGACGGCGATACTAATGACTGGAACCTGGTGCCGGAAAGTTATGTCATCGGTACCGACCAGTTGGTGGAAGACTTCGGAAAGCACCGAGTGACCGATCCATCCACGCCCAAAATCCGCGTGCGGGTCGGCTGGGTAAAAGGCCTGAACCGGTTGTATTTTCTCTATGAAGCGGATGACGACTACTGGGATTTTGCCGATCCCGGATTGCACAACGACACGTTTGAACTGGTGGTGGATGGGGATTTGTCGGGCGGGCCGCTGATTGAAAAATTTTCGCCGGCCAAGCCGTTCCTCGGCCAGTGGGAGACGTATTTCACATTGCAGGGCTCGCACGCGCAAAATTATCACATTTTCACACCCGCCGAAGGCAAGGATTGGTGCATGGTTTGGGGGCCGGCGCAATGGCTGAAAGCGCTTCCGTACGCCAACGCCGCGTATAACTACCATTTCCGGCCGGGCGATCCGGGGCATCTCGTGCTGGAATTTTGGATAACGCCATTCGATTACGCTGGGTCGGAGGGGCCGCCCCGCGCTGTGGAATCCGTGTTGAAGGAAAACAAGTTGATCGGCATGTCGTTTGCAGTGATTGATTACGACGATGTGCGCTCCGGCGACACCAACAATGGGTTCTGGAACCTTTCGCGCCACCACACGATGTATGGCCAGGCCGATCAGCTTTGCCTGTTTAAGCTGATGCCGCTTGAACCTCAATTCCTGAAGCCCATCGCTGCGCAGTGGTCGTTTCAAGTGGTGGATATGGACCGGCGGTGGGTCTCGTTCAAGGACCTTTCGGTGGGGCAAATCGCCTCCTGGCATTGGGATTTTGGCGACGGTGAGACTTCAACCGAACAAAATCCAATTCACGCTTATCAAAAACCGGACCACTATGTGGTAGTGCTGGACGTGGCCGGCCCGGCCGGCAAATCGCGCCATTCAAAGGTCTGGGACGTTGCAGTGAAATGAGCCTTGGATGCAGCAGCCCAGGTGGCGAAGCCCAAATTGAACGGAGTCTCCCCACGCCCTTACCGGTTTCAATTCTCTCACCGGCCGGCCGCGGTGCCAGCCGGCGGAGCGGAGCTGGATGAACAGCCGGCCGAGCAATTCAAACCGGCTGCGGTCGGTACGCGGTATTCCCCAGGACAATGTATGTTTGGCTTTCATGCGCATGTGTCTGTATCATGGCCCAGACCTGTTGCCACACGCTACGGTGCAATCGGCGGGTTTCAGCGGATTTTTGCCGGATCGCAGCGATTGGTTTTGCCATCGGCTGCCGGGCGGCTGTTCCGCTGGCAGCGGCCGTGCAAAGGTGCAAGAAACGCAGCATTTATGCGGGTTTTGTCGACTTTATCACAGATGAACACAGACCGGACAAAGGATAGCTGGATAGCTGGATGGTTGGCAAACCGGCCGGCATCCATTAATCCGGGGTTGGTTTCCTGGCCTGCGGAGAGCTGCCTCACTCCTCACGCCTCACGCAGCCCATGACTGAACCCGTCCAGCTCAGGATCAACGGCCGCGCGGTCGCCGTGCCGCCGGGAACGGTGCTGGCCGCCGCCATCGCCGCGGCGGGCGTGACGCAGTTTCGCCGCTCAGTCAGCGGCCAGCCCCGCAGGCCGGTTTGCGGCATGGGCGTGTGCATGGAATGTCGCGTGACGATCAATGGCCAGACGCATCGCCGCAGTTGCCAGACGCCGTGTGAACCGGGCATGGAGGTGCGAACCGATGAACCTGAAAACCGGAGTTGAACAACAAAGGAACAAAGACACAAAGGCCAGATGACAAAGCAATTTTACGTTTCACCGCCTACGAAAGCCTTCACCCGGAGGGTGAAACCACTTTTGACCCGAGCATGCACTTCCGCCTTCATCTTCGTTGCTTGGTTGCTTGGTTATTCATTTCCCAATTGCGGAATTTAGGATGAATAGCCACGCGCAAGATTTTGAGATCGTGGTCGTTGGTGGAGGCCCGGCGGGCCTCGCGGCGGCCTGCGCGGCAGCGGAAAGCGGCCGGAGCGTGGCGGTATTGGACAACACGCCTTGGGTTGGCGGTCAGATTTGGCGCGGTCAACCGTTTAAGGCGGCGCCGGCAGCCCAAAAATGGGTTGAACGATTTCACCGTTCCGGCGCTTCGTGGTTGGACCAGACCAGCGTCATTGCGTCGCCGCGTCCGGGAGTCTTGCTGGCGGAGCATCCCTCCGGCGCGCGCGAAGTTCATTTTCAAAAACTCATCCTAGCCACCGGCGCGAGGGAATTGCTGCTGCCGTTTCCCGGTTGGACCTTGCCGGGCATGGTGGGGGCGGGTGGTTTGCAAGTGCTGGCCAAACATGGCTGGCCGGTGGCGGGCAAGAAAGTGGTGGTGGCCGGTACCGGCCCCCTCCTGCTGGCCGTGGCGGATGGCCTTAATAAATACGGGGCGCAAGTCGTGTCCATTGCCGAGCAGGCGGCGTGGTCGAAGGTCGCCGGCTTTGGCCGCAACCTGTTGTCACATCCGGCAAAAATCCTGCAAGGCATTGGGCTCAAGTCGCGGTTGTTTGGCGTGCCGTATCGCTGCGGCGTATGGCCGGTGCGGGCGGAGGGCGGCGATCAAGTGCACGGCGTCACCTTGACTGACGGGCAGCAGACGTGGACGGAAGCCTGCGATCTGCTGGCCTGTGGCTTCAACCTCGTGCCGAGCGTGGAACTGCCGTTGGTGCTCCATTGCGAATTGCGCGATGGTTTTGTGCGCGTGGATGAATGGCAGGCCACGAGCGTGGAAAGCGTTTATTGCGCCGGTGAACCAACCGGCATCGGCGGGGTGGACTGCGCGCTGGTGGAAGGGCAGGTGGCTGGCCTGGCCGCCGCCGGCCGGCCGGCCGAGGCCCGGCAGCTTTTTGCCCGTCGCGCCCGCTGGCATCGGTTCCGGTCCGCGCTGGCCGGGGCCTTCGCCCTGCGACCAGAAGTGACCAAGCTGGCGGCGGACGACACCATTTTCTGCCGGTGCGAGGACGTGACCTTTGGCCGCGTCAAATCATTCCACGACTGGCGCGACGCGAAATTGCAGACTCGGTGCGGCATGGGAGCCTGCCAGGGCCGCACCTGCGGTGCGGCAGCCAGAGTCGTGCTCGGCTTTGGCATGGCATCCGTCCGTCCGCCCGTTTTGCCGGCGCGCGTTGCTTCGCTGATGACAATTTCTCCCGACTCCGCCAATATAAACGAAACCGAACACTGACCCATTATGAACCTCAACCTCGAACCGAAAGCCATCAAAGCCGCCGCCGCGAAGCTGAAATTCCGCACCAATGCATTCGTGGATGGAAAATTCACCCCGTCGGCCAGCGGCAAAACCTATGCCTCGATCAACCCGGCCAACGGCCAAGCGATCGCGCAGATTGCGGCCTGCGAGCCGGAGGACATCAACCGCGCCGTGAAAATTGCGCGCCGGACGTTTGCGAGCGGCGCGTGGTCCGGAATGAAACCCGCCGACCGCAAAACCGTGATGCTGAAATTCGTGGAGCTGCTCGAAAAGAACGCCATGGAAATCGCGCTGCTCGACTCAATTGACGCGGGCAAACCGATTTTCGACTGCGCCACGATAGACATTCCCGATGCGATTCATTGCATTCATTGGCACGCCGAACTGGTGGACAAGCTGTACGAGCGCACCTCGCCTTCCGGGCCGGACGTCGTCTCCATGATCGTGCGCGAACCGCTCGGTGTGGTGGGCATGATCCTGCCGTGGAATTTCCCGGCGCAAATGATGGCTTGGAAAATCGGCCCGGCGCTCGCCGCCGGCAACAGCCTGGTGATCAAACCCGCCAAGCAAACCTCATTGAGCGCGCTGCGCATGGCTGAAATCGCCGCCGAGGCCGGTCTGCCGGCGGGGGTCCTGAACGTCGTGCCCGGCAGCGGCGCGGTGCTCGGCCCGGCCCTTTGCCGGCACATGGACGTGGACATGGTGGCCTTCACCGGTTCGACCAGCGTCGGGCGCGATTTACTGCGCTATTCCGCGGAATCCAATCTCAAGCGCATCATTCTCGAACTTGGCGGCAAGAACCCGCAGGTGGTCCTCGCCGACGCCGATCTCGATAATGTCGCCCCGCACGCGGTCAACTCGGCCTTCTGGAACATGGGCGAGAATTGCAGCAGCGGTTCGCGCCTCATCGTCCACCGCAGCGTAAAGGACGCGCTATTGGAAAAATTCCTCGAACAGACGAAGCTTTGGCCACTGGGCGACCCGCTCAATCCCAAGAACCGCGTAGGTCCGCTGATCGAGCCGGCGCACATGCAGACGGTGCTGAATTACATAGAAACCGGCAAGCGGGAGGGCGGCAAGCTCGTGCTCGGCGGCAAACGCACCTTGCTGAAGTCGGGCGGGAATTTCGTCGAGCTGACCGTGTTCGACGAAGTCACCAACCAGATGACGATCGCCAAGGAGGAAATTTTTGGTCCCGTGTTGTCGGTTATCCCCGTGGACAGCGACGACGAGGCCATCGCCGTGGCCAACGATACGAACTATGGGCTCGCGGCGTCGCTGCACACGCGCGACATTGCCAAAGCGCACCGCTTCGCCCGCGCCATCCGCGCCGGAGTGGTTTCCGTGAACAGCTTCTCGGAAGGGGATCTCACCACGCCCTTTGGCGGCTTCAAGGAATCTGGCTTTTTCGGACGCGACAAATCATCCTATGCCCACGAGCAATACACCGAACTCAAAACGGTCTGGATGCAACTTTGATTTGCCTGGAACAAGCCTTTTCTATGAAACAAAAATCTGAATCCTCCTTTCGCGGCGTGTTCGTCGCGCTGGTCACGCCGATGCTGGCGAACGGCGACCTGGACCTGAAACAGCTTGAAAAGCACGTGAACGCCATGGTGGCCGACGGTATCCACGGACTGATTCCCCTGGGCAGCACGGGTGAATTTTACGCCCTCACCGCGGCGGAACGGCGCGCCGTGATCGAGGCAACGCTGGCGGCCGCGGCCGGTCGCGTGCCGGTGGTCGCGGGCGTCAACGCCAGTTCCACGCGCGAGGTGGTCGCCTTCAGTCGCGAGGCGGAAGCACTCGGATGCGCCGGCGTGATGCTGGCGCCGCCGTATTATTCCCTGCCGACGCCGGAAGAATTATTCGCGCATATCAAGGCCGTCAACCAGGCGATTGGCATTCCCATCATGCTCTACAATTATCCCGGCCGCACGGGGGTGGACATGGCGCCGGACTTCATCGCGCGCCTCGCGGGATTGCGCCACGTGCGTTACGTCAAGGAAAGCACCGGGGACATCACGCGCATCAGCACGCTGCTGCGCACCTGCGGCGACCGCATTGGCGTTTTCTGCGGCGGGGACGGGGTGGCGTTTGAGAGCCTGGCGCTCGGCGCGATCGGCTGGGTGGGCGGCGTGGCCAATGTCGTGCCCCGCCAGCACGTGGAGCTTTACCGGCTGGTTGCGGAACGGCAGGATTACGCGGCGGCCCGCAAGCTGTATTTCAAGCTGCTTCCGCTGTTGAGCCTGATGGAAGGCGGCGGCAAATACACCCAGTGGGTCAAGGCGGCCTGTGGTTTGGTGGGCCGCCCGGCGGGAGCGCCGCGCGGGCCGTTGCAAGCGGCCACCGCCGCCGAACTGCGCCAGCTCAAGGCCGTGCTGGCGAAGTTGAAATAAACTTCAACTGAGCAGCCGCGGATTTTGCTGGAAGGTTTTCAGCACCAGTTCGCCAAAGATGGTGTTGGCCCAGGCAAACCAGGAACGGGTGAAATGGCCGGGGTTGTCCTGATGAAAGGCCTCGTGCATGAAACCGGTGCCGGCATGGGTCTTTTGCAACGTCAGCAGGCATTGGCGGGTTTCCTGGTCATCGGTGCTGGTCAACCCCTGCACAATCAACCCCAGCGGCCAGATCATGTGCATGCCCACGTGCGGTCCGCCCGGACCGCTGGCCGCCTTGCCCTCGCAAAAATAGGGATTGGCCTTGGACAGCACGAGCTGCCGGGTGTGGCGATAGACCTTGTCGCTGGCGGGCACGGCGCCCAGATAGGGCAGCGAGAGCAGGCTCGGTACGTTGCCGTCGTCAATGCAGTAATAATTGCCGTAGGCATCCACCTCGTAGGCATAGACCTTGCCCAGCGTGGCGTGCTGGACAATGGCATATTGACGCAGGGCGGACTCCACTTCGCCGGCCAGCGCCCGGCATTCGCCCGCCAGCGCGGTGTCGTGCTGGATTTGTTCCAGCATTTCCGCCGCCTGCCGCAGGCTCACCACGGCAAAGAAATTCGCGGGCACCAGATAGGGAAAAATCGTGGCGTCGTCGCTGGGGCGGAACGCGGAACAAATCAGGCCCACGGGATTGCCGGGATTGCCATAGCCGCGGCCCGCGACGGTGTCGGTCTGCGTTTCCGTGCGGCGCTGGAAATGATAGGGTCCCTGACCGGTTTTGCGCTGCTGCTCACGAAAAGTGCGGAGAATGGCCGCCACCGCGTCGCGCCACGTCGTGTCAAAGGGCGCCGTGTCGTGTGAGACCCGCCAATAACCATGCGCCAGCCGGAGGGTGTAACACAGCGAATCCACCTCCCATTTGCGCTCATGCACGCCGGGCTTCATGTCGGTCAGATCGTGCGACCATTCGCTGGCCTTGTTGGCGTCCTTGTAAAAGGCATTGGCGTAGGGATCTTTTAAAATGCAGCGCGTCTGCCGGTTGATGACGCCGGCGATGAGCTGTTGCAGTTGCGGATCGTCCGGCATGAGCGGCAGGTAGGGCCAGACCTGCGCCGAGCTGTCGCGCAGCCACATGGCATCAATGTCTCCGGTGATGACATAGGTGTCCGGCCGGCCATCGGTCATGGAAAAATCCACGGTGGTGTCCAGGGTGTTGGGAAAGCAATTGCCAAACATCCACGCCAGCTCCTGGTTGCCGATGCCGGCCTGCACCCGGGCGATGGTGCGCTCGACCGCCGGGCTGGTGAATTTGCGCCTGGCGGGCGCCAGCCGCACGGTGGGAAACGTGGTTTCCGCGGCGCGGGCCAGGGCGGGCGCCAGGGACAGTCCGGCGGTGATCACGGTGGTGTGTTGGATAAAATCTCGGCGGTTCATTTTGGCAGGGGATTGGAGGGGTGGCGGAGGTTTCAGTTGACGGTGGCGATGGGCGGAGGCAGGAAACCCGGCGCGTCACCGGGTGGTGATGACCAGGCCGCCGCCCGGCATCAGTTCATGATGCGATATGAAATAACCATCCAGCTTGCGGCCAGCATGGCGGATGCTGGTGATCGTGGTTCCAGAATTTGGTTTGATAATGGAAACCGTGGCATGGTCGTTAACCATGAGACGCACTTTAGCAAACAGGGGTACGGAAACAATATAATTTCGGTTCTTCGACGTTTGTAGCGGGTATCGTGCCGGGGCGCCAATGCGCTGAAAGCGCCGGACATGAAAGCCCGGGGCAACGCCCTGGGAGACGCGGCCCGACAAATCCAAGCCCGGCAAGGGCGGCACAGAATCAACCTCACACAAAATATTCATCCAATGGCAACGGCGCATTTTGTCACGCCCCCCTGAACCCCAAAAAAACATTCAACATTCAACATTCAACGCCCAACACTCAACAAATGCCCCAATTGGAGAACCTCGGACATTCGATGTTGAATGTTGAATGTTGAATGTTGAATGTTGAATGTTGAATGTTCTCCCTCTGGCATCTGCCATCTTCTTTTGGCCCTCCGTCCCCAATCCGTGGTCTGTGGTCCGTGGTCCTGTGTTCCTCCACTGGATGTTGGATGTTGCCCTTCTGTCCTGCCTTCTGCCCTCTGTCCTCCGCCCTCCGTCCCCCGCCTTCCGCCTTCCGCGCTCCGCCCGCTGCCTGATGACCCGAAAAGCCAGCCACGCTGGGGGGTGCCGATGGCGAATGGCAGCCGGTGGCGCTGGATTCCGGTGTCCGGCCAGGGGCTGGCTGGTGAATCGGGGCACGGACCGCGTGGTTCAACTTTGCTGATAGCCGATGGACTCCGGCGCGGTTTTAGCATGGACTATGAGCCATGTCGAAAAGTGACCCCATCCTCGCCGCTCTCGGACGCAACGTCCGCAAGCGCCGGGAGGTCCGTGAACTGACTCAGGAAAAACTGGCCGAGAAATCCGGTCTTGATCCTACGTATATCAGCGACATTGAGCGCGGCCAGCGCAATCCTGGCATCAAGAATGTGGCCAAGCTCGGCAAGCATGGTTTCACAATTTTGCAAGCGCACCTTTCTTGTTCCTTTCAAAGGATGCTTGCGTTTGAATTCACAATACTTCTGGCGGCATGGACGAAAAAACTCCCTTCCATTTCAACATGAAAACTATTAGGTTTGGCGGCGTGAAAAAACCCGGCGACATAAATCGAAACGGTCAACAACTCCTCCGCTTGACCAATGCGCAAGGCACAGACAAGAACTGCCGGATTTGGATTTTGAAATGTTCCCGGTGCTCGCACATCTATGGTGCCAACAGCACGGACGCTTTTGAACGCAGATGTCCTAGTTGCCAGAAAGGAGCTGATGGTATTCCTTTTCCTGTCGAGCGTGACGGTGAAAAATGGACGCAGGAAGATCATATTCTTGCCTTCAATCTCTATAATGATATCCCATTTGGAACAATTCATATTCGCAATCCGCGTCTTCACGAACTGGCAGCTTTGTTGGGCAGGAGTGTCAACTCGGTTTCACTCAAGCTTGCGAACATCGCCCGCCTTGATCCCGTTCATCAAGCCCGCGGAGTCAAAGGAATGCAGCATGGTGCCAAGGGTGAGGCCGCAGTGTGGAACGAATTCATCCGTGATCCTGAAGGATTTGCACTTGAAAGCGAACGTTTAATCGCTTTGCGCCTCGGCAAGAGCCTGGAGGAAATAGCGGAAATCAACGCCGACGATTTGCCAAAAGCGGGCATCGAACGCGACGCCATGATAAAGATGCGCGTGAACCAAAGTTTTTTTCGTCGCCGAATTCTGTCGGCTTACGATTTTCGCTGCTGCGTCACCGGCCTCACCACCAAACCCCTGCTTACAGCAAGTCACATTTTGCCTTGGGCAGAAGATGAGGAGAATCGTCTCAACCCCAAAAACGGGCTTTGCCTAAACGCTGTGCATGATCGTGCCTTTGACCGCCACCTGATGTGGATAGAAGAAGGGTTCGTAATCCGGTTTGCGCCACAACTTCACGAATGCACCGCAGAGACGGCAGAGTCCATCGAATGGCTCACTCGCTTCGAGGGACGGAAACTTATTTTGCCTCCGAGGTTTGCTCCGGCTCCTGAGTTTCTGAGCAAACATGCCACCAGATGCAAGGCCATGATATACTAACAAGTGTCGCCTGTTGCTGAATTATTTCTTTATCGCGACGATTCTGTAATGACCAGGGTTTTCTTCTGTGTCCATATTGCCAGCCGCCACCGCGCACTTCACGGCGGCGAAAAATTTATTGAGTTCACCTTGCGCACGCGCGACTGATTGAAATCGCAACGGTCTCGTCGTTCCTTGCGTTTCTTCGGTCCAGCAAGCGTCGTCCCATCCGTAGATGTAGATAGCCTCAATTTTGTACTGCATGACCTATTCAAAGCAAAAATGGGTTGCGCTGGCAAGTTTTGTCTTGCGAATACCCCGAATTCTGGCCAGGTGTATTGGCCGAATTATGAATCATTCAGCGTATTGCATTTTTGTTGATACCGTTTGTGAAGGTCGAATCCCCGCACGGCGTGACGAAAACCTGATGCCAGCGGAAGCAAAAGGTCTTCGGCAAACCCGATTTTGTTTTTCGCCAGGCACGGCTGGCGGTGTTTGTGGACGGTTGTTTCTGGCATGGCTGCCCGAAGCATTGCCGGATGACTGCCGGCAATCGGGCTTTCTGGAAAAAGAAGTTTGCGGCGAATAAGGCGCGGGATCGGCGGGTACACCGGGAACTGCGCAAGCTGGGCTGGTGGGTGGTTCGGATTTGGGAGCATGACCTGGCTGGGCGGGAATGCGCAGGACGGTGGGCGAAGAGGTTGGCAGAATTATTGAGGGCAGAATGATAAAAATGTCCCCAATTATTCTGCCATCAATCATTCTGTCTAAACACTTGGGTTTCTTGGTGATCTTGAAAGCGCCGGCCCGCCCTTCAATCCGCCGAGCCGCCCGAGGGCCACGGCGGCCGGATTCTTGTTTTGTGTAGATTTCGTTGGCATGGGGGAATGCTGCCATTGTGGAGCAGGGAGGACAAGAGCAGGGACGGAGGGCGCCTATCGCGACCGTCCGATTATCTGTGACCCCAAGCGCGGAGATATCGCACCCACCTGCGTTGCACATTATTCCAAGGATGTTTCAACGCGGCTCGTCAAGGATGACCAATACCCGCGCGGCGTGCGTCCGTTTACCGTGCGGGAATATGCTCGTCGCTCGATCCTCTCTCTTCTCTCCTCTCTCCGCTCTCCCGGCCCCCTTGCCCCTTGGCCACGGCGGCGCTGGCATCGTTTTCATTCGCCGATTTGCCTGGTTCTGGTAATTTGGCGGGGTATGGCGTTTGCATTCACTTTTCTGGGCAGCGGCACTTCGCAGGGGGTGCCGCTCATCGGCGTGGAGTATCCGCCGGAATATCTGGCCAACCCGAAGAACTGGCGGTTGCGCCCGGCGATTTACGTGGCCACGGACCGGGTGAAGCTGGTGGTGGACACGCCGCCGGATTTCCGGACGCAATGCCTGCGCGAGAAAATCAACTGGCTGGATGCGGTGCTCGTGACCCACGCCCACGCCGACCATATTCTGGGCATGGACGATTGCCGCCGGTTCTGCGACTTGCGCGGCGACGCGACGCTGCCGATCTACGCGAGCGAGGCCACCATGGGCCATTTGCGGCGCGTGTTCGCTTACGCCTTTCATCCGGGGCCGTGGCCGCGGGGCTATTTCAAGCCGGAAGAGCGCTTGATCAACGGGCCGTTCGAGGTGGGCGATTTGCGGATCACGCCGGTGGATCTGCCCCATGGGCGGATGACGACCACGGGATTCTTGTTTGAACAGGACGGCCGGAAACGACTGGCGTACCTGAGCGACTGCAAGGAGGTGCCCGAGGCCGCGCTGGCCACGGTGCGCGGGGTGGAAATCGCCGTGCTGGACGCCCTGCGGCCGAAGCCGCATCCCACCCACATGTGCCTGGATGAGGCACTGACCACGGCACGGCGCATCAACGCGCAGCGGACGTTCCTCACGCATCTGACGCATGATTATGATCATGATAAGGCGCAGGCGGAATTGCCGGAGGGCATCACGCTGGCGTGGGATGGGCTGAAGGTCAGCGGGTGTTCCCCAAATTAAATTATTGGCGACTTGACCTTTCGCCGCAAAGGTCCATCATACGCACCCCGGTAATTCCGTCGCTTTCCCCCTCGCGTCCCGTTGACGCGATGGTATTTTAGCCATGTGAGTAATCCGGTTATTTACGATATGCACCACATTCGAAACATCGCCATCATCGCGCACGTGGACCATGGCAAGACCACGCTCGTGGATTGCCTGCTCAAACAGTCGGGCACGTTCCGCGCCAACCAACACGAATCCTCCGAGGAGCGCCTCATGGATTCCATGGATTTGGAAAAGGAAAAGGGCATCACCATTCGCGCCAAGAACGCCGCGTTCAAGTACCACGAATACCATGTCAACATCGTGGACACCCCTGGCCACGCGGATTTCGGGGGCGAAGTGGAGCGCATCATGAACATGATTGACGGCGTGCTGCTCGTGGTGGACAGCGCCGAAGGCCCGCAGGCACAAACCCGCTTCGTGCTGCGCAAGGCGCTCGAGGCTGGCGCCAAGCCCATTGTGGTCATCAACAAGATTGACCGCGAGAACGCCAACCCGAAAAAGGTGCTGGACCAGGTGTTTGAGCTGTTCATGTCGCTCAACGCCACGGATGAGCAGTTGGATTTTCCGTTTATTTATTGCTCGGCCAAGCTGGGCTATGCCAAGGCCGATCTCAGCCACACCAGCGGCACCATGGAACCGCTGTTCAAGGCCATTGTGAAGCACATCCCACCGCCGCGCGCCAAGGCGGGCGATGGTTTTCAATTGCTGGTGGCCAACCTCGATTACAGCGATTACCTCGGCCGGATCGCGTTTGGGAAGATCTACGAGGGCAAGGTGAAAGTCGGCGACTCCGCGATTTGCCGGCATGGGAATGGCCGCATCGGCAAGAACAAGATCACCATGCTCTATCATTTCGAGGGCATGAAACGGATTGAAATCCAGGAGGCGAAGGCCGGCGACATCGTGGGCATCACGGGTTTTGAAGAGGTGTTCATCGGCGAAACGATTTGCGACAGCGAAGCCCGGCCCGCCCTGCCCTACATTCCGATTGATCCGCCGACGATCCAGATGGAATTCGCCGTCAATGACAGCCCGCTGGCCGGCCAGGACGGCAAGCTCGTCACCGCGCGCCACATCTGGGACCGGCTGGTGAAGGAAATCCGCACCAACGTGGCCTTGCGCATTGCGCAGACCAGCGACCCGAAGATTTTCGCGGTGAGCGGCCGCGGCGAAATGCAAATTGCGATTCTGGTGGAGCAAATGCGCCGCGAGGGCCATGAAGTTTTGGTTTCGCGCCCGGAAGTGCTGTGGAAGAAGGACGCCGCCGGCAATTCCCTGGAGCCGATTGAAAAATTATTTGTGGAAATTCCGCAGGAAAACATGGGCACCATCATGGAGAACCTGTCCGGCCGCAAGGCGGAAATCACCAACATGAGTCATCACGGTGATCAGGTGACGATTGAGGCGCTCATTCCGATGCGCGGACTCATTGGCTTTGAGACCGACCTGGTGAATACCACCAAGGGCATGGGCGTGATGAGCCACTTGTTCCACGAATATGGCACGGATCGGGGCGAAATCGCCGCGCGCAAGAACGGCTCGCTCGTCAGCATGGAAGCCGGCACGGCCACCTCCTATGCGCTCAACACCGTGCAGGAACGCGGCCGCTTGATGGTGGAGCCGGGCGACGAAATCTACGTCGGCATGATCGTGGGCGAGAACGCCCGCGAAAATGACATTCCCGTGAATCCGGTGAAGGAAAAACGCCTCACCAACATGCGGTCGCAGGGCGACGGCAAGGGCATCCAGCTCTCGTCGCCGCTCAAGCTCTCCCTGGAGCGGGCGCTGGAATACATTGACGTGGACGAATACGTGGAAGCCACGCCCAAAAATCTGCGGCTCCGCAAAAAGATCCTTAATGCGACCCTGCGCAAACGCTCGGAACAGACGCGGGTGCTGAAATTCCTCGAAGCGTGAGGATTTGCTGATTACTTCTTGGGCAACGGCAAGGTGTCGCCGGTGGTGGTGGCTTGATAAACCGCCGGCGGCAGGTTCTTGAGCGGATCGTTCGCCCGGTGGTGCCGCCAGGCCCAGGTGCCCACGCCGGCCAGGGCGAGCAGGATCAGGATCGCAATGCCGGCAATCCCGAGCTGCCAGTGCAATTGGGTCCACAGCAGAATCAGCGAATCGAGAAACGTTTTCTTGGTTTCGACCAGGGGCGGCGGCTCGCTGAATTTTTCCGTGCCCTTCAATTCCGCATCCAGCGCGGCCAGCAGCCTGGCCTCGTCGAGCTTGAGCAGCTTCGCGTAATTCTTCACCGAGCCGCGAATATAGATGGTGGCGGAAAAGGACTCGTACTGCCCCGCTTCCAGCGCGCGGACCCGGTCGGTGCGGATTTTGGTGGCTTCCGCAACTTGCTCGATGGTGAGCTGGCTGGCTTCGCGCGCCAGGCGGAGCTGTTCGGAGACGGTTGACATTTGCCGGTATTTAGCGCGTTTTTTGGGCGCTTGGCAATCTTGGAAGTTACAATTTGAAATGCGGCGACTGGCGCAAAAACTTGCCGGGGTTCTGAAACACCACTTTTTCAATCATGGCGGCAGCATGGCCCCGCCGTTGCATTTCCCGCGCCGTTTTGGGCACGGCCAACGGATCGCTCACCCCCCAGTCGCACGCGCTGTTGAGCCAGAGCCGCTCCTGGCCATAGTTTTCTAGCAGATCAATCCCCCGTGCCGGCGTGCATTTGGTTTCCGGGTAGAGGGTTATGCCCGCCCACATGCCGGCCGCCAGCACCAGCTCCACTGTGTGTTCCTCGACATGATCGATGATGACCCGCTCCGGCCGGATGCGGCGGTCATTTTGCAAGGCCTCCAGGATCAGCCGCGTGCCCTTCCACTTGTCCTCCAGGTGCGGGGTATGCACCAGAATAAGCTGGTTGTGCCGGGCCGCCAGATCCACCTGCATTTCAAACACGCGCAGTTCGTTGCGGGAATTCTTGTTCAAGCCGATTTCGCCGACGCCCAGCACATTTGGACGGCTGAGAAATTCCGGGATCAAGGCCAGGACCTCCTCCGCCAGCTGCACATCCTCGGCCTCCTTGGAATTAAGGCCCAACCAGCAGAAGTGTTTTAGCCCGAATTTGGCCGCCCGCTTGGGCTCGTGTTCGGTAAGCTGGGAAAAATAATCATAAAAACCGGAAGGCGAGCTTCGGTCGAAGCCCGCCCAGAAGGCTGGTTCGCAGACGGCCACGCAACCCGCGAGCGCCATGCGTTCATAGTCGTCGGTGACCCGGCTGACCATGTGGGCGTGGGGTTCGATGTATTTCATGGCGAGACTGGCGGAGTGGCCCGCCGGCGCTGCGGTTGGGCGGGGCGAGTGCGCGCGGCGCCACAGGCGCCTTTGGTTTCCGCTCTGGCCACGGGCTGGGTGGTGAGATCGCTGAAGGCCAGCAAGACTCGCTTGGCCTTCTGCTGCCTGCCGCCGGCCAGCTCGGCCAGCGCCGCGTGGAACGCTTGGAGCCGGAAATCATCCCGGCCTCGGGCGCGCTGGGCGCGGTCGAGAAACGCCGCCACTTCGACCAGCTTGTGCCGGGCGTCGAGGAAGTAAAGATCGAGTACTTGTTCCCGCGTCATATCGCTGGCCTGAAATATAAAGCGAAACTGCTCCGCGGCAACCGTAAATGCAGAAGCTCAGAAGTGGCACGGGCGTCTGGCTCGGCGTTTCCCAACCGCCCGCTGACCGTCTGGCTCGGCGGAAACTCACGGGCGAGGCGCCCGGGCCACTGAGCCTTAATCGTAATCGGCCAGCATCAGCAAACCATTCGGATCGGACGTGCCGTTACCCTTGAGAAACACAATGTGCTGGTAGCCCAACCCGCGCAAGCCGATGAACCATCCCAGGGTGCGGTCGCGGAACTCGGTCCCCAATTGTGGCTCGGAGTAGTTTTCCAGGATGATCACCGCCGTTTGGTGCTGGGGGAAGTTTTTGGCCTGGTCCAGCAGGCTTGCGTTATCTTCCTTGTCCATGGGCTGGGGGGCGAGAACCTGGCAGGAGTGGCTATCGAGTGACTTGATGATGAGCGCCGAGCTGTCGCTCTGCTGAAAAGTCTGCCGCTGCGGCGGTGAGGCGCAGGACGATAGCAGCAGGGGCAGCGCTGCGGTCAAAAGGATAATTAGCTTTCGCATGTGACGAAATCAGTTGGTTCCGTTGGGCTCAAAAGGTTTTGCGAACCGAACCATCATTGCTTCTGTTCAACGCAATTTCAATGCCACAATTACCGCCTTATTCTGCGCCGTTTTGCTTTGCTTGGCAAGTTAAATTGTATTCCAAACAGGGTCTGCTGCCGTGGATTCGCTTGGAATGTCGGGCTTGATTTAAGCCAACCGGTCTGAATCCGCCGGTTGGCAACCCCAGAAGTTGTTCCAGCAAAGGCCGCCAATGTAGCGATGCAAGAAAAGACAGTGTGGGTACTTTTGAGGCAGTCTCGGAGCGCGGGTCCGTGGCCCGCGGCCACTTTGTCAAGCAGGAGGCTTTTGCGAGCATGAGACGCGCCCTGAAGCGTGGAACTTGTTGCGGGGCACAGAGTCGCGCTTCGGAAAATGGCTTTGGAGCGCGGACCTGCGGTCCGCGGCCACTTCGCCCGGGTGCCTCGTATGTGACAAAACGGAAGCGTCTTGGAGTTTGGGCGTGGCTGCGGTCGAGGGCGGCCGCGCGCCGAAACCGGCCAAGCGCGTTTGCCCGGCGTTAAGCGAGTTTGGCAAAGAATTCCCGCGCGGTCCGGCAGGTGGCGGCGCTTAATTCGTCCAGCGAACAGCCTCTGACCTGCGCCACCGTTTCCGAAATCTCCTTCACATACGCGGGTTCGCCACGTTTGCCGCGAAAGGGCGCCGGCGCCAGATACGGACAATCGGTTTCGAGCATGAATCGGTCCAGCGGCGCCGCCGCGACGGCGTCGCGGATGTTTTGGCCATTCTTGAACGTGACGATGCCGGTGAAGCTTACCAGCCAGCCCAGGTCCAAAATCTGGCGCAACCGCGCGACACTCTCGCCGAAGCAGTGAAAGACCCCGCGGGTCCGTTCGGCGAAGGGCTGGACTTGCGCCAGCGTGTCGTCGAAGGAGCTCCGCTGGTGGATGACGCAAGGCAGTCCCGTTTCGGAGGCCACTTCGAGCTGCTGCTGAAAAATCTCCGCCTGCTTGCGCTGGCAGGCGGCGTCGTCGCCCGCGCTGCCGCCCCGGGAACTGGGCAGTCGGTAATAATCCAAGCCGCATTCGCCAATGGCCACCGCCTTGGGATGGCGCGCGAGCGCGCGCAATTCGGCGCGGATATCGGCCGGCGCTTCGTGGGCGTTGCCCGGATGCCAGCCCACGGCCGCATAAATCATCTCGTGCGCTTCCGCCAGCGCCAGCGCGCGCCGGCTGCTGTTGAGATCCGTGGCGATGGAAACGATTCTGATGATGCCGGCGTTGCGCGCGCGGGTCAGGACGGCGGCCAAATCAGCTTGGAAATCGCTGTAATCAAGATGGGCGTGGGTGTCATAAAAAACCGGCATAGATCATTTTATTTCCGTGGCATTGGTCCCTGCGAGGTTATGCAATTCCGCCTCGATCTTGGCTTTGCCGGCATAATCCGGTGCCTCGGCGAGCAACTTCTCAAAGTTTTCGATGGCGTCGGCCTGGCGGCCCAGTGCCAGCAACTTTTCCCCCAGGGTTTGCCGGAGGCGGAGCCGCTGCTGCGGGGAGGGATTCAATTTCAGGGCATTCTGCCAGGTGTCAATGGCGGAGCTGGGCTTGCCGAGCGCCGCATAGATCTCCGCCAGCTTTTCGGTCAGGACGGCGCTCCGGGCGGTGGCCGGCAGATTTTCGAGAAAGCCCTCCAGTTGCGGCAGGCGCGCGCCGTGGATCAAATCCAGATTCACCAGCCTTTCGTAGGCCCACTCCACGAGCGGATTCTGGGTTCGCGCCAGCCGGGCCGGCCAGACGATGGGCTTCTCCTTGAATGGTTGGTACAGCGGGTCGCCAATGACGGTGGTTTGCCACGACAACGCCGGCTGTGCCGCCCAGGCCGCCTCGCCAAAAGTGCAGCCGCAGGCCAGGGAATTCAAAAAAACGCCAACATGGGGCGTGAATTGCAGATAGGGCTCATTCACGCAGCCCATGGTGCAGGTGGCCCCCTTGGCCAGCAGCGGGCCGCACCAGCTTTGGGTGGTGCTGCGCAGCGTGGCCGCACTGTAGGAATGCAAATGATACGCAATGGCTCCGGTCATGAACTCGACGGCCGGCAGCGTGAATGGTCCGCTCACATCGCCGTCATACCACCCGGCGTAAATGGCAATATGGCTCATGGGATACGCGACGGGGAAAGTCGCCAGGTTCGTGTCCACATCCACGTCGAAACCCTGGTTGCGGCAGATCGCCGCGCCTTCCCTCATCCAGACGTCGCCCGGATAAAAACTGGCGTTGGTCGGCTCGTTGCGGGTGTCAATATAGGCGCGGCCCCACAAACCATCCCGTTCGGCGAGGATCGCCTTGGCCACCAGATTGCTGGCGATTTCCGCCGTTGGTCCGTCGAGCCGCGTCACCAGCAGCAGGCCATTGGTCGGGGAAAGCAGCAGGCGATTGGTGCTGCCAAACACGGAATTGGGCAGGGGGCCCACCAGCGACATCTCGGTATGGATCAGCGGCAGCCACGCCAGCTCGGAATCCACGGACGCATCGTCGCGACGCAGCTCAGGCCGGGTGATGTAGGGCGCCTCATCGTCCGAAACGGAACCGGGCGCGATTTTTAGTGGCATGCCGTAACACAAAACCGCGTAGCGAATTTTTGCCGCCACCACCCGCGTCTCGGAATGGGCCGGCGACGTGGCGCTGGCCGGAATGGGCGTTTGGCCCAATTTCCACAGCCCCGCTGCCGCCAGGGCCTTGGCCAGGGGTTGTTGGAGATCGGCCCTGAACTCGGCGCGGGAGATGACCTCGTTAGCGGTGAGCGCGAAACCGAAAACCTGCTTCGCTGGCACGCGCCGCGCCGCGGCATAATGCGCGGCCACCGCCTGGGATTCAGGCACCCGCGAGTTGTAAATCACCACCACCTCGTCGCCGCCCGCGCGCACCCCCGCCGGCGCCAACAGCGCCAACAGCGTCAGCAGCACCAATCTCATGCTTATGCTCATGCTCGCTGCCCGTAACCGCCGACGTGAGGAGCATGGCCGCCCGCCGGGGGCTGATACAGGAAGAGACAATGGCGGTGCCGAGCGCCCGTGGCGCTTTTGACAATAGCCCGCAGTTTCAACTGCGGGTTCGGAGCCCGGACGCACAACTCGTCCCAACGGGACGATTGAAGTTCGCGCCTGGCCCCTGGCGCTGGTCATTTTGATTCGGTTTGGTTCAGTCGCCCCTGTGGGGCGAATGGGGTTGGCGGCGCGCGATCCAACGTTAAAACTGCGGGCTATTGTCAATGCGTCCCTGCGGGACGGAAATGCGACCAGCCACGTGAGGAGGCGTTTCTTAAGAGGCAGACCCGCGCGGGGGGGCGATAAAGGAAGAGGCCCCGGGAATTTCTCACCCCGCGCTCCTGGCATAGTCTGCCTCATTTTAAACATAAGCACATATTTGACCCGGAATCATGCCCGCGGTTCACGGGTTTTTGCCGAACAGCGCCTCGTGCATGCCCGGCATGGGACGCTGATTGGCCGGGTCCCAAAAGCGAAAGCCGGAATTCCAGTCCCAGATGCACCAGCCGATCCGCTGGGCCTCCGCCGCCCGGCGAAAGGCGGTGTAAAAATTCACCCGCGACTGCTGGTCCGCCTTGGTATAAGCGCCGAATTCGCCGAGGTGCATGGGGCGGCCATAATAATCGGACCACGCCCGGAGGTATTTCAGCTTGTCGGTGAAGGCCTGCGGGCTGCTGGGATTCTGCTCCGCCGGCAGCGTGTTATACTTGTGGAACCAGTCGAGTTGATAATTCTTGAGCTGCAAATTTGGATCCGGGGTCAGCGGCTGCGCCGGCGGGCCCGGGAAAACGATGCCTGTGACCGGCGTCTGCCCGCTCGTCCACGTCGCGCCCTGGTGCGTGAAATAAAACGGATCATAACAATGGGTGGAGACAATGACATTGTCATCCGCCGGCAGTACCAGGTTTTTCAATTCACCGATGCTGCCCCAGCCGCCCGGCTCCACGAAAATCGTGCGCCGCGGATTGGACTGGCGGATTTCCGCGATGGCCTGCGCGTAAATTGGATTCATCAGCGCCGTCGTCGCCTGGTCGTGCGGTTCATTATCCAGCTCAAAGGCGAGCTGCTTGGGATACTTTTGATAATGGGCCGCCACCTGCCGCCAAATGGCGAGAAATTCCTCGGTCGCGTTGGTCGGATTTTGGTCCAGCGCGTTGAAATGATGAAGATTGATCATCACCGCCAGCTTGTTTTGGAGCGCATTGGTGACCACAAAATCCACCTTGGCAAAAATCTCCGGTTCCAGCGTAAATTCCGGCCCCGGCCCGGCATACTGATGCCAGCCAATTGGCACGCGCACATGATCAAACCCCTGCGCTTTCATCTGCGCATAGTCCCCGGCCGGCACTTCGTTTTGCCGCCAGCGCCGGTTGGCCTCCAGATAGTCTCCCAGATTCGCGCCCCGCAGAAACAGTTTGGCCGCAGCATACGCCGGCGTGTGGTGCGACTTGATGGGCTGCATCGCTGGCGGATTCGAAGGCGTGAAGTTTCCCGCCCCGCCCCCCGGCTGGGCAAACGACGTGGAAAATGACAGCAGCAGGGCCGCCAACCAGAGACCGATCAGGTGCATTCGTTTCATATCGGGCCTTATGCTACACCGTGCGGCTGTTGCCGCAACCAAATCGTCCCGGTTCTTCCACCGTGCCCTCCTCCTCCTCCTCCTCCTCGTCATCGTCCTCGAAAACCGGAAGGTTCGAGGATGAGCACGAGGAGGAGTACGAGGAGGATATTAATTCAGTTCAAACGAGCTTTTTCAGCCGGGGATCCGCGGCGAGTTTTTTGACCAGTTCCTTGATCTTTTGCGCCTGGGATTTATGGGCCAGCAGTACCGCGTCGTCGGTTTGCACCAGGATGGCATCCCGCATGCCGACCACGGCGATGGGGGTCCGGTTCTTTGTGCGCGCGTCGTAGATGATGTTGCGCGCCCCGTCCACGTGGATGAAGTCCGCCACGGCGGCGTTGCCCTCGGCGTCCTGTTTGACGTGCCGCGCCAGCGCCGGCCACGCGCCAAGGTCATCCCACTCAAATGCGCCGTCGGCCACGATCACATTGTGCGCCTTTTCCATCAGCGCATAATCAATCGAGACTTTTTTGACCTCGGGATATTCTTTGGCCAGCACTTTGGCGAGTTTGGCGGGCTGGTTGGCCACCTGGAACCAGCGCTGGCAGGCGGCGAACATTTCCGGCTGGTGCTGTTCCAGCCCGTTGGTGACGGTGATGAAGCTCCAGACAAACATGCCGGCGTTCCAGCGATACTGGCCGCTGTTGACATATTCCAGCGCCGTTTCGAAATCGGGTTTTTCGACGAACCGTTCCGCCTTGTAGAAGGTCGTTTTCATCTTTTTCAAGCCGGGCGGCGTCGGCAGTTCGGCGCCGGTTTGAATATAGCCGTAGCCGGTGGCGGGTTCGGTCGGCTTGATGCCAATGGTGACAATGGCCTGGCCCTGGGCCGCCACGTCGAAGGCGTCGCCCAGAATCTGCTGGAATTTTTTGGCGTCGGGAATGACCTGGTCGGCGGGCAGCACCGCCATGACGCCGGTTGTGGAACGGGCGCCGACGAGTGCGGCGCCCAGGGTGACCGCGGCGCAGGTGTCGCGGCCCATCGGTTCGGCGATGAGATTGTCCTTCGGGATTTTCGGAAGCTGTTTGCGCACCTCGGGCAATTGGGCGGCGTTGGTGATCACGAAGATGTTTTTCGCCGGCGCGAGCGGCAGCACGCGCTCGACCGCCTCCTGCAAGAAGGATTTTTTGCCGAGCAGGGCGAGCATTTGCTTGGGCATCTTCTCGCGGCTCAACGGCCAGAAACGCTCGCCGCGTCCCCCGGCCATGATGATCACGAAACGGTCTTGGTTGTGGGCAACAGTCTTTGCGCTCATAAATTTAATCAGGCATAACCACCAATTGACAGGAATGCTGGAGGCCATGTTGTTTAATCATGGCGGGGAAATCAAGCGTGATGCGTGATGCGTGATGCGTGAAGAGGATCGCCCCCCCCAGGCCTAAGAAAAATACACAACATGTGTTCTTGCGTGTTTTGCTGTGTGCTTGTGTGTTTTACGGGCATTTGCAAGCAAATGCTGAAAAGCAGGGATGCTGAAACTTGAGACTTGGGTTCGTTTGGAGTAACAGTGGCGCTTGGGAATTGCGGAAGATGCTGTGATTGAGCAGCTTCCGAGGATTGTGGAATGGGTTCGTTTGGAAAAAAGACCTGTGGCTGGCCAACGCAGGCGCGGAGGACACAGCGCGGCTGACGCCGCAACCGGAGAGGATGGAAGATGCGGGTGAACTGGTGTGGCTGGCCCCGGCCAAGTTGCGGGATTGGTGGATTCATGGATTGGTGGATGGCTGGGGGAGCACGGACGCGACTATGCGGCTAGCCGCGTGCTCACGAAGAGCGGCCACGGACGACAAGACCTGTGGTCCTGTAGTCCGTCGCCCCGTAGTCCCGTTATGCATGTCGCAGTCACACAGGGAGCATGACACAGGTTTGAAAAAGGCGTATGTTAGCGACTAACACGAAATAATGATTTATTTAACCGCGGATTACGGGATGGCGCGGATTCTGCCACCACGGACTACGGACGGGGGCGGAAGAGGGGAGAGCGGAGAGGGCGGAAAGGCAAAGAAAAGGCGGAACGGGGGAAAGCGGAAACTGGAGCGCAGGCCGGTTCCGCGTCGATTTTTATGTCGCGTGGATTTTTATTGCCTGATGCGGGCGGTGGCATACGATGAGTGACACGTATGCAATGGGTTGCGCCAACCGAAAAAGATGCCGCCACCGACACACTGGAAAATCGGCTGTGGGACGCCGCCGACCAATTCCGCGCCAATTCCGGCCTTAGCGCCGCGCAGTATTCACAGCCCGTTCTGGGCCTGATTTTTCTCCGGTTCGCCGAAGCCCGCTTTGCCAAGCAGCAGGCAATTCTGGAAACATGAGCGCTCCCGCCCAACCCAATCTCCCGGAGCACGGGCAACTGCTGGTCTATGCGGCCGAGGACGGCCGTTTGAAGCTGGAGGTCCGGTTGGAGGGTGAGACGCTCTGGCTGACCCAACAGCAGATGTCAGAGCTTTTCCAAGTGGGCGTTCCAACCATCAACTATCACCTGAAGGAGATATTTGAGACCGGCGAATTAGCCCCAGAGGCAACTATTCGAAATTTTCGAATAGTTCGACAGGAAGGTACACGCGAGGTCGCCCGTTCCCTGGATTTCTACAATCTTGATGCCGTTATTTCCGTCGGCTACCGGGTCAAGAGCGCCGTGGCCACGCGGTTCCGCATCTGGGCCACGCAAAAGCTCCGCGAATTCATCGTCAAAGGCTTTGTGCTGGACGATGAGCGCCTGAAAAATCCAGACCAGCCGTTCGATTATTTTGACGAACTGGTCCGGCGGATCCAGGACATCCGCACTTCGGAACGGCGGTTTTACCAGAAAATCACTGACATTTACGCCACCAGCATTGACTACGACCCGACCCAGCCGGAGAGCATCGAGTTTTTCCAGACCGTGCAAAACAAGCTGCACTGGGCCATCACCGGCCAGACGGCGGCGGAGATCATCCGCGACCGCGCCGACAGCGCCAAGCCCAACATGGGCCTGACCAACTGGCGCGGCGCGAAAGTCCGCAAGGAGGACGTGGTCATCGCCAAGAATTATTTGAACGAGCCGGAACTGGCCGCGTTGAACAACCTCGTCGAGCAGTATCTTGTGTTTGCCCAAGGCCAGGCCATGCGGCGCGTGCCCATGCACATGAAAGACTGGATTGCCAAACTGCACGCTTTCCTGACGATCAATGACCGAAACATCCTGACCCACGCCGGCAAAATCTCACACAAGCTGGCGCAGGAACTGGCCGAGACGGAATACGAGAAGTTCAACCGCCAGCGCATCCGGCTGGCGGACGCGGCGGGCGGGGAATTTGAGAAAGCCATCCAACAACTGCCGCCGGCCAAACCAAAGAAAAAGGGAGCGAAAAAGTGAAACCTGAATCCTTGAACATGGAACTCGAAGCCCTCAACGCCGCCGCACGCGAACTGGAAAGCACCATTGCCAACAACGTCACGGAGATACTCGGAGCATGAATACCGAACTCGTCCAAACGCTCACCAGCACCTTCGAAGCCCACGCCCAGCAGACCGAGGGCGGCATTGAGTATTGGCTGGCGCGCGATCTTCAGCCCCTGCTTGGTTGCGACGAGTGGC
>Ga0316217_10001557_pt1 | contig 29493 bp, 47 predicted proteins | sample 1anoAmetaG_FD_203633 | JGI IMG/M metagenome (GOLD analysis project Ga0316217, IMG submission 203633) | Freshwater microbial communities from Trout Bog Lake, Wisconsin, USA - 1anoA | ecosystem: Environmental > Aquatic > Freshwater > Lake > Hypolimnion/Profundal zone | place: USA: Wisconsin... | reverse complement strand
GTATATCCATAGAACATCATAGTAGGATTAGCTTTTGCTATCTTTACCCAATCGTAAATATATCTAACACTATAAAAATCACCGCTTACATGTAAACGCATGACCGATACGCCCTTATCTGTTAATTTGGCTATCTTCGCGTTCATGTTCTTTACAAAATCTGGTTCCTTTGTTAGATTAAAATTACTTTCATATGCTGCTTTAGCTAATTTATATATTCTTTCTAATTTCATAGCATAACAAGATTTACTACACCAAGTAGTAGCACCTGGGCAACTATCAACTGCTGATATTGAAAAACTTGGTATTTTTCCAAGTTTAGTATTAGATGTAGAAATATTTAACTCATTAGTCATTATTTATTTCCTTGAAATTGGATTAGCTCTAACCCAAAAGTTTTATAAGCCAGGTATTGATATGGGGCGTATTCTCCAGTATTCTAATACCGCTGGGCTCAAAAAGAGTTGTTGTTATAAAATTAGAATACGCATATAGTGTATCCTGTCTTGTCTTTTCTATATTTTCATTATAATCTGATAATGCTAATTTAGCTAATAGTATCTTTCTCGCCTTTTCTCTTGTGCCAGAAGTATGTCTCCCAGACAAAGAATAAATATCTTCATTAATTTGTTCTTTGAAATTAAGAGTTAACATATATGTTTTTGGCATATTAGTAATTAGCTTTAATCGTTGTAATTGCTGTGGTTGTGTTTTAGGTATCAGCTCTGCGTTTACAATGAATGTCGCTGCCTCTTGAGTTTCTATAACATCACTGATAATCATCTTAAACTGTCTCATAATAAATACATTAGAAGTCAGTGTTAAATAATCTTCATTGTTTGTTGATATACTTTTAGCAGCCGGCATAAACTGTGTTGTGGTAAATGATACATTATCTGGATAATTCATTACTACACTTTCTTGATTTTAGGCACTTTTGGTATCTTAACCTTTACAGGTTTTGGTGTCTTAATCACAGTTGGTTTAGTAATAGCACTAACATCTTTTGTTAATGCGTGTATGACTTCTGCGTATTTAATAGGGTCTGTTTTTTCTAACTCTATAAGTATATCGTCATACAACTTGTTTTCTAAATCTACTACAGGGTCTGGCATAAAGAAATGTTTTACCATAGAACCTGTAGCTGGTAAGGTAAGGATATTAGCGCCCTTTTTACTCGTCTCTTTGTATCCATATAAATTACCAGAACTTAATCTGGCTGTTCTATTTGTCTGCTTATATTGGGCATTAAATGTCCAAGAGTTTGTTTTCTTTAATACTCTACTTCCTGGTCCTAATATATTAAAATTACCCATAACATAAGAAGAATATACCTTTTGTAGTTTCTTTACTTTACTTAAATAGAAAATAAACGGATGAAACAAAATCAAGTCATCCAATACTTTAGCGCCAGTCGAATCCTTACCTTTGTCTGTTTTTGTTGTTGCTGGTAATTTAAGCTTATTAAACAGCAAATCAGCAATTTGGTCTGGCGATGCTATATTAAACTCTGGAGTAATATGGTTAGATACTAAAGATTTAGCCATATTATATGTCTCAACTATGTTTTCTTCTACCTCAAGTTTGGTAAAATTAAACCTATCTCTTGATATTTGATATCCTTGAATACAAAGTTCAAGACTTGTAAGCAGAACCTGATGCGGTATTTTATAGTAAAATGTCATCTGTTCCTTTCCAAGTTCTTTAACCAAGAAATTGACAAGTCTTACTACAGCAATAGCATCCATAGCGGCGTATGGACCAATAATTTCTAATGGGACACTATCGAACCCATGATGGCCCTTTAAGGTTTTCTTTCCACTTTGAGACAACAAATAGTTTTTAACAACGTTTTTATATACAGGTAATCCAATCAAATCCAAATTATTTTCTAATGAACATGATTTAGAAGCCATATGATAAAGATTTAATAGTAGCATAGTATCTGCGGCAAAGTTTTTTGGTTGTTTACCTCCAAATAGTTCCCACAATACAAGCAAATCATACATAGCATTCTGAATATACATAGGCTGTTCAGTCTGGAAGAAAATATCTTCTGCTGTTGATAAACTTTCTTGTAGGGTATATTCCGCGCCTATCTCATCTATATGCTTTTGATTTGTTGGAATACACCAACCCTCATCTTCATCAGATAACCATGCTATAGAATAACATAATAATTTTGGTTCTGGTTTACGCAAAAATGGATTAAGGAAGTTAGTTTCTGTGTCAAACCCAAAAGGTTCTGACATACAACGTCCTCTAATATACTGTAAGTCAACTCTTGTCTTGGCTATTTTAGCCTTCGGCGGCATTGATAGTTTCTTATCAAGCTCTAACACTCTTTCTTTAATAATATCAAAAAGAGTAGAATATAGATATCCGCCATCAGTATAGAATAACTCATTTATAGAGTGGTCATCTGTAATAGATGGTATACCAAAAAACTCATCCGTTTCCCAAAATAAACCATTACCCCAACCATAATGAACAATAAGGTTTGGTAAATTATCTCCAAAACTTTCTAATTTTTTAGTTATATCTTCTATATTTCTTGTATATAGAGGAATGATATTAAGTTCACAAGAAGTTTTTGGAAAATATGAGTGTAGAGCAGTAGATTTTTCTGATTGGCTTTCCTTATCCATATTAAAGATTAATAATACATCAATCTTCATTTTATTACTCATTTGTTCCTTCTTTTAAAGTGTTTAATACTTTACTCATACATTCATATATTTCTTGTGTTCCAACAAATCCCATTAACTCCCAAACACTATTAACTTTTGCTTTAATAGAAATGACATCTGGTCCGAAATATGTTAAAGCTAATGTTTGTATACGCAAATCAATAATCTTAAACTTCAAATCGTTATCCATATAATTAATAAAGCTTTGAACCATTGTTTTATTTGTTATAGGAATTATAATATCTGAACAAAAACATAAAGCTGGTGTTCCATTATCCAGTTCTGTATAACTAACTGACATAACATCTTTAATCATCGTCTATCTCCAACTCTTTTTTAATCGCTTGCTTTTCTTTATTTCTATCGTATTTCAAAGCTTTAAATCCAGAACATTCGTGCCCAAAATCCACGTTAGTCCTGGCATCAAACCATTCACATAAACCGCCATTGCCAATCAAATGTAGCATTTTAGTGAAGTATTGACAACCGCCACAAGATTTATTACTCATCTGGCACCTCTACAATTTCAAGCTGTTCGCTTATTACAGGAGATGTGTTTACATACCACAAAACCTCATCTAACATAACATTATCTTTTTCATAGTCTACTACAATTTTCCAAGATAAAACTGCTTTAGCAGATTGTAAAGAAAGAAAGTTCCAAATAGTTGGATTATTTATATTATACTTAACAAACGTTCCAGTTGGTAAATGAAGTATTCTATACATTCCAAACACCAACTTCTTCTACTACCTCAAATTGGTGCTTTGGTATTACATTATCTGGCCTTTGTTCCACAGTTTGTGGACTAAATACAGCATATATGTTATCTAATGTGTTATCTTCTTCATTAGTATAGTTAGAATAATACATATGTCTTTTTCTAACAAAGTAAACATATCTATTATCAATGATTTGTTCTTGTGCTTCAGCTTCAGTCCAAAAAGCTATTTCACTATCATTTTCCCCGCTAAAAACATATTCTCCTGTAGCTAAATTGATTATTTTATACATCTAAACCTCTATAATTTCAAACTCATGCTTTGGAATACCATTTGGCATATCATGAAATGAATTAGAAAGAACGCTACCAATTTCAACATTATGATTATTATGCCCTTTTGTTTTTACAAAAATAGCATACCTATTATTAAATACTTGTTTAATAATATCTTCTTTGTTTTTAAAAGAAAAATCTTCGCCGGTTAATCCCATAACATAAGTGCCAGTAGCTAAATGAAGTATTTTATACATTTTTAAATCTCCATAACATCAAATAAATAGGATTTTACTTTCATATCATGTTCATATGATGATGTATACCACATTTTTACGCTTTCTAAATACCCCAATTTTCTTTCTTGTATAATATCCTCTGCTTCATCTTTAGAAGCAAATGTTTTTGGGGTTAAATCATTAGCATCAGTATTTCCATCTGTTATAAACTCGCCTGTAGGTAAATATATTATAGCATACATATTTATACCTTCTTATTATACATTTCGACAGCTTTATTGTAAACTTCACCAACTGTAATAGCTTTCATACATCCCTGATAATCTTCTTTATTCTCACAGAAGTTTTCAATTAGGTCTGCCATAGAATTATTATTGATTAATATATCAATGGCCTTTTTAGACCATACAAAATCATGGTTTTCTACCATGTTCGGATAACATGGGCTGTATTTACATGGAGTAGTAATACCAAAAGCATTCCATCCAAGTTCGCCATGTCTAAAAGGCAATCTAAACTCTGGAGCCATTACAGAAAATAATCCTAAAATACCACATTCAGTAGCTCCCGCTAAATGAATAGGAGACGAATCGGAAGATATTAGTAATTTACATTGATTAAGAAGAGCAATACTTTCTTCTATAGAGGTATTAAACTCTTCTACAACACCAACTAAAGTGTCAACACCAGCAAAACCAGCCCAAGGATATGTATTTTTACCTATAGAAATCACTTCTATACCGGCTAAAACAAACCTATCAACAAGACTTTGCCAATACTCTTTCGGCCATTTCCTTGAGTTTGAAGAACACGCAGTATGAATTATAATTCTATTTTTTCCTGGATACTTTAAAGCCATATTATTAATAACAGTAGGACTTACTAACAAATCTACTGATTTAGATTTATTACTTACAGTAGTTAAATCTAAACCACACATTGATAAATACTCATCAATTTGATGTCTTGGCTGTAAATAATTCCAAGCACATGTCCATATTTCATTTTCTCTATCAGTCTCGCTAACAGAATAAACATATGGGCATAGTTTTATGATTTCATGATATCTCTCTTGTGCTGTAATAGAAACTCTGTATCCAGCATCATGTAAAGCATGAGCAGCGCCAAGACCCATCACAACATCGCCAAGTCCATTACTCATTAGTGCTAATTTAATAGGCTTTCTAACTTTTAAAACAAATCGTGATGCTCTTATGTTGCCACTATTGTCTGGAAATGTAGTATGTTCTTCCATTACAAAGTCTACACCCAAGTATTTAGCAAGAGGTGTTCCAGGAGAATTACTGTTAATTAAATCATCACAATAACCCTGATTAAAAAGCCACAATCCTTCCGCTGTAATGGGCCTACAATGCGTGGGATCGCCTAAATAGTCTGTATGTAGCGGATAAGGAACATCAATCGTTATAAGGGCTCCTGGAGCGCATACACGATACAGTTCTTTAATTATATTCAAATATAACTGTGTTGATTGACCTAAATGCTCTAACACATGTTTTAATATAACTTCCGAAACAGAATTGTCAGCCCAAGTCCAGGGCAGCTCTTCTAAATCATAAACCATATCTGCTATATTAGTAGCATATTTATCTACATTTATATAACCATCCATGTAATTATTGCCGCAACCAAGATTAAGTTTTAGCATTTGATTACCTCTAACAAATGGCGCGGAACCTCTTCTTCTTTTAAAGAATGGTCATATTTAAGGTCATAAACACTCCCCCCTTCACCCCAAGGGTGGTATTTAGATACCCTAAAAGAGTTTGAAATTATGTAATTTTCAGCTGCCTTTTTTGTTTTAAATACAAGAGATTTTATATTTTCTCTGGTAGAATTTCCATCAAGAACAAAAGTAGCTGTGGGTAAATGAAGTATTTTATACATCTGATATTTCTCTTATTTCTTCTCTGTTAAAAGAGATGTTTCTTCGTCTTCATCAATGGCTTCTCTAAATCTAAAAGTAAGAGAATGACCAGGAAGATCACCCATTAATTTAACCTGAACAGAGTCCGGCCCCATGCGGTTTTTCAAGATACCAAGAGTTCTTTTTCCAGCATCTTTTGCCTCATTAGAAGCTCCTAATGAAAATACAGCATCTAAACCAAACAAAGAGGCGAAACTATCACTAACGGAGTCGTAAGCAAAGCTATCTTGAGATACGGCAGACCTATTAGTCTGATGGGCTGTCATTAAAGTGATTTCGTATTCTCTTGAAATGTTAACAAGCTCGTCAGCAGCTTCCGCCATTTGTTCGTGTCGTTTTTCGTATGTTTCTTTAAACTTTAAACAACCAAGCCAGTCAAGAATAACAACATCTGGTTTCCATACTTCGTTTTGAAACCTATCAAGATAAGTTCTTAAAGACGGTAGAGTTAAACTACCTCTACAAAACCCTTTTATGTATGGAGTGGCTTTATAGTTATTTAATGTATTAACAAGATTTGCTTGGACCTCACCTGATTTTGAGATTTCTGATGAAGAGAACCCAGAAATAATACTGTCAAATCTATGACAAATTTGTTTTTCGGACATTTCGAGTGTAATAAATAATACTCGTTTACCCGCTATTAATGCCGCTACACCAAAATTACATAATAGAGCAGTATTATGAGTTGCTTGCCAATCGCCTAATAAGAACTGTCTATCCCCATCAATTTCAAAACCATAATAATCACCATAACCAGCTTTTTCAATTTTAATTCCAGTTAATAGATGATTTTTCTTTTGCTCTCTTGGTTGCGCTTGTTTATAGGTAAGTTTACATGGTATGTAATTACAGTTCCCAGAGATGCTTACTCTCCAATACTTGCCCATAAATCCAGTTGATTTTATGCCCTTTTCGCATTCAGAGATATTAGCCGCAAACCCCAAAGATCTACAAATAAATACTACATCTTCTGCTAACTGTTTATCTTTTTGGATAAATTCATACATACTATTATGTAAATAACCATCTGTATCAAGCAATCCAGCAAGTAATTCAAGTCTATCCTGAATAGACGACAACTTATATGAATTAGGTATATGCTTATTATTAAACAGATTAAGTATTTTTAAGTTTTCTGTAAATCTGTTAGGATTACCTTTACCGGCATCTGTTAATCTATATTCAGAACAATTGTTTCTACTATCTTTGTGTTCTGTAATGCCATAACCGAGGCTTGTAGCGTAATCTCTAAAAGCATCAACAACCTCGTTATTCTCAATTTGTGTAATGGAAGGTTTAGCGGAAGTTCCATCACCTAACCACACGCCTAAAATATATGGTGGAATAATATGATTAGTATGTTCGTTCTCAAAAGATACTGCGTCTGGTCGCCAACCCTTTAAGCAATGTTTAGCAGTTTTATTACTGGTAAACAATGTTTTAGCTTCGACAAAAATAGGTTTATTTGTATCAGACTGTTTAATATGAGTTCCATCAGATAGGTATAGCCCGCCTGAACCCGGAGTTAATTTCAAACTTAATAAATGAACGCTATTAACTGTATATGATAAACCCTTTGTAGGAGTAATCTTATACAAGTCATCTTTACCAGATGTTGTAGAAAGAACGTTTCTACTCTTACCATCTGGGCCCATTAACTTATCGCCAACAACAATGTCTTGAACCATTTTTATAGTTCCATTAGACATAAGTATTGGAGTATCAGCACCTAAACATTTCCCACGTCCTGTAGGACTTAATACTGAATAACATTCACTTTGAGCAAATCCGCCTTCAATATAATTATCAAGCTTTGGAAATCCACTACTCCAAATACCAAGTCTTGGTGCTTCTGAATATCTATCTATTACAGGACTTTGTAAATAATTAATACCAATGCTTTCACCAACACTAAATGATTTTTTATAAGCTTCACTTACAACTGTATAAATGCTATCATAGTCGTTCTTTTCAAGAAAACTTATACTATCGCTAACAGAACGAGCTACTACTTGTTTCTTGAAAAAATCAAAAGCATTTTCTTTAACAAACTCAAACTCCGAATGAGTTAATGTTAATCCTAAATCAATAACAGAGTTGATACCATATACCTCTGGTTCAGTTAACGAAGAGATTTTTTCTAATTGAATTAATATATTACGCATAATATCAACAGTTAAGGGCTTCTTTGTTCTGTTATATTGGGCTTTAATAAGTTTTAATAATTTAAGATAAGCCTCTCCCGCATCAAGATACTTTGTAGATATTTCAGGGTCAATGAGACGAAGAAAATCAAAGTCTTTAATCATTAATACCAATAAACCAGCTTGAAATTTCTTGCTAAAGCCTAATGTAGCTTGATGTTCTGTCATTTTATACCTTTATAATTTCAAACTGCTTTTTATTTAATCTTTCTGTTCTTCTATAATATCGAACCATGTCATGTAAATATCTTCTGGCATGTGTAATATATTTAAAATCTTTTATTGGTTCATCGTAAATATATGTTCCATCTATACTTCCCCAACATGTCATTACATACTCTCCAGTAGATAGGTCTAAGATTTTATACATCTGGGAACTCTATAACTTCAAGAAAATGTTCTGGAACTTCGTATTCTATTTGATAAGTATGACCTGTAGGAACAAACTCTGGTTTTCCAGAAAACTTATTATAAATACAAGCATGTCCTTGTAGATATGCTCTAACAGAATGTTCTTTACCTAAATACCCATACGGTCTATATTCTTCTATTGGAACAATTTCAGCAGTTGGTAAATGAATAACTTTAAACATTAAATAATTCCTAAACTTTTTGATATACTAAAAGATATATAACACTGATTACAATAACACTCTACAGGTCTACAAATGTTTTTCAACTGCGGTTGAACATTATTATTTATAATAAGGTTTTTATAAGAACTAACAGACATTGTTTTGGTATCTATTTTTCCAGTTTCTGGGTCAAATTGTTCGTATCGTATCTCTTTTTCGTAATCACAAAAAGGACACATATAAGATTGATATTTTGGTATTTCACCGCGTTGAGGGACTGGTTGTTGAACTGGAACAGGAATTATAATTGCCATATTATACCTCTACTACTTCATATAAATGTTTATAGTTATTCTTTTCTATAATTGGAAATATCCAATCTAAATAACCCTGTGCCGCTTTTCTATTATTAAATTGTAAAGAATTATCTGGCCAATAAGTTGCGTTAGGTAAATATATTATTTTATATTTAGGTTCATATGGAATACATTCAAACTTTTCATCAGCCATTTAAGTTCTCACTACTTTTATATCAGATTTCAAAATCTTAACTCTACCCATTCTCTCACAAAACTCTTTATTATAAAGTGGATGAGTATCTTGAAATTCCGGTTCTCTTGTAAAATATATTTCTTTATCGTGATATCTAACGAGATACGCTTTATCTGCTCTTAAAAATCTTCTTAACTGTCTGATGGTCATTTCTTTACCACCACGCCTATAATTACAAGGCTTAACAACCTCTTCTCCGGTAGGAACATAGATAATTTTATACATTTGGAACCTCTATTACTTCGAGTAAATGTTTTGGTATAATAGAACTTGTTAAATAAACAATAGACTTAGTCTTACCTGGAAAATATGGATTACCTGAAGCTGGAATTATACAATCATTGGTTTTAATAAACTTAATAGCATGTTCTTTTGTCATAAAGAATGCCTTTCTATTACTTTTTCCATATCCAACTATTTCAGCGGTGGGTAAATAAATAATTCTTACTTTACCCATATTATATCTCAATTACATCAAGTAAATGTTTAGGAACTATTGTAAATCTATTATCATAATCATAATTTTTATTTGTATAATGAATAGAAAATGAAACTATTCCGTCTTTATCACAATAAAAGTTCTTCATTTTTATACAATTTTCAAAAAAATGTTTTGGATAAAATCTAATACTATCTGGACAAAGAACAGATGCTTCAACTATTTGTGCTGTTGGCAGATAGATAATTTTAAACATTTTCCACAACCTCCACTACAACAAGTTTTTCTTTTAATCCCTTTATACCAGCATTATAGTGAGTTAATAAAGCTTTTGATATATATTTTTCAGCCTCCAACGTAGTGCCAAAAAGTAATGTATTTTGTTTTGGCCAATCTCTAATGTAAGAAGCCTCTGGTAAATAAATAATAGCATACATATATTATACCTCTATAATAGAAAGTAAATATTTAGGAACTCTTGTTTCTATTCTATGTTCATCATGTAAAGCCACGCTGTTTAAATAAACAGATGCTTCTTCTGAGTTATATTTTTCTTTAACATTTATAAATCGTATTCTATTATCATTTATAGCTTGTTCAGCATATAAAGATTTAGTAAATGTATAATTATGGGAATATGAATATTCTAATAAAGGTTTAACTATCTCTGCGGTAGGCAGATAAATAATAGCATACATATATTATACCTTTTATTTATTACATTGTTTATAATGTAAAACTATTTCTTTAAGGACATCTTGTATTGTATCACATACAACAACAGCAGAGCCAGTATCTTTACAATTCTGAATACGTTCTTCTGAATGTTTTTTCAATACAGGATGAGCCGTATCAAATACATCAAGATATATTCTAAAATCTCCAAACTTCTCATTAGACCTTACAATACGACCAAGAAATTGTATCATACTAATAAAGTTTTTTCTACCAGAACCATTAACAGCTATTACTGGACTTATTCTCATATCAATACCCTCGCCAATAACACTGGATATTAACACATTAATGTCATCCCTCATCAATGCTTCTTTTTTCATATCTCTAACAATAATATTATCTGTTCCATACATTTCAAACACAGATAAATTAGAATTGTTTCTGATTATTTCAGATAAATTATTTCCATGTTCAATTCTATCTACAAGAATTAGAGAGGGCGTTTCTAATAACATTACAGTATGTTTTAAAATATCAGTAATAGCTTTATTTCTTTGTTCACTTTCTTTTATAGCACTATTCCAAATATGTTTATAATTTTTTCTATCTATTACTTTAGTCTTTACTTCTTCATTATAAGGAAGCTTATAAAATATACATTTTACTGGAGCTATATTACCATTAGCAACACCGTGTTCCATTTTATATTCAAATATAACTGGTCCTAATACCGACATTAGTTCCGCTAATTGTAGAGTTTTTTCTTTTGGTGGCGTTCCGGTAAGACCAATAAAATAGTGGCAACCAACTAATTTGGTCATAACTGCTTTACTCGTCTTACTTTTTCCATGATGACTTTCGTCACAAAAACATGCTGTAAAATCTTTTAGTATTTTTCTTGGGTTTTCTATTCTTGATAAACTTTGTATTGTAGCTACTACAATATCGCCACTTAAATCTTTTTTTCCATCACCATATTGTGAAACTTTAAATCCATATTTTTTAAAGTTTGTTAATGATTGACTTAATATATTTTTATCATATACTACGAACAATATCTTATTGTTAGTATTTTGTTCTAACATATAAGATATTGTCGCAGCAGCAATTAAAGTTTTTCCTGAACCAACAACAGCACAAACTAATCCGCGTTTATGGCGAAGTATAGCATTTATTGCTTGAAGTTGGTAATTTCTTCTATCATAAACTTCGTTATCTCTATATAAAGGTATTTCATTATAGTCTAAATCTTTAAATCCAACATCACAAACAAGTTTATGGTCAAAAAATATAGATTTCCATATGCCTAGGGGCAGTTTATTTGCTTGTGTTAGAAAGCTTTTCGTCCCATTCGTAAACCCGGCTAAATAACTCGGAGTAAATTGAGCACCGGGTATATTATATGATACAGCTTTATTTAAAAGTTCTCTCTCTTGAATAGAGTCAAACTCTAACTGAATCCAATAATGGTCGAATGGTGAAGCCCGCATAAATAGTATATCGTATATATTTAATTATAATCTAATATAAAGAAATAGGCTGTCTCCCAATAAGAAAGACAGCCTATTTACCAATAATTTAATTCTTACTTAACATGCTCATAACGCATGGTGTCCTTATTTAGCTTCAGACCAAGAGAAGTGGTATTAGTCTTTAGAACAGAAGCCAGAGACTTGGCTACATCGGCGTCAATGCTGGTGCCATAATAAGCATAATCACGAAGACTGCGAGTAGAAACTCCAACCTTGGCGGCGATATCCTTTAGCTGCATATCAGTATTAAGCATACGATAAGCAAGATTAAGGTTATACTCTGTGGAGGTAGTGCGGGTCTTAATTAGTTCACGCATCTTGGCGTTAGTTGTAGTAGTTGTCTTTGTAGCCATTTGGGTTCCTTTTGTAGTGGTTGTATTTGTATTAATAACTTTCGGACTTGCTGCTGTCTGTTTAGCAAAAGACTTTCCGGCTACAAGATTAGTAGCAATAGGTTCTGATGATAATAGAGCATCAATAGTAATATTAAAGAAATCAGTAAGCTTATAAATAGCATACAGACTTGGAAGTTTAGTTCCATTAATCCAAGCATCAACATCTTCAGAAGAAGCTACATGTTTAGTGCTACCTCCAACGAAAGCTGCTTGATTTAAACGCATACTGAATGTTGTAGCAGTATAATTGAACTGCGTTAGTAATGCAGCAAGATTAGCCTGTAAAGCCTTTCTTGCACCCGAAAAGGATTTTAGAGTTGACATTCTTATTCCTTGTATTAAGCCACTGATGGCTGTTTAGAAAGAGCTTTTAGCTCCGAGGCTAAAACTTTTACAAAAGCCGAAACAGTATATTCTTTCTCATACTGTTTTACACAACCTGACCAAAAAGTCACGATAATATTACCTTCTGCAGTTCTTTTGTAAGCAAGCGTATGAGATAAAATCGAAGGGTCTTTAATTTGAATGTCAGTAATAACTGACATTAGTTCTAATGGGGTTTTTCCAGTCGTTTCAGACTTGACTATATCCCTATCAGCAAAGAAAGCTCGTAGTGAGGCAGATTGACTAATTTTAGTTGACGCATCCGAATTTGTTGTAATATCTTCTTCAGCTTCATCACTAATTTCGCTGTCTTGCTCATCTTCACTAACCGAAGTGTTATTGACTGACTTAAATCTGTATTTAAGTCCCCTTCGCTCACCTTCTTTTTCAACCAAACCAAGCTCACAAAGAGCCTGTAGTTCCTTCTTTATCTCATCCGCTTGCGATTCATCAAATCCCAAAATACTTGGGGTTTTAGAACTTAAAGTCCAAGAAGATAATTTCTTTTTTAAAAGTTCTTGTGTTAATAATGACATTATTCACCATTAAAATCTGGTGGCTGAATATCAGATTCAACCCAGTTTAGAGTAGCCAATAAATTAGATTTTACAGATAGGTTAGAACACTTTCCGCAGTTTTTGTGGTTCCTGCTTGTAAGCGCATATTCCTTTTCTGAATACCCACACACAGAACAAGTATAAATAATATCTTGTCCAATAGCTTTGGTATATGGAACCTTCTTTACCATTAGCTTACTTAAATTTTCTGACTGGATTTCTCGCATAATTATTACCTTTAAGGTAGACTTTGCTTAAAGTCTATTGGTTTTAGTGGACATCAGTAAATAATTATTAATTTATTAGTTATTAATTTTCAGCTTCTGGGCTGATATAGGCATCAAACTTAATGCGTAGACGAGCTGGGATAGCAATAGGCTGATTAGTGCGAATATTGCGTCCTGTTCGTGGTGCGGATTCCTTAACTTCAAAGGCCCCAAATCCGCGAAGAGTGATTGTCTTGTGGTCATTAAGAAGAGCGTCCTTTAAAACATCAAGCAGACCATCAACGGCTACAGATGCTTCCTTTTGCGTAATATCTAAACGCTTAGCGAGTTCTACAGAAACTTCATGTTTATTCAACGTAATTCTCCTGTGTCCTATAGGACACTAAATATTTTTATTATTAATTTTTATTAACCCAAGTTTGCTATATATTCTTGAAACATAGCAGCTAATTCTGGATTAATAGTTTTCCACTTACCATTATTGTGGGCTTATTCATGTATTCTCCAAAAATGAATGATACCCATCGTATGATAGGTTTAGGCTATACGCGTTTTTATAAACGTATTCCCACGTATTAATAATGTTATTGATTTGTTTCTCTGTCATATCATCCGTTTTAAGTCTCATTATACCTAAAATATCAGTTGATATCGAAGAAGCAAACCTATGATTAAGATGTTTTATTGTCAAAGAAGGATTAAACTCTAACTTGTTTCGTTCTGATAGCCCGTAAGATACCATTTCTTTAACAGCGGCGTCTTGCCCGTGTTCAAAGTTATATCGGATGTAGAAATCAATGAGCGAAGCATTTTTTTTATAAATCGCTCCCCGATATGGCAATACACAAATCCCAGCCCCCAAGGTTTCACAAAAAGTGTCTAAATCTACCGTAAACTTATATTTAGGGGAAAGATTGTTTCTTATTCTAATCCACGAAGATGAGTCTGCTTTAAGCAGAAAGGTAGCTTGTAATAGCTTTATTTTAAAAAAATCTTCGTGGTCGCAAATTATTTCATTAATTAAGGACATATATCTTTTTTCCAGAGAATACCAGATTTTGTTTTGGCAATAACGCCAAGCTTTTCCATATAACCAAGCCTTATTTCTAAATCTCTCATATCATAAAGTCTACAATAGGTAGAAATATCTTGTCTTGACCTCGGCATATATGGTGATGCTGTTTCATATTCTATATATTCTTCAAGGTCTTTCTGTAATTTAATTGCTTCTGTTAGTTCTTCTTCCGAAGGATTTACAATACTATCAAAAGCATCTAATTTTTTAGATATTAGATTTTTTTCCAGCTGTTTTGATTTTGGCAGAGGATTTTTAGATTCTTTTAACAGGTCTAAAATCTTCATATCAGTATTATCAAGTCCGTATTCATCAGTTTGCCTAATACTACTAACATAAGATAATGCTGTTTTTCTGTTATAACCTATTGATTTGAAAATACTTATATATTGTTTAGCCAAATCAATAGCTATTCTTGGAACCAATTTAGCAGCTCTACTTAAAACTAATACGGAATCTTCTGATAAGATAGGATAATTTAACTTAACTATTTCAACAACATCCTGTTCTGTATATTCATTAAAAACAACAGAATGTAATCTTGTTGATAAAGGATATGACAATTTTCCACTATCTGTGGTAGATAATATCCAAGTCATATTTCTAAAAGCTAATGAATACTGTTTATACATAGCATTATTTAATGTAGTAATAGAACCATCAAATAAAGATAATAATTGTCCTTGATTTTTATTATTTAACTCATGGCATTCATCTAATAGTAATGTAAAGTTTTGAAGTAAAAATGTTCTATTAGAACCACTATTAAAAAATGGAACTATAACATCATGTATTCTACTATCTGGATGTTGTTGTTTTGTAGTAGAATAAATATATTCCCACATTGTATTTTGTGGAATTGCTGAACAATTTACAGAAACAATAGGTTGATATAAAGCTTTAGCTACAACAGAAGCTGTTGTTGTTTTACCTGTTGAGGCTGGACCAAACAAACCAAGCACATTTGGTTTAGTGCTTGGCTGTCCTTGGTTTTCTTTAATTGTTTGAAGCCAAAGTTCTATACTCTTAAAATTACTTTTATTTATTCCGCCATAAATACCATTCTCTGGTGTAAACACTGATAGAGTATTTAGGTCAATCATAATATCCTTAAAGAGCGTTAAATAAAGCCTTAAATGGGTCTTCAACCACATTAAAAACAGTATTATTATGCTCGGAATTGTTAGCTAATTCAACCGCTCCTTTTGACCACCCATCAACTTTCTTTAGAAGCTTTTTGAGATCGTCAGAAAGAGCCTCTTCTGGAATAGCAAGCATATCAAGAAACCCTGATTCATATTTAATAATACAATCAAAGAGCATCCAAGCATCTAATCCTTTTATATTATCAAGATTTAACTGCGTATAATCAATTTCAGCTGGCTTTTTGATATAAAGAGTTTTCTTATTTGTTTTATCAAAGTGCTCACCTATATCAACTACTGTTCCAATTTTATATCCCTCTTGAAACAATTTAATAGCAAACAAATTACTTTCGAAATATACTCTTGGAGTTCCTATTGATTCTTTAGTATGGTCTATAATAGCATCACAAGACATTTCACCCAGCTGTTCAAGAGTTTTAGCTCTTGCTTTTTCTTCAATAGTAGCATCGTCTTTCTCTGACGCAAAAGTAGCCGTTCCAACCTGTCCCTGAAGAGATTTAAGAGAACCGTTAAGCAATGCTGTAAAATCTTCTGTATCGAGAGAAGATAACAACATTGAGGATTCTAATGCTTTAGGGTCTTCGTTTACCGAAATTAATCCAGTTTTAATCATGTAATATTGAGTAAGAAATCCTTTTACAGATTCTATAATATATTCTGGAGTAGATTTCGTAACGGCAGAAGATACTAAAATACGCTCTTCTATAAGCTTATTAACTTCATCTAATTTAGGGTACTTCGGCTTCGTCATACAAACCTCCTACTGGATTTAACTCTTCTGGAATGGTTTCATACAATTCAAAATGCTCTTTAATACACGGAACATGTATATCTGGCCACCTATCATTACAGTTATTCCAATGCTTTACAAGCTCTTCTAATGTTCGATAATCATTTCCATTATCTCGTAAAAAATTACCTGGACGACCAGTGTCATCATCTTCCAATACCCAACAAGCTAAGACAAGGTTAAATATATACATATTAACTCCTATGTTTTTTACCCGGCTTTGGGATATCTAAAACTTCGCTTGTTTTATTATTTTTAAATGCTTCAGCAAACTCTACTACATGTTCAGCAACATATTTAATGCCTTCATAACTCAATTTACTAATAAAGTTATGAAGTTTTGGGTCATCTATAGTATAATAGTTATCATCTAAACTAACTACTGTTCTTTTAACATATAAAGTTAAAACTTGCTTCATTTCAATAGTAGCAAACTCTCTAAAAGAGACGTAATTTTGAACATGTGATAAGATACCTTTTTCGTGCGCAAGCACTGTTATAAGACTTTTTCTATCCGTCTTATCCATAAAAATACCAAATACTGTTCCATCCTTGTAGCTACTGAGGTCTAAATTACTGACCTCAGTATAATCTACACAAATAAACCCATCATTCATTCTACACCTCATCAATGTAGAAAGTCTTGCCTGTTTTTGGTTCTGCTTTACTACCAGAAATAATCCACTTCATTTTCTTTTCTTTGAAAGGCAAATCGTGTGCTGTAAAATCAACTTCTCCGTAATAATCGGTAAGCCAAATACAAACAGAACATTCAATATGCTCTTCCTTCTTAAGCCTCTTAATTTCTTCAATTACTGGCCAAAAGGCTGTTCCACCAGACCACGAACTGATGGCTTCATTGTGGGTTTTAATATCTCCAGAAAACACAATATCGCTTGTATGAACAATAAAGTAAACAGGCTGTCTCGTATATTTTTCAATAAGCTCTTTAGCGATATTAGCAGCATCATTAAGTTGTTCTGGACCCATAGAACCAGAACTATCAAGAACAAAGAAAATCTTCTTAATCAGGTCTGGGTTTGTTTGAGTAATAACAGGAAGTCTCATATTATTAGGAAGCATATGATCCATACGAGACTGACGAGAAGTAAATCCCCAATCATCAGTGCATTCTCGTTCTGTAATTTGCTTCAAAACCATACGAAGATTAACTTTAGGTGGTTCTAAAAGAAACTCAAACTCTCTAAATCCAGTTCCATTACCCGGTAGCTTATTAGCATTCTTCTCGGCATAATTAGATAGTTCAGATTTGACAATATCCCTATCCATCTTTTCATCGTCTGAAAGCTTATCATCCTCTTCGTGTTGCATATCACCACCAAGAGACTTATCATCTCCTGGACACTTACCACTCTTACTTACAGATACGCGATAAAGGTCATCATATGTTCCTTCTGAAGTTAATCTTTCAAACTTTGCCGGATCAAAACAAAGATTTTCATTAATAACCTTTAAGAAAGCTGTAAACGATTCCTTTGTTTGAAACATTCCAGACTGTTCCATAAGCTTAGCAATAAACTGATTAATCTGGTAATCAGTAGCGATATTCCACATTTTTGGATCACGATGACCAAGACGGCCAAAACTATCAAATACAATATGACCAATTTCATGCATAATTGTAAATGCTAACCCAAGAATAGGGGTCGCAAACCAAGTTTTACCTTCCTGAATTACCATTTTACCATGAACAGCATAAAGTTTAGGGTTTAGATAAACTTTAAATCCGTTAGTCCAACCAAAAGAAGGGCAATCTTCTTTATCAGTAATAATGATGTCAACTCGTTGGAGAGCTTGGGTATAGAACGGGACTTTTTTAATCAGGTAGTTCCTGATTGAGGGAAGGTCCAATTCAGGAGCTTCTGTTTCATCCCACAACTCTTTAAATGACTGTTTAGCAGATTGTTTCGCTGCCATATTAATACCTCCAAAAGTGTTTTTAGTTAATCTCTACCAAAAAAGAACAACCAATCAGCATGCTTTAGCTTTAGTGTGCTTTGTGGTAATTGAGCTTCAAGAACTTGTGTCCAACCATCATACTCACGAACAGCTTCTATATGTTTTTGAATACGAGTATGGCATTCCTGAAGTTTCTTTTGTAGTTCTGCTTTAACACCAAGTTGTGGCGCATGACCAGCATTAGAAGTATAAGAATTAGCCATAGACTCCTGAATCTCAAGTCCAGATTCTTTAACTTCGGCCATTACAGCTTCTTTTTGCTTTTCCCACCATTCTACTCGGCTCTGTCTATGATCCCGCTTTAATGCGGCAGCGTCAGCAAGTTGCTTTGCAGTATATTCAAATTCCCAATCCTTGCGATTCACTTCTTCTCCTACTTTATAGTTATGGTTTTGATTGTATTCAATTTCATCCCAATCCATTAGATTACCACCTTATTTGTATCTATAATTCTCATTTTGTTGGCTAAATACCAAGTTCCTCCCTGTGTTTCTGGTCTTTGTAATACAGTATAATCTTTAATTTCTACCTGTTTCCAAATACGACCTTTTTTGCTTAAATGTGGAGCAATTGGTTTAGCCGTTACGTGCCAACCTTTTCTTACAGCAAAGCCTTTTGTTGGAATACATTCGGCTTCATACCACTTATTAAGCTCCAATCGCAACCGCTTATTAATAAACAGCGGTGCGATTGAGCCATCTTTCATTAATCTAAATAACTTCCATGCTAACATGAATTATCCAATAGAGTTCTGAATAGAGTTAGCGTTAACAGCTACACGAGAAGCCATTTTTTGAAATGTTTTTACTCTCGTAAGACCGGCTTCAGGATCGGGATCTGAATAAAGCTCTACACTAAACTTTTCAGGAAGAACATTAATACGTTCAGTGACGGCCTTACTAATCATTTGAGCAAGTTCAGGAGAACAAGACTGGTCAACAAACTGGATCATACGATGAAGTCCAGCAATTAGATGCCAAGCAGCTGTCTTTTTATCTTCCTTGCTTTTAGGCATAATACACTTAATACCATCAGCCTTGGCCTTATCAATTTGATGAGCCGCATAAGAAATACAAGCAAACGCAGTAAGATATTCAACTGCTACTTCACCCTTAATCTTAATATCCTTGGCAAAAAGCTTACCATCAAACGCCGCTTCAATATCTGGAAGCTTGGTCATATAAGCATAGGTAGTAGCAAACTGGCTTGCGGCAAGAACACCAACGCAACCTTCAACAATAGGCTGTAGCATTGAATACTCAACACCGCCATTCTTGGCCATAAGATTTAAGAAGTTAGAAGCGATGCTCCAAGAACGTGGGCAAGGATAAGGTTCGTTAGCAGAAGGTTCTGGAACCTGATAACCGTGAGCATTATTCTTTAGAACATCCCACTTGGCCTGAAGATACTGACCAGAAGTTTTCTTATGGAATGTCACGACAGCAGGGTGAATAGTTCCAGAAGATACAGCATAACTCATAAAATCATCTAACGTATAATCAAGAATAATGTTGATACAACGAGAAATAGTAGGATGATTGATATCATTAGCAAGAGAGTTGGTCGAAGGAGGATTACAAGCTGCTACAATGTAAACGCCACTATAATCATCACCACCAATTCGCTTTGCTGACAGAAGATTCTGAAGAGCAGCCATCATAGAAGGGCTTGAATTATTTAGCTCGTCAAGAAACAGGTTCTTCTTACCACGACCAAACACATCAGTAGGAGTAAAACGAGTTTCAGCTGTGCTACCGCCTTCTGGCAGAGGAACATTTTCAATGTGAGGCAATCCATTAGAATCCAATGGACCAAGCTGTGAACAAATAGCAGTAATAAGGCCCTTTTCATGCTTGCCAAACACTTCTTCAATGATGGCCGTTTTAGCAATCCCAGGAGTTCCCCAAATAATAATGGGAGGGCAAGTTGCTGTGTCTCCCTTCAATACAATATTCTGAAGGAAACTCTTCAACCGAGATAGAGACATACGAGTAGCGGTAGAAAAGAAATCCTTGTTAATACTTTCAGTCTTATTTGCCATAAAGAGTTCCTATACATAAATTATATGGACATAAGTCCAAAGTTGGTTGAAAAGATTTCACAATTAAATATATGAAACCAATTATATTAGAGAAAACTATAAGAAAGGCAAAAACCTTTATTAATACTGAAATTAATGGGCTTATAATTCTTGATATTTATCCAAATTATACTGGAATAGGAAAGAAGATTAAAGCCACTTATAAATGTAAGTGCGGAAAAGTTGTAGAAAACAGTAATTTTTATGCCATTAGAAATGGAGAAATACAACGATGTAATAGTTGTGCGAGAAAACTAAACACGCGAAGCCCTAAAAAGCTTGCCGCTGAAAAGGCAAGCCGAAAATATGAGGGGCTGATTGGGCAAACTGTTAACTCATTATCTATTATTAGTTATACTAATAATGGTAAATTTAGATGTAAATGTTCTTGTGGAAAAGAAATTATGGTTTCAAGTAATCATGTGGCAAAAGGAACTACTAAATCTTGCGGTTGTTTATCCAGCTATTACCATTCCATAGGTAAAGGTTGTAGTGGCATTCCTTATGAGACTAAACAGCTTAATAAATTTATTAGACAAACACCAGAATATTCTGAATGGGTTAAATTATGTTTAGCCAACGCTGATTATACTTGTATTATATCTAAAATTAAAGGGCGTTCTCTTGTAATTCACCATATAACACCACTTCACAAACTTATAGAACTTTTTAATATCACAAAAGATAATTATAAAGAACCTATAAACTTAAAAATTTTATTTGATCCTTGTAATGGGATAGCATTACAACCTCATATACACAAGGCTTTTCATAAAAAATATGGAAATGTAGTATCTATTACAGATTTAATAGAATTTAAAACTAATTACTTATAGACACTTATTAATAATAACAAAAAACTGTTTGTATGTATTAAATCTTGGATTATTAGACAGATCTTTGATTACTGCTTCTGCTTCTGTTCTATTATCAAAATCAAGAATATTAGAAATAGTCTTCAAAATATCACTATCAAATACACCAAGTTCATAAATAGATACAAAATCTTCCATTCCTTGGTTAGTAGTTGGTTTATCTAAATATTCAATTGGTTCTGTATCTTCAACGTAAGCTGAAAAATAACTATCGTATATGAGCTTTACAAAATGTTTATCGTAAAGATTTTCTAACGGCTTTTTGATATTCTTATCTTCATCTGTTTCAGGAGTATGACCCTGTTTAATAACAGCTGTTAAAATTGATTTACGAAAATACATAGTTCCAGTAGCCCCAATTTTATTTTGGAGAAGTTCTATTTCGCTGTCCGAATCGAACTTTGTAAGCTGTTCTACAACACGAAGGCTTGCCATAAAAAAGCCACCATCTCGTTGTAATTTACTTACATTTTGTAAATCTATTTCTGGGTCTTTCATAATAACAGATTCGAATAAATGATTTGCTATATAAAAGCAAGCAAGTTTATATCTTGCCGCAAATACCCTTGAAGGAACTATTGTCATTAGTTCTCCTATTAAAAAGGTGTGGTTGTATCTGAATTGTCATCTTCTTGCGACAATTTAGCAGAATACGGTTCTGCGCCACTTAAGATTGCTCTATAATAAGAAATCCCAAGAGCCAAGAAAGTTGAAATTCTGGTTTCTGACGCTATTGTATCACCATACTTATCTGATAAAAGTTTTGGTAGAGTTTTTGTAAAGTGATTAAAAGATAAATCTAACCAAGAAATGATATCAGCTGGTGTTGTTAATGTAGCAACAGAGTTGAAAATGTTTAATGCTTCGGGACTTAAAGTAATACAACTCTTTAATAGTTGTCCGTTTTTAATTTCTTCTGAACGGGAAGCGTAATCATACTGTGAACAACCAAAAGTTCCATTATCATGTGTTAATGTTCTTTGTTTATTTGACACAGCTTTTTCTATATCTTGCTCAACAGCATCACTTAACAAAAAATTAGTGGCCAAGAAAGATATAATACCGCTTGGGGAGTTGTAAAAAATTCTATTTGTTTCTTTATAATGACTTTCGTTAATTCCTCTACTAAATAATGTTAAAACAGAACCAATATTAATCTCCAATGAAAACTTTTTATTAAAAGAAAATAAAGGGTCTCTTATAGTTCTTGCTTCTTTCAGCAAATTTATAGGGTCATGTTCAACAATATTATATCTATTAGAAGAAGAATATTGAGAAAATACCGAATTAAAAATTTCCATATCTCTATAAACATTCACAGAACCACCATAATCTGCTTCTAAATAAAGTTCTTTATACTTCGTAGTAGCAACAGATATTACAGTATTTCTCATATTTATAAAAGTATTAAAAGCAGGCTCTATCCAAGTAGCCAACTTCATAAAGTATAAATTAGTTGGCATGAAATGAGTATCAAGATTTGCCTTATCTAAATCAGCAGCAAATTGATAATAACCAAGCCAATTAATAAAACTAATAAAATCTTCTCTTAAAGATTTAGTAATTCTTGTTTGTAAAGCAGTAGCTTTTAGCTTATCGCTTTTACGAACATAATATAATAAATTGTCTTGTGAAGAAATCAAATCGTATCTTGGATTATCAGTATATTTTTGACTATCTTCATCCGTTAAGATAGAATGTTTTCTTGTAATAATGTCTCTTCCGCGCTCTTTCATTCGAAGCTTATAAAAATCTGAAGCGGAGTTAATAGAAATTCGTAAATACGACTTGTTTTTGATAAGCTGTTCTATATCAGGAGAGTTTATAAAAATACTATTAGCATAGTCGTTTCTATATCTATCAGATTCTCCATCTAAATGCTTTAGATTTAATAAAGCACTATAACTAAAGTCAGATAACTCTTTTACAAGAGATGGTAGACAACTTCCATAAGAACCACCTTTATTTAAAAAGGAGGTGTCCTTTCTTGGATAAATTAGAAAATCTAATGTATCTGAACTTAAGTTTCTTTCTATACTCCCATGTCGAATATAATTTTCAGAAATAGACATGGACTTATTGGAGTCTACATTTGCTTGTGAAAAAGTGCTCTTTTCGGAAACAAACCAAGAAGCTTTTGGTAGAGCCATCAACTTTTCTTTATCTTCTTCTGATAATGAATTATTTACAGAAGATGCCTCTGAAAACCCAAAGAAATATGGTGAGTATGAATACCCATTATTTTTTGTTTTAAGCTTTCTCTTATCTAAAAACTCTTCTTCTGGAAGAATTATAGTGGGTTTAGACCCAACTAAAACAGATAAAATCTTATTATTTAACCATAATATTCTAACTAATCCAGATTGAGTAGTTAATAAGTTATTAAATACGGAATATTCTGCTGTTTTATCATATGAAAAGGCATTTATATTTTTGTTAAATACCTTTTTCAAAAAAGCAGTTATTTTATCTGTAAATAGAAGAGAATCTTGCTCTGATTCAGAGATTGCTTCATGCGTAGAAACATATGCCACTTCTGGCATATCTATAAAAGAATAGTTATAAGTAGCTGATGGTCCAGTCATTACATCATTGATTAGAACTAACAGTTCTTCTAAAGATAAATTACTTTTTAACCGCATTAGTAGCTCCGATTGATTTATTTACAAACCCTTGTAAATCTCTGAAAATAAAAGTAGACGATAGTTCCGCTGAAGTTGATTTTTTAGGATATAAGACTTCAATATTAAAACCGTTTGTATGGAATGGGCTAATAACAGACATCCATAAAGATGTTCCTGTAATAAATACAAGATCAACATTCGCAAAATCATATGCTGGCTGGTCTTGTTCATTCATAAGCATACCATACATAGCTCTCCACACAGATTCAAATACAATATTCATGTCTTTTGTATTTGCGTCATAAGGAACCTGTAGCGGTGTCCAACCTAAAGCTTGTAAAGAAAATAAAAACTTTTTGTTTTTAGTCCTATATTCCACCGATTTGTTTGCCATAAATGTTAAATCATATTGACTTACACACAATGCGCCAATAACTTCCCTACCATTTGCCGCATAATTAAGAAGGTCTTTATAATCAAGTCTAATCTTTGTATCTCCCATTTTATTGAGAAATCCTACGAGATTAGACATATTTGCTACAACAAGGCATTGCCTATGTGTCATAATAATACTCCAATATTAAAAATTATCCGATTTCGTAAAAACCAGATTCGTATGTAAATGTTTTTAATTCATAACTTGAAAAAACTAAAATATCGGGCAAACCAGATGTTGGTTTTTGGTCCTCATAAATCGACTTTAGTTCAAAAGTTTTAGATGAATAGGACGCTTTGTTTTCATAATAATCTATTAATGAGCTTATTATAGCTTTCATATCAAATACTTTATTTCTTTTTTCTGCTTCAAAAAGCTCCATCATAGTATCTTCATATTTAAGAATAAATAAATTAGTTCTTTTATGAATATTTGTAAAATTGTTTCCTGGATATCCAATAAAAGGTTTACTCTGACTATGATTTACTAAACTATACTTGTTTTTTATATCATTTGGATTAAACAATATAGGTGATGTTATATGCGGAGCCGAAAAAACTAACTTATCGTTTTCATCAGAAAAACAAAAATAAGCATATGAGTCTGAAATACAGTATTTTGTATAATCAAAAGATGTATCAGTAAAATATTTTGCTATAAAATAAGAAACTGTTTCCAATAAGTGTTGTTTTTTATTATTAATGTTTTTATTTTTAATAAAAGTTGGCATATACTCTTTATAAAAACTTGTTAGTTTATCTGAATATATCTCATGTTCTTCGTCAAAAGTATATTGTAATTGGATTACGTCATACTTATCGTGTGTATAAACAGGAGATTTTTTATAGGGCTGCGCTCTTAAAATACCCTTAAAATTATTACTTTTTTTAAACGCAAGTTCTATATTTAATGATTTAATCATAGCTTATACCTAATACATGAGGATTATGATTAAATCGCTCTCTCCAAGTGTTATAAAATATTTCATCGGCATCATAACCAAGTTTAATAAACTTATGAAAACGCTTAATTCCACATAATTGTTGTGGAACAACACCATCACTATTAGTTAATCTTAAAGTTTTAGTACAAATATCAATTAAACAATCGTGTGGGATTGTAATAGTATTTACAATTATACTTGTATCTGTAATAGTAAAATGAATGCCACCTTTTGAAATAGTTAAATCAAAAGAGTTAACAACTTCTTCTAATGAAGATACATATGTATCAGAAAACCTCTCATCTTTTTTTACTTCTGTTGGAATTCTTTCATAATAATGAGAGTCGTAGCAAAAAGAAATAAGCTGAATAGGAGCTTTAAAAAATCCATTTACACCATTTAACAAATGATTTATACTATTATCAAAGTCATCAAGCGAAAATGGGTCTTTTTCCTCTTCTTTTTCTGTTATAATATCTCTATTGAAGTGTTTAACCTTTTCTGGTCTAATATTTAACATTTTAAAAAAGGCAAATGGATTACAAAATCTGATTGGTAGAGTTTGAAATGCCTTTTCTTCAAGAGAAGAAATTATTTGATTATGGTGTGCCTCATCACCAAGAATATAAATATCTAAATCTTTAAGTTCAGACTTATCCAAAATAGACCTAATAGAACCACCAGCAAGAGCGTAATCTCCATTAGGAAGAACGTTAATAAAAGCTAAATACTTAATATAATTATCTATACTGAAATCAATTTGAGGAATTCCAGTAGTAGCTTTATTTATAATATACATTATAAATGCTCCAATAAAGCTTTCATAGAAATTGGAAACAGCTTTTCAACAATTTCCTTAAAAGCAAACCCATAATTTTGAATTTCTCTCTGGGCATGACTATCTGTTCGTAATTTAATAAAATGAACAAATGCCTGAAGGCTACCAGACATATAAAACTCTGTATTCATACCTTGTGGTAGAATTGTTCTTGCCTGTTCACGACATACCCCTTTTGAAAGAAGCATATTATATAACTCAAGAGCATCCTTATACCACCAACGCATTTCTTCAAGACATTCATTTGTAGGGTCATCAATAGAGTCATCTTTACTACCCTGTTTAATATTTTCCGAAGATTTGCGTAAAAAGTCGGGCTCATACCAATCTTCTGCCGTTTGGACATAGCGACCAGAGATAGTATTTATACTAATACCAACTTGATGTTTATCAAACTGACCTTTAACAAAGAGCGGACATTTTACATGAAAACTCAAAAAAGCATGCCTAAAAGGGCTTGTATGTCCTTCTCTTGCAAGGTAATTAATGAGTTTTTCATCTTCCGGTGTAAATTCCTCATGTCTTTTGCCCATAGATACTCTGGCAGCATTAACTACTGATAAGTCTGAACCCATATAATCAATAAGTTCGACAAAACCGTTATTCCCCACTGTTATCGTCTGATTTTTCATGTTCTTTTACCCATTTCATAATAGCGGATACTCGCTTTTGACATACTATAAGCGAGAGTGAGATTAAACAAAGTATACCTATTTGTGGTAGAGATATAGTTCCCATTTTTAAAAGAGCAAAAATAAAAGTAAACACAGAACCTGCTGGTAATAAGACATTAAGCAGTCTTGCTACAAAAACTTCCCACGGCTTCAAAGAAGCCACTTCACTATCATCCATATACCACCTAATGATTTGTATTTAAGCGTTTAAAAAATCTATAATCTGAAGAAATTTCATTATCTTCCGCAAGCATTGCTTGATGCCGTTCAGCAAGTTGTTTGGCTTTTAAAAACTTTTCAATAGAGTTTTCTTTTAGCCATTTAGTTATAATTTTTGTTTGCGATTTAGTAAATCCTTCTGGTTCTTGTCTATACGCAGATAAAACTTTTAATGTTGATGAGATTTCGTCATAACTTGGAACATAAGTATCGTCTTTCCAATCTACTAAATCAAATTCCATCTTTAACACAATAATTTTTTTATTTTGTCTCATCAGGCCACCCAGATTTATTTATGTTTAAAGCTTCTGTCCAAACAAATAAAACATTTTTACCAACCTGTTTAGATGTTATACCTACAAACAGTAAAAGTTCTTTAAGTTCTATTGTTAGTGTTGTGTTTTTAAGAGAACCAACAGAAAATAAAGAACCTGATTTTTTGAGAACAGAAATCATCTCAACGACAATTTCGTCTAACTCCTCTAAAGCTATTGTAGGAGAAATAGGAGGTTCTTGTTCTGTTTTCTCTTTTTTTAACATAAACACCTCTCTATAATTTAGTTCAATTAACTAACTTTCCACTCTTTATACTCACCATTTGGTGTAAAAAATCTAACAATAGCTACATCAGAACGTTTAATAGTGCTTTGACAGATTTGACAAGGCATTGATGCTGTTGGATGCCCATCAGCGCCTTCTCTATAAATATACATTATAAGTTTTTTATTTACATAATTTGGGCTATATTTAATCTTATCTAAAGCACACTGTTCTGCGTGTGTTGCTTTTCTATATTCTATTACTTTATTGTTTGGTCCAATTTTAATAAATCTGTTATCTGGTCTACTTTTATAATACTGATTAAATCCAATAGAAAGAAGCCTACTGCCAGCAAAAATAGCTGCTCCCATTCTTTCTCTTTTTAAAGAACCATCAGAATAAAATGAAGCGGCTTTCGCCGCCTCAAATCCTTTTTGTATCCTCGCTGGCAACTCATTGAGATGCCTAATCTTTTTATCTTTTATATCTGACATTATTACACCCGTCAAGTTCGGTTTTAAGAAGTGTTTCGGTTTCTTTGTAAGTTTTATCAACAAAAGATACTATTTCTTTATTATCTTCTTTTAAAGCTTCTATTTTAACTTTTAAAAGACTTGCCTGTAATCCTACAATAGAGCCCAATAAACTCATTATAACTCCTTATATTTAGCATAATTAAATATGATACCCCAAAAATAGGTGATACTGTGATTAATTCTCTTTCAAAGATATATGGAATATATGGAATATACTGTAAAACGACTAATAAATACTATATAGGACAGACAAAGTGTCTTGGTGGCATTAAAAAACGATGGGAAGACCATATTAGAAAACTCAATCAAAATACGCACCATTCCTCAAAATTACAAGCTGCTTGGAATAAATATACACCAAACGATTTTGAAATACAAGTTTTGTTTGAAATAAAAGATATTAACATTTCTGCCGAGTATTTAGATACATTAGAGATAGATTTTATCATTAAACATAACTCTTTTACTAATGGATATAATTTAACTTCTGGCGGAACTGGTGGTAAAGTAATTTCAGAAGAAACAAAAACTTTAATAGGAAGTTATCATAAAGGAAAAGTTATTTCTGATAAGCAAAAGCAACAAGTTAGTAAAAAACTTACTGGAAGAAAACTTTCAGACGAGACAAAGCAAAAAATGTCCGAGTCTGCGAAGGGGAAACGACACGGGCCACAGTCAGAAGAAGCAAAATTACGAATAGCTTTATCTAATAAAACGAGGCCCAATAGATTTCCTACACCAGAACACCGTGAAAAATTAAAACTTGCTCAAGCACTTCGAAAGCTTAAAAAACAATTAAAGACCGAGTAGTTTATATTTTTTACTTGCTTCTAAAACTCTTATAGGATATGCCATGTTTGGCACAGAGGCTTTGATATCTTTCTTACTTAAAAGAATAGCAGTATTTTGTCCTCCCCAGAAAAAATTATGTAAAGCGTAAGTAAAGTCGTTTGGCTCAGTAACTTCAAGTTCAACATATTGTGCTTGTAAATCAGCTAAATAGCTTAATCCAACAATTACAGAAGTCACGGGATTATACAACTCGTCTGAATTAGTAGATTTCCTTTCTACTCGTAAATAAGGTTTTGCCGTAGATGCCATGACTTGTGTTAATCCTTTAGCTCCACAAGAAGATATTGCTTTAGGGTTCCAACCACTTTCAACTTCAATTAATCCACAAGCGATATAAACTGGAATACCTTTAGCAGAACACATCATAAGAATTGTGTTCGTAACGTCTACTTTAACTTCTACAGGAGCTTTATCTCCCATTTTTTCATCCACTACTTTAAGCAA